>ERZ773197.1248-NODE-1248-length-18018-cov-19.274342_pt1 | contig 18018 bp, 20 predicted proteins | sample MGYA00580999_ERZ773197 | MGnify/ENA primary metagenome ERZ773197 (study PRJEB29015, sample SAMEA2738166) | human oral metagenome | biome: human oral; feature: human-associated habitat; material: saliva | place: China | collected 2185 ...
AGATTATTCCTGCTGGTACAGGTATGGCTCGTTACCGTAACTTGGAACCACAAGCAGTCAATGAAGTCGAAATTATCGAAGAAGTTCCTGTTACAGAAGAAGCAACTGAAACTGTTGAACCAATTGTAGTGGAAGAAAATTAACCCTAAAAGAAGCTTTACTGATCTTCAGTAAGGCTTCTTTTTATGCCTAAAAATAACCATATAGGCACCGCTTTTTCCTATAATATCAGTTTAAAAATATGCGCAAAAATAAATATATATTTAAAATAATGAATACTTTAGTAATGAAAATGAAACTTTATAAACGTTTGGATGTTAAAAAAAAATAGTATAAAAACCAGCTATTTCAAGGGTTTTAAGGGCTCGAAAGATTAGAATGTTACATATAAATTACAGATTATTAAAATTCGATTAAATGTATTACGAAAGCATTGAGATAGTTTGACTTTTGAAGCTATTGAAGGTAGAATGGATGGGAAAAGTGTTGTCGATTTTGTTAAAAAATTCACAAGGTTAAAAAGGTGAGATGATGAAAAAGATTAAAGTGATGGTTGTTTTTGGAACGCGCCCAGAAGCTATTAAAATGGCTCCCCTGGTTTTAGAGCTCCAAAAGCAAAGTGAGACCATTGAAACGATTACAGTGGTGACTGCTCAGCATCGTCAAATGTTAGATCAAGTGCTAGAGACCTTCCGTATTCAACCGGATTATGATCTAGATATTATGGGGAAAAACCAATCTCTTCTAGATATTACGGCTAAAATCCTTGAAAAATTTGACCCAGTCGTGAAAGAAGTGCAACCAGATATGATTTTGGTCCATGGGGACACAACGACGACTTTTGCAGCCAGTCTTGTTGCTTTTTATAATCAAGTCCGTATTGGTCATGTAGAGGCGGGTCTCAGAACCTTCGATAAGTATTCGCCTTTCCCTGAGGAAATGAACCGTCAAATGACGGATAACCTAGCAGATCTCTATTTTGCTCCAACCAGTGAAAGCAAGGCCAATCTTCTCATGGAACATCATCCAGAGTCGTCCATTTTCATTACGGGGAATACGGCGATTGATGCCCTGCGATTAACCGTGCAAGAGGATTATCACCACCAGGTGCTTGATCAGTTAGATCCACAGAAGAAACTGGTCCTAGTGACCATGCACCGTCGGGAAAACCAAGGTCAACCGATGCGAGCTGTCTTTGCTGCCTTGAGAGAAATGGTAGATGCACATCCGGAGTTGGAAGTTGTTTATCCAGTCCACCTCAGTCCGGCTGTTCAAGAGGCGGCCAAGGAGATCTTAGGAGATCACGACCGTATTCATTTGATTGCTCCTTTGGACGTCTTTGACTTTCATAACCTAGCATCGAGAAGTTACTTTATTATGTCTGATTCGGGAGGAGTTCAGGAGGAGGCACCTTCCTTAGGCAAGCCGGTCTTAGTCCTTCGGGATACGACCGAACGTCCAGAAGGTGTCAAAGCTGGAACTTTAAAATTGGTCGGAACGGATCCTGAGAGAGTGAAGGAAGAAATGACTGCTCTGTTGACGGACCCAGATCTGTATCAAAAAATGGCTTCGGCTCGAAATCCATATGGAGATGGGAAGGCATCTGAGCGGATTGTTCAAGCCATTCAGCACTATTATGGACTCGTTGAAGTGGTGTCTGAATTTATAGAGGGAGAGAATTAGGAATGAAAAGAAGGAATCATTTAGGAGACTGGATGCTTATTTTGGTCGGTTTTGAATTGGCCGTCCTGCTGTACTGTCTATTCTTTGCACGTGAAATTATCATTGAGGAAGCTCTCTTTCTCGTCTTAGCCTTGTTTGCTTCTCTGGTCTTATCCAATTTGCTACTTACCTGGACGATTTTAATTTCAGTCGGTTTAGGAATTGTCTTTCTGGTAGCAGGGGTCGTGTATATCCCTGCAAGCCAAGCACTGTTATTGCTTTTCTCTTTCCCGATTCTTGTTGGAATTCTGTCGAAAATTCGCTACTACCTGTTTAAAGAGGTTGCTAAGGTTCAAAACCAAGAAGAGGAAGCGGAAGTCGCCTACCGATCTTTACTTGAAAGTTCTGGCTTTCAACAGGAGCAGAAATTACAAGCCCTATTGATCCATTGGTCTCATGAGGAACTCTTCTATCAAATCCATCCTCGTGAGCACAATCGAACGCTGAACCAAATTCATTATCTGATTGGCCACCATCTGATTCAAGATGAGAGACTTTATTATGTTTCAGACGGCAATTTCCTAGTGCTCACCAATAGTCAGCAACGAAATTTGCAAGAATATTATCAGTTGTATTTAAAAAATCAATTAGAATCTCTGGTCTTTAAGGGAGAAGATGGTAATCAAGCCATTCAATTCCAAAAAGGCTACTTGGTGGTGGATTCGACCAATCGGACGAAATTCCATAGCTACCAGGAAGCCATTAGTAACTTGAAACGTCAACTTGAAACGGATATTATTGTGGAATATTAGGAGGGACCGATGACTCTTACAAACCTATTTTTTGGGCTGGCCCTAGGGATTAGTCTATTCTTTGCTGTATGCTTTTGTGCATTATTTATTGCCTATTTGGTCATCTACCATCGGGTAAACAAAAACTTTAAGGCGGTGGACCATGATTAGTCAAATTTTAATGATTTTCACCTTGATTTCTATCTGGCTATCTCTAGCCTGGGGCTTGGTGATCCTGATTTCAGCAGTTCAATTCTGGTTGAAACACAGTGATTTCCGTGTGGATACGAGCCCGCTTCTCTATTATCCAAAAGTAACCATTGTGGTACCCGCTCATAACGAAGATGTGGTCATTGCTCAAACTGCTAAGGCTATTTTGGATATGAATTACCCTCATGATCGTGTGGAATTGCTTCTCTTTGCCGATAACTGCTCAGATCGTACCTATGAGGAGTGTCTGGCTGTCAAAGCCCTTCCTGAATACGCTGGACGGGATGTGACCATTATTGATCGTACTGGTACAGGTGGAAAAGCTGGGGTCTTGAATGATGCCTTGAAGATGGCGACAGGAGATTATATCTGCGTCTATGATGCGGATGCTATGCCTGAGAAAAATGCTCTTTATTTCTTGGTTAAGGAAGTTCTTAAAGATCCAGAACGCCATGTGGCTTCATTTGGACGCAACAAGACGAGAAATGCTAACCAGAACTTTTTGACGCGTTGTATCAACCAAGAAATCGTCGTGACCCAGCGGGTTCATCACGTCGGTATGTGGAATCTTTTCAAAATTGGACGGATTCCAGGAACCAACTTTATTATTCAAACAGAATTTGTCAAAAGTATTGGTGGTTGGAAGAATGGTGCCTTGACGGAAGATACGGATATTTCCTTCAAAATCATGCAAAGCGGAAAGTTGATCGCTTTAGCCTACAACTCGGAAGCCTTCCAACAAGAGCCAGAGACCTTAAAAACTTACTATATGCAACGGAAACGTTGGGCAAAAGGAAACTATGAGGTTGTACTTTCTAACTTTAAACACTTATTCGGAAAAGCAAACTGGCGGGTAAAATTAGAGGTCTTCAACTATTCATGTATTTTCTTCTGGTTTAATGCAGCGATTGTCTTATCAGACTTGATTTTCTTTGCCAATGTCGCTGCCATGTTTATCCATCTTTTTGCTCCTGGAGTACAGATTCCGTTTGCTTTTGACTCGGAAAATATCTACATTGCCCAATTGATGCTCTTTAACTGGGTGCTGATGATTGGTTTGTATTTGTTGCAAATCAATATTGCCATGGCTTCTCAATTTGGTCAGGCGACAGTGAAACAGATTTGGTTGGCCCTAGCAGCCTACTTTAGCTATTCCCAACTCTTTATCATTGTTTCGATTGATTCGATTTCATCGATCATCATGGATAAATTGCTTCACCGCGAGGGAACCAAGTGGGTGAAAACGAAACGGTTTGCTGGTTAGGAGGACTTATGAGAACAAAAAAAATGAAATATTTATGGTTTGTGGTCATCCTGGCAGTCTTTTGTTTGACTCTCTTTTTGGCTCGGTCAAGAAGTAAGGTGGAGATGCGGAATCGCCTCTATCGGCAATGGACGGAACACTACCTCGTGACGGATGGAAAACAGTCCTATGTTCGTACAACAAACAGCGACCAAGAAACGGTTGTCTTATCAGAAGCACAAGGTTATGGCATGCTGATCACAGTAGAGGCTGCTAAGAAAGACTTAGCCAATCAAGAGGATTTTGACCGTCTGTATCGTTATTATCAAAACAATCGCTTTGATGACACCCAATTGATGGCCTGGAAACAAATCATCAAAAAAGGGAAGCTGTCATCTGAGCATCAAAATGCGACGGACGGCGATCTATATATTGCCTATGCCTTGATGGAGGCCGCAAAACAGTGGCCTGAGAAAGGTGATGTCTATCAAAAGCAAGCCAAGGCTATCTTGGAAGACATCCTCAAGTACAACTACAATGAGAAAACGGGTGTCTTGACAGTTGGGAATTGGGCCGATCAAGATTCCGAATTCTATCACTTGATGAGAACCTCTGATACCCTTCCATCCTTTTTCCAATCCTTCTATGAGTTGACTGGTAATGAACGATGGTTGAGTATCAAAGAGAAGATGTTGGCACAGCTTGATGCTATTAGTTCGCAAAGTAAGACAGGGCTTCTGCCAGACTTTATGTGGGTAGATGAACAAGGGGCGCGTGTGGCGGACCCGGATACTATCGAATCCAAGTACGATGGCGCCTATTCTTACAACGCTTGTCGCCTGCCATACAACTTGGCTCAAAGCCAAGATAAGACCAGTCAAAAATTGGTCAAGAAGATGCTGGACTTCTTCATGAAGCAACGAAATATCTATGCAGGCTATGATCTTAAAGGCAATGCCCTCCATCAGTATCAGGCAGCTAGCTTCATTGCTCCGGTATCTTATGCGGCTGAAAATGGAGATGGCTATCTTAAGTTAGTGCAACAGAACAAGTTTATCTTTATGCAAGATCTATCAACAGATAATTATTACGATGCAACCATGACAATCATGAATGCCCTTCAATTGTTCTAATCGATCATCGCTTGAAAAGAGAGTGGGACAGAAATCGGTAATTCGTTAGAATTCGATTTCGTCGTCCCACCTCCGCACAGTTGAGTAGGGCTGTAAAAGCTGATGAAATCAGTGTAGTAGAGCCCACTCAACCACTGCGTCTTGCTCGACAATTCAAAGACAATTGAGAGGCTAGGACTTTTGTCCCAGCCTCTTTTTCTTATCAAAAAATGGCCTGTCTCTCCTCTATAAGGGGAGATTTTGAAAGAAAATCGTGAAAACGTTCGGGAAATTTACCACTTTTCCCTTTCATGAGCAGAATTCTTTTGTTATCAAAGGATTTTATATATAATATTGGATACAAAGGACGGAGAGAAACATGTATCAAGTGATTGAAATGTATGGGGATTTCGAACCCTGGTGGTTTTTAGAAGATTGGGAGAAGGACATTGTCGCTAGTCAAAGATTTGATGACTATTATGAAGCCCTAAAATATTACAAACGCCAATGGTTACTTTTAAGAGAGCAATCTCCATTATTTAAAAGTAGAAGTGATTTAATGACAATTTTTTGGGATCCTGAGGATCGCCGCTGGTGTGAAGAATGTGCGGAATATGTGCAGCAGTACCATTCGGTTGCCCTATTGGAGAATGACCAGCAGATTCCGAGAAGCAAGCGCCGTCCAGGCTACGAAAAGGAGAATGCTCACACGGCTCATCGCTCTTGTAAGCTAGACAACGAGTCAAATCAGTTATAGTAAGAGAAATTCAATATGTAGTTGAGTTTCTTTTTTTTACTTTTTTTCCAAATCCGGTGCTAGTTGGCTATTTATTTGCGAATTATATAGTGAAAGGAGGAAATATGGTTCAAGAAATTGCACAATCCATTATTCGAATGGCCTCGAGTGCCGAAGCTCAGGATATTTATTTTGTTCCTCGAGCGTCAGACTATCAGCTCTTTCTAAGGGTTGGGGATGAGCGACGGTTTATTGAGACTTATTCGCAAGAACAAATGGTAGCGATCATCAGCCATTTTAAATTTATGGCAGGGATGAACGTGGGGGAGAGGCGGAGGAGTCAGCTAGGTTCCTGTGACTATTCTCTAGGAGATAAGGTCCTGTCCTTACGCTTGTCCACAGTGGGGGACTATAGGGGATATGAAAGTTTGGTCATTCGCCTGCTCCACAATGAGGACCGGGAGCTCCGTTTCTGGTTTGACCAACTGCAAGAGCTAGAAGAGAAGGTGAGTAAGCGGGGGCTCTACTTATTTGCGGGTCCAGTCGGATCGGGGAAGACGACACTGATGCATGCCCTAGCCAAGAAAAAATTTTCGGGGCAACAAGTCATGTCGATTGAAGATCCGGTAGAAATTAAGCAAGAAGAAATGTTGCAATTGCAACTCAATGAAGCGATTGGCATGACCTATGATAGCTTGATTAAACTTTCTCTGCGCCATCGTCCGGATCTTCTCCTCATCGGAGAAATACGCGACACGGAGACAGCTCGTGCAGTTATTCGGGCTAGTCTGACAGGTGTGACAGTCTTTTCCACCATCCATGCCAAGAGCATCCCTGGGGTGTACGAACGCCTATTGGAGTTGGGGGTGAGTGAGGAGGAGTTACGGATTGTCCTTCAAGGGATCTGTTACCAGCGTTTGATAAAGGGAGGAGGTGTCACTGACTTTGTCATCCAAGATTACCAAAACCATTCCAGTCAAAAGTGGAACCAGCAAATTGATGCACTTTATGAAGCGGGACATATTGAGTTGGATCAGGCGCAGGCCGAAAAAATTATCGATTGCCAAGCAAGAGCATGTCATTGAGCTCTTTCACAATCTCTACAGTAGTGGCTTTCATCTATCAGAGGTCATCGACTTCCTACGTCGGAGCCATTTGGTAGAGGCAGATTTTGTTGAAAGAATGCAAGTTGGACTTGCCAACGGCAAGCCCCTGTCAGCCATTCTTTCTGATCTAGGCTTTTCCGATCAAGTAACGACTCAATTAGCACTGGCAGAGCAGCATGGAAATGTCACCTTAAGTTTAGAAAAAATCCGTAGCTACCTGGAAAATCTGACCCAGGTTCGAAAGAAACTAGTTGAGGTGGCCACCTATCCAGTACTATTGTTGGGATTTTTGATGGCCATTATGCTGGGTCTGAAAAACTATCTCTTGCCTCAGTTGGAGAGTCAGAATGGTGCGACACGATTGATTAGTGTCTTTCCACAGTATGTTTTGTTAGGAAGTGTGTTACTAGCAATTGGAGTTTTGATTCTCCTCTTCCTAGGTCGTCGAGCCAAGCGTCTGGCCCTTGTTTCGTTTTTGGCTACCCTTCCTTTTCTTCGCCCCTTCTTACAGGATTATCTGACGGCTTTTTATGCTCGAGAATGGGGGAGTATGATTGCCCAAGGGTTGGAGCTGAATCAAATCTTTCCTATGATGCAGGGGCAACGTTCCCGTCTGTTTCGTGAGATTGGACAGGATTTGGAAGTAGCCTTGGCTCGGGGGACTTCTTTTTCTGACCATATTCAGACCTATCCTTTCTTTAAGCGAGAGTTGGCCCTCATGATTGAATATGGAGAGGCCAAGTCCAAGCTCGGTAGTGAGCTGGAGATCTACGCAGACAAGACCTGGGCAGGCTTTTTCCATCGTTTGAACAAGGCTATGAATGTCGTCCAACCACTGGTCTTTGTCTTTGTCGCCCTTATGATTGTTTTGCTCTATGCAGCCATGTTGCTGCCTATTTATGAAAATTTGGAGGTTCCTTTATGAAATCATTGCGTACACTCAAAGTAAAAGCTTTTACGCTCATTGAAATGCTAGTTGTTTTGCTCATTATCAGCGTTCTTCTCTTGCTCTTTGTTCCGAACTTGACCAAGCAGAAAGATTCGGTAACGGATACAGGAAACCGAGCAGTTGTCAAAGTTGTGGAGAGTCAGGCTGAGCTCTATGAACTCAATCATCAGAATGAAAAAGCCAGTCTTTCTAAGCTTGTCGCAGAAGGACAAATCACTCAAAAACAAGCAGAAGCCTACCGTGCTCACTATGTGAAGAATGCAGGTGATCACCGTGCGGTTGGAGATTAAGGCTTTTACCCTTCTAGAGAGCTTACTAACTCTAGGTATCGTCAGCCTTCTATGCTGGCTGTTAGCTGGGTCAGTTCATCAGGGCTTTGGGCAGGTGGAAGAAACATTGTTTTTCTCAGAATTTGAACGGGTCTATCAAGAGACACAAAAGATGAGCATTGCAAAAGAGGAGAGAACTTCCCTTTCCATCGACCATGTTGGGGTTCATAGCCCCTATCAAGAATTGCCGCTTCCAAAAGGGGTGAAACTGATTAAAGAGAAGCAACTAACGTTTGATCCAGCAGGAGGCAATTCAAGCTTGACCAAGATTCAATTTCAGATAGAGAAAGAGGTGGTGACCTATCAGTTGGCAATTGGGAATGGAAAAATTAAGAAATCGACAGCTCCCCGCTAGTCTCTTGTTAGAAGGGCTAATCGCCCTAGCGATGTTTGGCGTCCTCACGACTCTTGTGCTAGGAGAGCTAGGCCAGTCACGACAGCAACGCTTAGAAGAGTTGAGACAAGCAGAAGTCTTGCGAGTCGCAAAAATGGCCATCCAGACAAGGCAGGATCAATTAACCATCAATCAGGTCAGTATTCAAGTGGAGAAATCGGCTAAGTCCTTAAAGGTCTACCAGGAAGGAAAGGTTGTGATTGCTGTTGAAAAGAAATAAACTTCCAGCCTTTACTTTACTGGAGGCCTTGGTTGCCCTCCTTGTCATTAGCGGTGGTTTATTGGTGTTTCAAGGATTGACAAGCCTCTTGCGTCAAGAACTCCAGTACCAAAGTCAAATCAAGCAAGAAGAGTGGTTGCTTTTTCAGGACCAACTGGACATTGAATTATCTCGCAGCCAATTTGAAGGGGTCAGAGACAATAAACTCTATCTTGTTCAGGATCAGAAACCCATAGCCATTGGATTGGCTAAAGGGGGAGATATCCGAAAGACAGATGCGACTGGCCGTGGCTACCAACCGATGATAGACGGAGTCGAATCCGCCTTGATTGAAAAAAGAGGGGATTTAGTATCTATTCAACTTCGCTTTGCAGAAGGATTAGAAAGGGAGGTGGTCTACCGTGTGGTGGAAAAGGATAAAAAAGAAGCAGATTGAGGCAGGAATTCTCCTTTATGCCCTTTTTATGTCAGCAGTTTTTAGTCTCTTGCTTCAGTTTTATCTGAATAGACAAGTAGCAGAGAGACGGATCCTCCTTGCTAGTCAGAAACGTATCCAAGCCTACGCGCAAGCCCAATTGGCTGTTGATACTTGGGATCGGAAAGAAAAAACAATGACCTTCTCAACTGGGCGAGTCGACCTAGAAGAAAGATCTGGTTTTGCCAACGTCAGCAGTCATTTACAGGATGGCACGACCTACCACTTCACCTTTGCTCTTTCCCCTAGTGAGAAGAAAAAAACCGATAAGAAGGAAAAGGAGAAGCGAGCTCCTGATTTGGCTACAAACCTCCCAACTACAACGGAGGAATCGAGTGTGGAAGTCTTCGAAAAGCATAGCGAAAACTCTTAAAATTTGATATGATTAAGAGATGGAGGAAAGCATGAATTTCGAAAAAATTGAGAAAGCCTATGGCTATCTATTAGAAAATACCCAAACCATCCAAAATGATTTGCAGACCAACTTTTATGATGCTCTAGTGGAGCAGAATGCAATCTATCTGGATGGGCAGACTGAGTTGACTCTAGTGAAGGAAAACAACCAGCGGCTGAAGGACTTGAATTTGAACAAAGAAGAGTGGCGTCGCTCCTTCCAATATCTTTTGATGAAGGCGGCCCAAACAGAGCCCCTACAAGCCAATCACCAATTTACCCCAGATGGGATTGGATTTCTTCTGGTCTTTCTAGTGGATCAGTTGGCTAGTTCTGATAAAGTAGATGTGCTAGAAATTGGAAGCGGAACAGGAAACTTAGCCCAAACCTTAATGAACAACTGCCAGCGCTCGCTAGATTATTTGGGCTTGGAAATCGATGATCTTTTGATTGATCTTGCGGCCAGTATGGCAGAAGTGATGAAGGCGGATGTGAATTTCGCCCAAGGTGATGCGGTTCGTCCACAGGTTTTGAAAGAGAGTGATGTGATTATCAGCGATTTACCTGTCGGTTATTATCCAGATGATGCCATTGCAAGTCGTTATCAGGTCGCTTCCCCTCAGGGCCACACCTATGCCCATCATTTATTAATCGAACAATCGTTAAAATACTTAAAGCCGGGTGGTATCGCTATTTTTCTAGCTCCGAATGATCTGTTGACGAGCGAGCAGAGCCCTCTCCTGAAAAAATGGATGCAGGATCATGCTCAGGTCTTGGCCATGGTTACCTTGCCAGAGAACCTCTTTCGATCAGCCAATCTAGCAAAAACCATCTTTGTTTTGCGCAAGCAAGAAGAAGCGGAGGTCCAACCATTTGTCTATCCCTTAACCGATTTGCAAGATCAGGAAGACGTCATGAAATTCCGTGAAAGTTTTCAAAACTGGAATAAAGAAAGTGAAATTTAAACAAAATTTTGCTATAATAGGAGTGAAAACGCTTAAAGAGGTAAAAAAATGACGAAAACAATTGCAATTAATGCAGGTAGTTCAAGTTTGAAATGGCAATTATACCAAATGCCAGAAGAAACAGTTTTGGCAAAAGGGCTCATCGAGAGAATTGGACTCAAAGATTCCATTTCCACAGTAAAATTTGATGGTCGAGCAGAAAAACAGGTTTTAGATATTGAGAACCACACACAAGCAGTTAAAATCCTTCTAGATGATTTGATTCGTTTTAATATTATTGCTTCCTACGATGAAATCACTGGAGTAGGACACCGCGTCGTTGCAGGTGGTGAGTACTTCAAAGAGTCTGCTCTTGTAGATGAAGAAGTCATTCAAAAGGTTGAGGAACTTTCTTTGTTGGCCCCATTGCACAACCCTGCAAACGCTGCTGGAATTCGCGCCTTTAAAGAGTTGTTGCCAGATATTACTAGCGTTGTTGTATTTGATACCTCTTTCCATACGACAATGCCTGAAAAAGCTTATCGTTATCCTCTTCCGACAAAATATTACACTGAAAACAAGGTTCGTAAATATGGAGCTCACGGGACTAGCCATGAGTATGTAGCCCATGAAGCGGCTAAACTTCTTGGGAAACCAATCGAAGAGTTGAAATTGATCACTTGTCACATTGGGAATGGAGCTTCTATTACAGCAGTAGATAAAGGGATCTCCGTGGATACTTCTATGGGATTCACTCCACTTGGTGGTGTGATGATGGGAACTCGCTCAGGTGATATCGATCCAGCAATCATCGCATATTTAATGGAACATACAGATGACTTCAAGACTCCGGAGGACATTAGTCGTATCTTGAACAGAGAATCAGGACTTCTTGGAGTATCTGAATTTTCAAGTGATATGCGTGATATTCACGAAGCCATGCGCAATGGGAATGATAAGGCGCTTTTGGCAAACGATATTTTTGTTGATCGTATTAAGAAATACATCGGGCAATACTTTGCTGTCTTGAATGGAGCAGACGCCATCATCTTTACAGCTGGTATCGGAGAAAACTCTAAAACGATCCGTGGACAAGTCATTAACGGGATGACTTGGTTCGGCTGTGATGTGGATCCAGAAAAGAATGTCTTTGGTGCAGAAGGGGATATTTCAACACCAGATGCCAAAGTGAGAGTCTTGGTCATCCCAACAGATGAAGAATTAGTCATTGCACGTGATGTAGAACGTTTTAAAAACAAGGGATAAGACTTTTATTCTAAAGAAAGAAGAGAGAAGAGGCTGATTCGAAGCGCCTCTTTTTTCTGTTTTGCGATTTCTACTTGGGCTTGCTCCAGTTGGCCATCTATGCTATACTAGAAAAATAGTTTGATAATCGAGGTAAAATAATGGAAAATTGGATGGAGAAAAAATGGGTTTCGAATGGTTTATGGTTACTAATCGGAATACCGCTATTGTTTGCAACTCAACTACCGATGGTCGCTTTGATCTTGGGGATTGAAAATGCTTGGTCAAATTGGACGATCAATAGCCTGGTCCTTGGGGTTACCATGCTTCTCGTCTATTTGATTTGGTGGTTTATGAAATGGAGTCCACTTGATCCACTAGATTTTTCACGAATCAAAGGCAGAGATATTGGGCGAAATTTCCTTTATTTTCTCCTGTTGCTGGCAAATAATGCTCTTGGGGTTAACCTTCTTCGACAGTTGGGAGAGGCGACGACAGCTAACCAAGAGACCATCCAAGGGGTGGCTTCCTTGGCCCCTCAGCTGGCAATGGGTTTGCTCATTGTCGTAGTGGCGCCTTTAGGAGAAGAAATTATCTGTCGAGCTGTGATTCCCCGCTTGATCTTTAAGGGGCACGAAAAAATTGGTTATTTGGTTGGGGCTCTTGTATTTGCCTATTTACACACACCAAGTAATCTTGGTTCCTGGATCATCTATGGTGGCATGTCCCTCATCTTGACTTGGGTCGCCTACCGCTACAAACGAGTAGAATATTCGATTTTATTGCACTTTACCATGAATGCTTTTGCTTTTCTGATAACTGTTCTGGTTTCTTTTCTTCCTGCTTAAAATATGGTAGAATGATAGGACCAATGGGTTTTATTCAGAAGCTTTGGTAAGCTACCAAAGAAGCATCTAGGCGCAGATAGAGACAAACTCAGAGGTTGGAATCATTCTAACCTTTTTTCTATGCTTGGTTGGCTTTTCTTAGAAAGATGAAGGAAGATATGTCAAAGAGCGAATGGAGACAACTAGGAAAGGATCGGACCCTTCTATGTGGCATCCTCAATGTCACCCCCGACTCCTTTTCAGATGGGGGGCGTTACCAAACGGTAGAAAGAGCTCTAGAACAAGCTCGCAAGCTAATTGCAGAAGGGGCAAGCATACTGGATATTGGTGGGGAGTCCACACGTCCAGGGAGTCACTTCGTAGAGATCCAAGAAGAGATCCAGCGGGTCGTACCAGTGATTGAAGCGATTCGAGCAGAGAGTGATATCTTGATATCGGTTGATACTTGGAAGTCAGAGGTGGCCCAGGCAGCTCTAGAAGTAGGAGCAGACTTGGTCAATGATATTACAGGCCTGCTTGGGGATCCGCAAATGGCGAGGGTGATTGCAGAAGCTCGTGCTGGAGCCATTCTTATGTTTAATCCAGTCATGGCTCGTCCTCATCATCCAAGTTCTGTGATTTTTCCGTCCTTTGGTTTTGAGCCGGCCTTTTCATCGGAGGAGCTAGCGCAGCTTGAAGGTCTTCCTATCCAAGACTGTATGTGGGCCTTCTTTGACAAGAGTCTTGAGAGGGCAGAGGAAGCAGGATTGAGTCAGGATCAACTCTTCTTAGATCCTGGGATCGGTTTTGGCTTGACCAAGCGGGAAAACCTCCAACTCTTGCAGAACCTAAAAACCATTCATGCCAAGGGCTATCCGATCTTTTTAGGAGTCTCTCGTAAGCGCTTTGTGGTCAATATTCTAGAAGAAGAGGGATTTGAGACCGACCCTGAAACAAAAGAAGGATTTTACAATCGGGATTTGGCCTCAAGCCATTTAACGAGTATGGCTGCCAGCCAAGGGGTAGAAATCGTTCGCGTGCATGATATACCTCTTCATAAGATGGCAGTAGCTATTGGTAGTGCGATCTACCAAGCTGATCAAGCGCCGGACCTTCATTTAAAACAATATCGCTAAAGAAAAGAGAAGAGATATGACAGTAGATCTCAGTTGGTTAGCTAGGTATCGTTCTTCCGAGCCCCATTTCGGCTTGGAACGAATGGAAGCCCTGCTAGCCTTGAGGGGGAATCCTCACCTCGCCTGTCCTGTAATCCATCTAGCTGGGACCAATGGGAAAGGATCAACCCTAGCTCATTTGCGGTCTTTACTAGAAGCTAAAGAGTTGCGGGTTGGTGTTTTCACTTCCCCCTATCTAGTTTCCTTTAATGAGCAAATCAGTATCGATGGGATTCCCATTTCGGACCGAGATGTGGAGACTTATCTGTTCCTCTATCAGGAGTTACTTGCAAAAAACAGTTCTGATCAGACCTTACGTGGCTTGACCGAGTTCGAGTTGATGACGGTCATGGCCTTTGATTATTTTGCGGCAAAAAAACCGGATGTGGTCGTGATGGAAGTAGGGATGGGCGGTCGTCTCGATAGTACCAATGTTTGCCAGCCTATTTTGACAGCCATCACGACGATTGGTCTCGATCATGTGGCACTCTTAGGACCGGATTTAGCCTCGATTGCACGGGAGAAGGCAGGGATCATCAAGGAAAAGATTCCGGTCTTGCTAGGCCGGATGGAACTAGAAGCCCAAGAAGTCATTGTGCAGCAGGCCCGCCACCTATCTGCACCAGTAGAGTTGCTAGGACAGGACTTTTTAGTTGGCTACCAAGAATCTTTGGCTGATGGAGAAGTTTTTCATTATCGGAGCCAGTATCGGGAAGAACTGCAACTGAAGACAGGGTTATTGGGACTTCATCAAGTAGACAATGCAGGTCTGGCATTAGCTCTCTGCGATACCTTCTGTCAAGAAAAGGGGCTCTCCCTCTTGAGCCAAGAAGAAATCCTCCAAGCTTGGGAGGGTGTCCAGTGGCCGGGACGCTTAGAGGTCATTTCTAGCCAGCCTCTCATCATTCTAGATGGCGCCCATAATCCGCATGCAGTAGCCCCTCTTGTAACCACCATGAAAGAACGTTATGGACAACTGGACAAGCAAGTCTTGTTTACCTGTATCCAGACCAAGGCGATCGAGGAGATGCTGGATCTATGGAGTGGACTAGAAAAGAGTTCGTTGACCTTGACGACCTTTGAAGACCCACGGGCCTATTCCACAAAAGAAATGCAGGAAATAGCCCATCAAAAAGGCCTGCCTTATCATGAGTGGAAGCTATTTTTAACGAATTATATAGAAAAAGAATCGCAACAAACTGATCTCCTCTTAGTGACGGGATCCTTGTACTTTTTGGCTCAAGTGAGAGCCTTTCTAATCGAAGAAATCAGTAGGAGATGACATGAATACAAAGAAAATTCAAGAAGCCGTGAAGATGATTATCGACGCAGTCGGTGAAGACGGAAACCGTGAGGGCTTGCAAGAAACCCCAGAACGCATTGCCAAGATGTACCAAGAGATTTTTGCAGGGCTTAACCAAACTGCGGAAGTCCACCTATCAAAATCTTTTGAGATTGTGGACAACAATATGGTGGTGGAAAAGGATATCTTCTTCCACTCTATGTGTGAACACCATTTCTTGCCCTTCTATGGCAAGGTCCACATTGCCTATATCCCCAATGGGCGCGTAGCAGGCCTTTCTAAGCTAGCTCGGACAGTGGAAGTGTATGCCAAAAAACCTCAAATCCAGGAGCGCTTGACGATGGAAATCGCGGATGCCTTGATGGAGTATCTAGGAGCACAGGGAGCCCTTGTTTGGGTGGAGGCAGAGCACATGTGTATGAACATGCGTGGAGTGCGAAAACCAGGAACGGCTACTGTGACGACAGCGGCGCGTGGCTTGTTAGAGACAGATAAAGACCTGAAAAACGAAGCCTATAAACTGATGGGACACTAACCCCTAGATGAACTGAGGTGACTATCGTGGATCAATTACGGATCAAAGATTTGGAAATTTATGCCTATCATGGTGTTTTTTCCGCTGAAAAGGAATTGGGGCAGCGTTTTGTCCTGGATGTTTGTGTCGATTATGAGATGACAAAATCGGCGCGGACGGGTGATTTGACGGCTTCGATCCATTATGGAATCTTAGCTGAGCAACTGACAGACTGGGTTCAAGCTGAGAAGATCGATTTGATTGAGACAGTGGCTTTTCAGCTAGTGGAGAAGATTTTTGCGACCTATGACTTTGTCAGAAAGGTTCGACTCGAGTTGAAAAAACCTTGGGCTCCAGTCCCTCTGCCTTTGGATACTTGTTCGGTCACGATTGAACGAGAAAAAAGACGGGCCTTTATTGGTTTGGGAACCAATATGGGCGATAAGGGACACCAGTTGGCAACAGCTGTATCCAAATTAGAAGAAAAGGGGCTCACTATTCTCCAAACCTCTTCTCAGATTGAGACAGCACCTTGGGGAGGGGTCGAGCAGGATAGCTTCCTCAACCAAGTCGTAGAGGTCGAAACTTGGTTTACGCCCCAAGACTTGATTGAGACCTTGCTAGGAATCGAACTAGAAATGGGTCGGGTCCGTGAGATCAAATGGGGACCTCGTGTCATCGATTTAGATCTCCTTTATATGGAGGATTTGATCCTCTATAGTACAGATTTGATTCTCCCACATCCTTATGTGGCAGAACGAGCATTTGTCCTAGAATCCTTAAATGAAATTGCTCCTTACTTTGTGGATCCTGTCCAAAGAAAACAGATCCGACAACTGTGGGAGGCTGTGAAAGAAACAAAAGATACAGAAACTGTTTCTTGATATAAAACAACCTAAGTGATGTTGAAAAGAAGCAAATGCTCCATATTATTAGGTTTATTCAAACATGTACAGGAACTTTCAGCGGTGAAAAAAGTGCTAGAAACAATATTGTTTCTAGCACTCGGGAGTTTTGGAACCTTAGATCCAAAACTAAGTCATGGAACTTCTTCGAAGTTCGCTGACGTCCGTACTCACCTAAGGAAAGTTTCTAAGATTACTTTGTATTCAATCAGAGGTAGCTGATCTAAGGGTCAACTACCTTTTTTCACCTTGACAAGTTGTTTGAGCAGGACTATACTAAGCTTAACTAGACTAGGAGTGGAGGGGCTGATGAAATCTTATCTTGTAAAATGGTTAATCGCGATTGTCTTGGCTGTTCTTTTTCTTTGGTTGAGTTTGGAAACGGACTTACTTCCAAAAGAAGTGTATCCAATCCTCCTTGTCCTGATGCTGGTTGTGGGGCTCTATCTTTTTAAGGAAAAGTAATTCCCCATCCAGCTAACATACGAAAAATCCCTTGGATGCCAACTGTTTCGGGCACTCAAGGGATTTTTGGTATATGGAGCTAGGACCAAAGGTCTAGCCTTGGTTTTCTTTATTTGCGGTACAAGCGATCGTATTGGTAAACTGGATCCATGGTTACATGGATACCCAGTTTGCGAAGAACGTTCTTATCTTCGTCTGTCAACATGACTGTTGAATGAGCTTCGCTCCCTTTCAATCGACCTAATTCTTGCATGGCAAGATTAGCCTCTGGATGGTTCATGGCGGTAATGGCTAGGGCGATGAGGATTTCATTTGAATGGAGGCGAGGGTTGCGGCTGCCCAAGTGGTTGATCTTCAAGCCTTGGATTGGTTTCACATATTCTGGCTCAATCAACTTGGTTTCTTTATCAATATTGGCTAATTTCTTAATGGCGTTGATGAGAACAGCTGCCGTTGGACCAAATAAGTCAGAGGTCTTACCTGTCACGATTTCTCCGTTTGGTAATTCGAGGGCCAAGGCAGGATCACCAGTTTCTTCTTCTTTTTGGCGGGCAAGGATGGTGACTTGGCGATCTTTTGGTGAAATACCTAAGTCATTCATCAAGAGTTCAATTTTCTTAATAGCCCCACTGCCAACACGCTCCGCTTTCACATCCAGAATGGTTTGGTAGTAACGGCGGATAATTTCTTGCTTAGAGGCTTCAATCGCTGCGTCATTGTCCACGATGGCAAAGCCGACCATGTTCACTCCCATATCCGTTGGGGAAGCGTAAGGAGATTCTCCGAGGATGCGTTCCAACATCCGCTTCAAGACAGGGAAGATTTCGATATCTCGGTTGTAGTTGACCGTTGTTTCGCCATAGGTTTGGAGGTGGAAGGGGTCAATCATATTGACATCGTCTAGATCTGCTGTCGCTGCTTCATAGGCCAAATTCACTGGGTGGTGCAAAGGCAAGTTCCAAACTGGGAAAGTCTCAAACTTAGCATAACCAGATTTGATGCCATTCAGTTGGTCATGGT
>ERZ773197.1251-NODE-1251-length-17997-cov-3.249805_pt1 | contig 17997 bp, 12 predicted proteins | sample MGYA00580999_ERZ773197 | MGnify/ENA primary metagenome ERZ773197 (study PRJEB29015, sample SAMEA2738166) | human oral metagenome | biome: human oral; feature: human-associated habitat; material: saliva | place: China | collected 2185 ...
AAAACACCGAAAAATCCTGTATTGACTGACAAGCAGGGAGTAAAGAAGACAGCTCAAGCGAGTCGCAGACTTCCGAAAACAGGAGAAGGAGCAAATCCGACTTTATATGCATGGATGTTAGGTGCATTGGGAAGTATGCTTGTTTTGGTCGGTTATCGAAAAAGAAAAACCGTAAAGTAACAAAATACTTTATGAAAGATAATTAAAATAAGATATAACAGTAGGGATATTCTTTTGTAGAATAAGACAAAGAGACTATCCGAACTGTGTTCAGAAGACTTTTACACAAAGGTGTGGGAGTCTTCTTTTTGTTTCTTTAGACAACAGTCGCCGAGATAATACCGAATCTATCTTCTCAAATTTGAAAGAAATTCTCTATTGAACCTTGTCTTTATTGAAGTAACCGAGTAATATAGTGGTGGAGTCATGAATCATAAACGGTAACTTAACATGATGACAGATAGAAAGGGTAACGAAGAATCGTGTTAGTCATTTTTTGAAAAAATCTAACTGTGGTTTATGAACGGAAACATACAATTTGTGAATTCACTGTATCGGGTTTTGGTCTAATATAGGATAGATACAAATAAGTCGGAGTAAGGGGAGTATCGTTTATGGGAAATAGAAATTTGAAAGAAATAGCAGTTTTGCGAAGTATCGTAATGCTGATGGTAATTACCATTCATTTTTTGAATCTTCCTCATGTCTGTTTACAGATGGGAAGTTACGGACAGGGATTTTATGTGATATGGCGTGCAATGTTGGTTTGTGCAGTTCCTTGTTTTATGTTTTTGAGTATGATGATGGTGTCATACCATGCCAAAGAAAAAGAAGGCTTTGATACGATGAAATTTTTCAAAAAAAGAATTTATCGTATTGTAATACCGTATCTTGCATGGAGTATGATATACTTGGCTTTTTACTATGTTGTTCATCGATATACAAAGGAAGATTTTGCAAAAGCATCTAACTGGATTTATTGGTTAGGTTACGGAAAAGCGAACGACCATCTGTATTTCATGATGATTATGTGTCAATTTTATCTTCTCACACCGTTACTGTACCCGCTTGCAAAAAGATATCAGAATTCTCTTGGAATCGCACTTGCCGTTGGTTTGCTTCCACAGGTAGCAATCTATTGGTTAAACAGATTGTATATTCATCAAGTCTATCCTCTGTTTACTTCCTCTTTTGCATGGTATTGGTGTATCGGATTTTTGGGATTGTGGTTCGGATTCGAGTATGAAAAGAATATTGCTTTTTTCAAAAAGCATTGCAAAGTGATAGTTGTGTTGAATGCAATTTCATTTGGAATTCATTTCTTTTACAGTAATAAATTGTGGCATCAACTGTGGGAAAAAATATCCTTTGATACGTTTCCTTACACCGTGAATATGTACTCTTATATGTTGTTGTGTATTGTATCATTACTGTTATTTGCAATGAAAGTATCTGATTCTGAGAAGGAAGGTTTTCAAAATAAAATAAACGGTTTCTTGAATGAAGTATCCAAGTATTCTTATGGAATCTATTTGATGCATCCGCTGTTTATGTTTGTGTTGAGAAAAAAACTGACGATAAGCAATCCGTATCTTTGGCTTCCAATCATATTGGTAACAGTTCCGATGTTGGCATATCTTTGTGGAGTGATTACAAAATACGGTGAAAAGTTACCGGTTGTGTCCTATGCATTTGGTGTGAGTCGCAAGAAATAGTATTGACGGAATGATTTGAGGTTGTATTGTGATACTGTATTGTTCGTAGCCTGATGATTGTGTGGTGGCATCGGAGTATTTTTTGAGTATTTTATTGAAGTTTTTACGTTATGACATCTGTATGATGACGGATATGGATTTTGATAGAATCTCAGGAATGAAATCTCTATCGATAATTATGTTATCTTGTACTTTCATCATAAGATACGATTGGATACGGTTTGTTAGAGTTTCGGATACGTAAACTATATCATACAAAAAAGACTGTCCAAGCAAGATTCAAACAATCTAACTCGGAAGGTCTTTTTTGTATTGTACTTATTTTATTATAAAACGAATGAATTTTTTATCATAAGGCGAATGAATTGCCTTACATTGCAATTTGAAATGATATTCTATCTTTGGATACGATAATTTTTGAAATATATTTGTAACGATAATCTTGTGTTACAAATAAAACGGTGTAATTTGGATTACTGTGTATCGCATCTTGCATGAAATCAGTCCTATCTTACAGAAACTGCATGTTTTCTTACTTCGTAAAGCGGTTTGAATGTAGTTTCGGCAATCCAGTAACGAGCTTTCATTCCATGAACGTTGTACGGGTCAACAATCAAAAATTTCTTTGTGGCGGGATCATACCCTGCAACGACCAAGGCATGATTGTTTCTTAAATAAGTTCTTGTTTCTCCGTTAATGTGATAGGTTCTGTAGTATGGTTTTTTCCAATATAAGGTTACATAGGCAACAACCGGATGACCTTGGTATAATTCTTTGATTAGGTCTTCCGTATTCTTTCCTGTCAGGTCGACAACATCGGCACCGTAAGATTTTCCGTATTCTGCAAGCGGTTTTGGAAAAATGGTGGTTCTCAGTTTTTGGTTGGGAACATACGGAGAACCTGCAAATGCGATTTCAGGATCGTTTTTGTGTCGCGGAACATGATCTAAGTAAGAACGAATCGACACATCTTTGCAATATCCTTTGGAACGCAAGCACATCAACAGAGAAACGGGTTCGCATCCTACGGGAGCGGAGACCGGTGTCATTTGACTGATATGAGTAACATTCAGTTCTACTTTGTAATTGTGTGGAAGTTCTTCATCGTGGAATAATTCATACATGATTTTCATGGCTTCACCGCGAGTAAGCACTTGGTTCGGAGATAGTAACTCTCCGTTTGTGGAGTCTATCCAACCGGTTTTTTCCAATATCTTTGAGGTTCTGTCAGAATAGATATTGTGAGCTTGTCTTAAGGTATCATAATTTTTACAAATCAAAACGACTCTCTGTCTGCTCAACGGAGAGGGCAAAAATTCATCGTTTAAGGCAAAAGATTGTAACAGTCCGTTTTGATAGAGTTTTGAAGTAATCATCTCAGTATATGCATTTTGAAACGGAATTGCTAAGTCCGATGTCGAAGGAACATATCCGATAGTGTCAACGGAAGATTCTTTTGTCGAAGGAACGTATCCGACAGTGTCAACGGAAGATTCTTTTGTCGAAGGAATATATCCGACAGTGTCAACGGAAGATTCTTTTGTCGGAGGAATATATCCGACAGGGTCAACAGAAGATTCTTTTACGGAATTTTCGGAAGAAATATTGTTATCCGCTGTTCTTTCTCCGGTATTTTCCTGTGGAGTCGAAGTTTTTCTTTGTTCTGAGTTAACGGTTTGTTCTTGTGTTGTTCCGGACTTATCTGTTGTTAATTCTTGTTTGGAGGTATTGTTTTCAGTAGAAGGTTCTGTCTTTGAATTTGCTGTAGATTCAGTGATTTTTGTTCTACTGACCTGCTCTTTTGTGGGAAAGAGTAAGAACGGTTCTGATGTGTTGATGTTTTCATATAGTGTTTGCAGGAAGCTTTCCATTGTGATATGTTGTTCGGGATAAAAAGAATGATTCCCCGTACCGGATACTATTTTTTTGTCATGAAAATATTCTATGTATGATTTTGCCCAATGGCTATTTGTATCCTTAAACTCTGCGGCACATGAAACGGATGGAAGTACAGATAAGAATACAGACAATGAGAGACAGCGTAATTTTTTTTGATTCATAAAAAAACTCCTTATTCTTATTAATAAATATTTTTTATTTATATATTATCATTGATAACAATATCTGTCAAAATTTTGTCAATTTTATTGAAGAAAGAGGAAGAATATTGTGAAATAAATACAAGTAACGATTTTGTACTTGTTGTGTATTGATTAATGCAGATGTGTATGATGTTGTCGTAGTGTGATAAACGATTGGTAATAGAAAGTCATGATAAATTGTAAGATGACCTTATTTTATTGACGACTGCCGAGAAGATATATATTGTGTGGTGTTATAATTGAATTTTTATGGTGGTACGAATATAATAGAGTTACAGCTTTCATACAGAAGTGAGAGTAGGTCTGACAAGGAAACATAAGATAGTGAGACTGTATTACCGGTTATTTTATTGATTGGAAGTTTTATATTAGGAGTATGAAATGTATCGGAGTCAACAAGAGCAGAAAGAACGAGTTGTATTTTGAAATAGTAACGATATAGCAATGGAACAGAGAATCGGATGAAGTCGGAAATCAGATGAATAATAGAGAACAGATGAGTGATAAAAGAGGATGGGTAGATTGAAACAGTTGATAGAAGTTGCCATTTTAAGCAGAGGTAGCGGAATTTATACAAAATTTGATTATTATGCGGATTCTTGTGTTCAAATCGGACAGAGGGTGGAGGTTCCGTTCGGAAAAGGCAGTTCTGTTGCACTGGGAATGGTGGTTGGAATTGACAAAGAACCCGAGCAGAATATGGAATATAAGGACGTGTTGCAATGTATTGATGAAACACCTGTTGTAGATCAGATAATATTGGATATTTCCAAAGAGATTGCTGATGAGTACCTCTGTTCTTTTCAAGACGCCGTCGGATTGTTTTTGCCAAGAGGAGAAAAGGCGGCATTTGACAAAACAAAGGTTGTCATTTCTTTGGCTACACAGGAGCAGTGGGATGAGTATCTCTTATCCCAGAGAAAAAATGCTTATATTAAGTTGGAAGTGGCAAGAAGGTTGTCGCAAGTGGGAGAGCTATCGTGGGAAGAGATTCGAAATGATATCACGCCACATCCATCTGCTCCGATTCAACAAATGGAAGAGAAGGGGCTTGTGAAGGTCATGGTTCAGGAACATAATCGGTTTGAACAAAAGAAACCGCAGTGGATTCCGGCAGCAAACCTTATGTTCAGTAAAGAACAGAACGATGTTATTGAAGAAATTTGGAACGGTTCAACAGAAGACGGGAGTAAAACCTATTTGATTCATGGAATTACAGGTTCCGGAAAAACGGAAATCTATATTGAACTGATACGAAGAACGGTTCAACAGGGAAAGCAGGCCATTGTTCTGGTTCCTGAAATTTCACTTACTCCTCAGATGATAGAACGATTCCAAAAGATTTTTGGAGACAGAGTTGCATTTTTGCACAGTGCTTTGACGGAAAAAGAGAAAAAAATTCAGTGGCATAAGATGAAACAGGGAGCTTGTTCTATTGCAATCGGACCGCGCTCGGCACTGTTTGTACCGTTTTGGAATTTGGGCATGATTATCGTAGACGAGTGTCACGAAGATACGTATCACTCTGAGATGACACCGAGATATGATGCGGTGGAAGTGGCAAAAAAATTAGGGGACTATCGCAATGCGACGGTTGTATTGGGTTCTGCAACCCCTACGATTGAACAGTTATATGATTGCCAAAACGGAAGTATGATTCGTTTGAACTTGGAGAATCGTGTGAACGGAGCGATTCTTCCTCAAATATCCGTTGTGGATATGAGAGAAGAATTGAGAAACGGAAACAATTCGATGTTCAGCGGATATCTTTTGTTTCGGATTCGAGAGACACTTGAAAAAGGAGAACAGGTGCTGTTGTTTTTGAATAAGCGAGGTTTTTCCAAGAGTTTGACTTGTACAGACTGCGGTTATGTTCACAAATGTCCCAACTGTGATATCACATTGACTTATCATAAGCAGAATAATGCACTGAAATGTCACTATTGCAATTATCAGATGCCATTCGACAGAACTTGTCCGGACTGTGGCGGAATACTGAAAGATATTTCCTTCGGGACACAAAAAATTCAAGAGTTGATTGAGGAAGAATTTTCGAATGCGAAAGTGATTCGCATGGACAGAGATACGACTGAGAAAAGAGGACAACAGGAGCAATATCTGAAATCCTTTGAACGAGGAGAAGCGAATGTTCTGATTGGAACGCAGATGATAGGAAAAGGGCTCAACTTTCCCCATGTGACATTGGTAGGAATTTTGCAAGCGGATCAGGGAATGGATATGCCGGATTATCGAGGAAGCGAAAAAGTGTTTCAAATGTTGGAGCAGGTTTCGGGACGTGCCGGAAGATTTGAGAAACGGGGAGAATCTGTGATTCAGACCTATCGAACGGAAAGTAGTATCTTTCATTATCTTTTGGAACGAGATTACGACGGATTTTATCAGGAAGAGCTTGCGATTCGAAAGGCGTTCTTTTATCCGCCGTACGGGAGTATTTTTCGAATTGTGGTAAGTTCCGTTTCCTTAGATGACAGTGCGGAAACGGCAAAACGATGGGAGCAGGCTCTGCGTTTTTATTTTCAAAAGAAGAATCTACAATCCGCTATTTTGGGACCGGCACCTTGTTTGATTCAGCGATTGGAAAAAAAATATCGATGGCATCTGTTGATTAAAGTAAAAAATTTAGAAGAAGAAACCGTGATTCGTAACATGATTCGATATCTTCAAACAGTGAAGAGAAATGTGTTGTACGGAAAGAAAAGTATTGTCATTGTGGAAAAAAATCCGAGGAATATTTTGTAACAGAGATTCCAAAGTTACAAAGAGAACGAGTGGCGGTATAAAGATTGGATACCGAAATTTTGTGGTATAATATAGAGTAGTTACCGTATCATAAATGCGGTGATTTGTTTGGGAAAAATTGATTTAATGAAATTTTTTAACATAGAAGTAGAAAAGAGGAAGAAACTATGGCGATTAGAGAAGTTCGTATTGACGGAGATGAGGTGCTTCGCAAAGTATCCAGACCTGTTACCGAAATGACTCCGAGAATTGAACAGCTTATCGGAGATATGATTGATACGATGTACCAATATGACGGAGTGGGACTTGCAGCACCTCAGGTGGGTGTGTTGCGTAGAGTGATTGTAATTGATATCGGAGAAGGTCCGATGATATTTATCAATCCGGAAATTGTAGAGCAAGAGGGAGAACAATGTGGACAGGAAGGATGCTTGAGTATTCCGGGCGTCTATTTGGATGTCAAGAGACCAAATCATGTTGTCGTTACCGCAAAAAATGAAAAGATGGAAGATATTCGAGTGGAAGGAGATGAACTTTTGGCAAGAGCATTGTGCCATGAAATCGATCATCTCAACGGAATCTTATTCAAGGATATTGCAGAACGAGAGTAGAGAGTTATTTTGTTGCAATCGTTCATGTATGGAAAAAATGAAGTATCGATGATAAAGAACAGAAGGAGAAATTATGCGAGTAATTTTTATGGGAACCCCTGAATTTGCAGTAGCGTCATTGGAAGTGTTGCACGATAGAAAAGATGATGTCGTGTTGGTAGTCTCTCAACAGGACAAACCGAAAGGGAGAGGAAAAAAGTTGGTTCCGACACCGGTGAAACAAAAGGCATTGGAGTATGGATATGAGGTCTATCAACCGGAAAAGGTAAAAGATGCGGAAAGTATCGCTCTTTTGAAATCGTTGGAGCCGGATGTGATTGTTGTTACCGCATACGGACAAATTTTGTCACAAGAATTGTTGAATATTCCAAAATACGGATGTATCAATGTCCATGCCTCTCTGTTACCGAAGTATCGCGGAGCTGCTCCGATTCAATTTGCACTGCTTCATGGAGAACAAAAAACGGGAATTACCACAATGATGATGGATGTCGGATTGGATACGGGAGATATGCTTGTCAAGGAAGAAGTGGAATTAACAGAAGACGATACCTTATCCACCTTGAGCAAAAAATTGATGGATGCAGGGCAGATTGCTCTGCATAAGACATTGGAGCAATTGGAGCAGTATGGAAGAGAAATTCCCCGTGAAAAACAGAATGATGAAGATTCCTGTTATGCATCCATGTTGACAAGAGAGATGGGATACATTGATTGGAGCAAAACTGCAAGAGAAATCAAAAATCAAATTCGTGCAGTAGAGGGTTGGCCGTCTGCCGTTACCTTCTATCGTGGGGAGAAAGTCAAGTTATTTCAGGTAGAAATAACAGGAGAAGAGAGCAAAGAAATTGCTCCCGGAACCATTTCAGAGGTGACAAAAAAACACCTTAAGGTCGCAACCGGTGATGTTTTTGTGAAGATTTTTGAAGTCCAATTTCCAAATAAAAAACGCATGGAGGTATCTGCATATTTGCTTGGCAACACAATTGAAGAAGGCGAAATTTTTACAGATTCTCCTAATAAATAACGATTCTTTTTAATACAATATAGTTCAGAGGAATATTTGAAAAAAGCATATTATTTTCTCTGAAAGAGTTTATCAGTTAAATAGGGGGTAAAAGAATGTTTCCATACTTTTATTATGATGCAACCATCATTTTTTTGATTCCGACGATTTTGTTGACCTTATATGCGCAAAATAAAGTCAGATCTGCTTATGAAAGATATCTTCGCGTTCCGACAAGAAACGGTTATACAGGAGCACAGACTGCAAGAACGATTCTGGATAACAACGGTTTACAAAATGTGCAAATACAGTTGGTGCCCGGTACTTTGACCGATCATTACAATCCCGGAACAAGAATTTTGAGACTGTCAAATCAAGTGTATTACGGGACAACAGTGGCATCCAACGCGATTGCAGCGCATGAAGTGGGACATGCGATTCAACATTCTCACAATTACTTTCCCTTGGTTCTTCGAAACAAGATTGTTCCGGTTGTAAGTATTGCAAGTAATTTATCGTGGTTTTTCATTATAGCCGGATTGGTTATTTCAGCTATGCAAAATTTGTTGACAGTTGGAATTGTGATGTTTTCCATGGCGGTATTGTTTCAAATCATCACCTTGCCGGTGGAGTTTGATGCAAGTAGGAGAGCATTGGTTGAATTAGAGAATGAAGGAATTTTGTCTGCAGAAGAAATCAGGGGAGGAAAAGCTGTGTTAGATGCAGCGGCTTTGACCTATGTGGCAGCTGCGGCAAGTGCAGTGAGTCAATTGCTTAGACTGTTGTTTATTCAAAACAGTCGCCGAAGATAACAATACAAAACTAAAGCAATCAACAAAACACAAAAACGAAAAAGGATTGGCAGAATGCAAGCCAATCCTTTTGTATTAGAGGGAGATTGTTTCTAACAAACAAAATCACTCTTTTTTGTATGTTTATTTTTGATTGCGGAACATACGGAATATTCCCGTCTTAATTTCAAAAATATAGTCCTCTTTTTGTGGCATATCCGACTGTTCGGCATTTTTGACGGCACGTTCGTTATCATAAGGAACTCGTACAAACTCCATGCTGAACGGTGCAAGTTCCGGATTGTGGAGTTCTCCATGTAAGATAACATAGGGAGCTGTTGTACCGTCAAGAGGATTTCCCGCGCTTCCTGTATTGAACAAAATCCTTTTTTGAAAAGATTTTTGGAATGCGTAGTGGATATCTCCGTATCCGACAATGTCGGCATTTTTTTGGATAGAAAACTCGGGGTTATCTTTTTCATAAAGAAACATTTCATCAATATGTTCTTGATCGGTCAATTGGTAGAGCCGTTTATACAGGTCGAAAGGATGTGCATGAAACAATCGGACAATATGTCCGCTTAAATAGAAATCAATCACCTTCGGCAAAGATGCAAGATATTCTTTGCTTTCTTCCGAAATAATTTGTCGATACCAAGAAATAGGCATACCGTCTTTTGAGGAGTAGAGCAAAAAATCATCCCAGTTTCCCAAAATGGATTGTGTGCAGTATTTCTTGCAAAGAGCGATTGTTTCGTTAGGGTTCGGTCCCTTTCCGATAAAATCTCCCAAACAATAGATGGTAGAGATTGCTCTTTTTTCAATATCTTCTAAGACAGCTTCCAGTGCAGGGATGTTTCCGTGTATATCTGAAAAAATGGCAATGTTGTCCAAAATAAGTCCTCCGTTCTTCGTTTAGCAATTTCGGTACATCACACGTCGGTCAATACATTCCTTCTGAAGTACATAGTAACCGATTACAAACTTGTGTATACGGATTTCCGACTGCTCTTCTCATCCTATCACAAATAGTTCTGTTTTTAAATACAAGGACGTAATTATACGATTCTTTCTTTCAACTGCCTGATAGTATTGTGATTTATACTTTCAATTCTTGTGTCCTTAAGCGACGATATGCTCTGTTTTCCAACTTTGAGAAGAAAAAGGTTAGATATTTTTCAAATTGGAAGATAGGGCAATGCGATGACGTTTTCGTATTCTATGACAAAAGACAGCATACTTGTTTCAAATAGTAACATGATTTTGTAAGAAAATTGTAAGATTTCATAAGATTGTTTTTTAAGAATCCTATGTTAAGATAACTGTAAGAGATATCTTAAGCAAGTAAAAGAAAAATTTTTCGATAGTGATAAAAATCCCGGGAGGTATTGTATGAATACGGAAACAATATTAGTAGTAGATGATGATGTTGAAATTGCCAAGTCCATTCAACTGTATTTGAATAGCCAAAATTACAAGGTGTTGATTGCTCATGACGGACAAGAGGCGTTGGACTTGTTTCACAATCAAACAATAGATTTGATATTGATGGATATTATGATGCCGAGGAAAAATGGAATTGACACGACGATGTTGATTCGACAAGAGAGCGTCATACCGATTATTATGTTATCTGCGAAGTCCGAAGATACCGACAAAATTATGGGGTTAAACATCGGTGCGGATGATTATATCACGAAACCTTTCAATCCGATGGAGTTGATTGCAAGAGTCAATTCTGTACTTAGAAGATATAGCCGATATGGAGGAAGATACAGTGAAGAGACGGAGCAGAGCATCCGTATCGGAGGAATTGAACTGAACAAAGAGACAAAACAGATTTTTGTAGATGAAGAAGAAGTGAGAATCACACCCTTAGAATACAAAATTTTGTTGTTGCTGATGAGTTACCCGGGAAAAGTATTTTCGATTGATGAGATATACGAACAGGTTTGGAAAGAACCTGCCTACAATCCGGAAACAGTAACCGTTCATATTCGAAGAATTCGTGAAAAAATAGAAATTAATCCGAAAGAACCGCGATACCTCAAAGTGGTGTGGGGAATCGGATACAAATTTGAAAAAATCAATACGACTTCTGATATGGATTGATTGTGATTCGTGGAATAAGAAGGAATGAGTTTTTGAAGATAATACACATCGTTTCATCATGGCGGAAAAAACAGTTTGTAGAAATCGGAAGTTGTGTGATGTGACGGCAGTTATAATTTGAAGAGTTGGAATACAGGAAAATTTTGGATGAAAATTTTGGAAACAGAAAGAAGGGATAAAGATGAAGGATTCCGAAACATTTGAAAAAAAACAAAAAGAATCGACACAAGAGCAAGAGTCTTTTGCTAAGATGCATGACAAAGAGATAGAACAAGAAATATCGGAAAAAAAATTGCAACAAGAGAATTTGCAACAGGAGAAACAAGAAACTATCATGCAAGAAGAACCCGGAATAGCATCAGAGGAGATTGCTTTTCAAAAAACAGATGAGGAAGATAACCTTTTCAGAAATGACAAAAATTCAGATGAATTATCTTTTTTGCAACAATATCGAATCAAAAAACAAGCAAAAAAACAGCAGTTGCGAGAAGATGAGTATCATTACAGAACAGAAAAAAAATTACAGTTAGAACGAGAGAAAGAGAATGACAAAAAGAAATTTTTTGCGTCCTCATGGCGTACCGTCTTGGTCATTTTCTTAATTTCAACTCTTATAGTAGGCATCTATCCGTTTGGAATCCGGATGATAGAAGGACCTGACAATGAGAGATTGGAGCGTTATCTCAAGACGGACGAATTTATTGTAGAAGAATTCCAATCTAATATGGAATTCAAATTAGAAAAGAGACAGGTACTTCGCGCTGTAGATAAGAATCAGGAACAAAAAGATTTGTTATTGCGACGAATGAATTATCAACGTTCAAGCAGGTACGGATTGGAATATGATGATTTGATGATAGAAGGTACTGATGGAATCAACAATACGGAAAGTCAGGAAAACACTTTATCAAGATACTATATTTCAGATGCTTCCAATCATATGATTCAAACAAATATGACCAAAGAAGAAATTGAGTCATTAGAGAATACACCGAAAATCCTATCGGTTTCCTTTCGGATTGACAACAAGGGTAGATTGGCAGATTGTAAGATTGATTCAAAGTATCCTTCCCTAATTTCATTCTACACAAGAGAAGTGAACAATCTATTCGAACGATATGCAGGAAGTACAATTGAGAAGGACGAAATGTATGAGTTAGTTGCTTCCATGTACAATGTGCGTTATTTTCAACGCTCCGAAAATTCGGATTATGATGCTTCAGAAAGCAGTTCCCACACATCGGATATGCTTCGTGTATATCATGATTACGGTTCTGAAAACAACTTCTATCTGAATGGTGATGTTGCCACAGTCAACAATGAAAAAGAGTTGGAATCTGATAAAAAATTGATTGCAACAATCAATCAAGTTGTAAAACAGTTAGAAACACTGCCGAAAGAAGAAATTTCCGTTACTTTCTATGTGCCGGCAAGTGCACAAGAGGTATTGGAAACAGATGACTATTACCATTATTATGAGTCAATGATGGAACAGAGGGCAATCTTTGTTCTATGTTTGGCGTCAATCGGAATTTTCTTGATGATGTTGCTTGCGGGAGTTGTACCGTTTAGACAACAGCGAAATGCAAATATTGTATCCAAATTCAACCACCTTCCTTTGGAACTGAAATTATTTTTGACAACAGGAATGATAGGGATTGTCTGTGGAATATTTCTATTTGGAATGCAGGTAACTTCGAGAGAAAATGTGATGTATGATTCCAAGGAACTGACATTTATTTACAGAGTTTTGTCGGGGAACACACCGGAATATTTCGGATATGCCATGATGGTAGCATTTTTGGGACTGTTGTTTGTCTATTTGTATATGACTTATTTGAAATATATCTATTACTGTGGAATCATAGAGGGATTGATTAAAAATTCCATTTTCGGAAGAGTCATTTGTTATATTTTCAGAATGATGATAACACCTTTCAAAAAAATGTATATGCGACTAAACCGATTGCAACAAATTGATTTGGAAGGTTCTTTCAAAAAGAAAATGATGGGATTATGGACATTCCACTGTGCATTACTGCTTGTTGTGATTGCTTTGTTTGGAATGCGACCTGAAATTGCCATGATTTTGCTGTTGGGATATGTTGTTCTTGTATTTCGATGGATTTATCGTTTCTTGTTGCAATTAGCCTATATCCAAAACTATAGCAAAAAACTTGCTGAAGGGAACTTCAATTTGCAAGCAGATGAAAACATTGGAATTTTTTCTAAAACGGCGCAGTATTTGAATCGTATCAAGACAGGATTTAAGACAGCGTTGGAGGAAGAAGTCAGAAGCCAAAATATGAAAACAGAGCTTATTTCCAATGTATCACATGACCTCAAGACACCGCTCACGTCTATTATCAATTATTCTGATTTGTTGAAACAACCGAATTTGACCAAAGAACAACAGGAAGAATATATCGACACCATTCACAAGAAGTCACAACGATTAAAAGTGTTGATAGAAGACTTGTTTGAGGCGAGCAAGGCAAGTAGCGGGAACATCAAACTGCAAACCGAACGCTTGGATATCGTCTCCGTTTTTCGCCAAACAATGGGTGAATTGGAAGAAAAAATACAGTTCAGCAAGTTGGACTTTCGTCTGAATTTACCGAAAGAGCCTGTTTATTGCATGATTGACGGAAAGAGAACATATCGAGTGTTTTCCAATATCATCAGCAATATTACCAAATATTCGTTGGAACATACGAGAGTGTATATTGATGCCACAGAGCAGGATAAGAGCATCACATTTGAATTTAAAAATATTTCGTCCTATGAAATGAATTTTGCTGCCGATGAAATTATGGAACGATTCAAACGAGGAGATGAATCAAGAAATACAGAAGGCTCAGGACTGGGGCTTGCGATTGCAAAAAGCTTGACAGAACTGCAAGGTGGAAGTCTTGAGATTGAAATTGACGGAGATTTGTTCAAATTATTCGTAAGTTTTCCAAAAGACAAGTAGATAAGTTCATAGGGCAATAAAATCAAGATAGAAGAGAGCCGACATTTCACATGAAAACAAATGGATATTTTCTCATAAAAGATGAGAGTATCCATTTGTTTGTGATTGGAGTGACTACCGGATAAAAGCTGATTCATATCAGTTCCAATCTGTGAAAATAATCTACCTTTTGACTTTTAATAATCAGTATTTCATCATTCTTCACTATACTGTCATTGGATTCATTGACATTTTACAAGTGTATGATATAATTTACTTAATAGAACCTCTCTACGCTTAAGGTAGAATTTTTTACCAGCGGACCACGGAGAGGGCTTTTTTATTGTAATATCTTATCAAATGAAATATTTTCACAAAATCTTAAGATAAAATATCTGAAAATATTTGACAAAAATTGATACAAGTGATATGATTCAGAAGTAGTAAAAATTAAATGATATGTTTCTTCAGGGCAGGGTGTAATTCCCGACCGGCGGTATAGTCCGCGAGTTTTGAATAAAAACTGAACCTGTGCAATTCAGGTACCGACAGTAGAGTCTGGATGGGAGAAGATTTCTTAGAGAGGTCACAACAATAGGATTGTTTGTGATATCCGTGTCATTGTGCAACGATAGCCCGAGAAGAATTCTCGGGCTTTTTTATGACAAATTTTTATTCTTGTAAAAAATAGACAAGAGGAAAAAAGAGAATGATTTTGTAGGTAAGAAGAGATAATTAATTGTATGTTTGGTTATAAAATCAATTTTCTTTTGGGATACAGCGATTGTTTGCAAAGATAAAAATAGAAATAAGAAATTTCTCAAGAAACAAAGTCAAAAGCATATTTAACAGGAGGAATTTTTCAATGGAACAAACACTAAAAAAATCAAAAGGAAGAGCATTTAGTACAAATGCGATGGTTAAGATTTCAATTTTGGGAGTATTGGCATACATTATTATGTTTATCGAAACGCCGGTACCGTTCTTTCCACCGTTCTTAAAAATGGACTTTTCCGACTTGCCGGCAATTATCGGCGGTTTTGCATTGGGACCGATTGCGGGATTGACAATCGAATTTATTAAAAATATTCTTCACTTTGCAACAAAAAGCGGCACAGGTGGAATCGGAGAATTAGCGAATTTTATGATAGGTGGAGCATTTGTTGTAACTTCCAGTTATCTGTATAAAAGAACTCATACCAAAAAAGGAGCAATGATTGCACTTGTAATCGGAACATTGTGTATGGCAGCAACAGGTGTTGTGATGAATGCAACTGTGTTACTTCCGTTCTTTGCAAACTTTATGGGTGGAGCAGATAAATTGATTGCAATGGGACAAGGATTGAATGCAAACGTGACAGGAATGTGGACATTTGCGCTCTATTTAATTGGACCGTTCAACTTATTTAAGGGAGTGGTACTTTCTGTAGTGACAGCAGTGCTATACAAAAAAGTATCTCCGTTGATTAAACAGAGATAATAGATTTCCGGAAAAAGAATGGAAGAGTAAAAACTATAAAGATGATTGTTGTTTTGGTAAAATAATGTTGTTTTGATAAGATAAAGAAAAAACAAAGGGACTCCATCAAAAAAGAGAGCACCTTTGTTTTTTTTGTGTGTCAATATGGTATCGTTTTTACTTACGCATCTGAACGAGCAAATCCGTTTTTCATATTACAACTTGCGGTATAAAGAACTTTGTCCAGCAAGTCATTTGTTTTTTCTTGCAACATGCTTGCAATCTCTTCATTTGCCTTTTCGCAAAGCAGGGTTGCATTGTTCGGATGATTTTTGAATTCTTTGTCATACTTGTGAATCAGTTCATGTCCTTTGGATTGTACGGCAAGCTGATATCGTTCGATATGAGAATTACAGGTTGCAAAGTGAGAATCCGCCAATGCTGCCACCAATCGGTTTGCCCAGTAGAAGCTGTCCGTAGTGACAGTTTTGCCGGTATTGTTCAGATAGGTTGGCGTTTTTGTGATATTTACATAGAACGGAACAATTGCATTGAACATATTGCAACCGAATGAAATCCACTCCACAGATTTGATTTCGTCCGGCATATACGGTCTGATTTGAACAAGTCCGAGTACATTGGTACGGCTGATTCCAATCGGACGGAAAGAACCTTTTTTAAGCGGATCGTTATGCTTTCCGTACGGATCATACTCTGTTCCTTGATAGTGATGAGAAAGAAGATATTTGATTTCTTCTATCGTAATCTTTTTTTCAGGTACTTTCGACCAAGAAAGATTGTCAGAGTCCGGACGATAGTCTGCATTGTCACCATCCCAGCGATGAGTGGTAGGATTGAGATATCGTTGCACCACCCAAGCACGAGGTGTGTTGTAGGTATGGTCGGAATCCGCATGGCTACCGAAGGCATATCGCGCGTTAAAAGATTCTGTGAGAGAAAGATTCAGATGATTGTCCGAAATGAATTCTCTTAAGTCGGAAGAACAAAGATGTTCTTGCTGTTGCCCGAACGCATCGTCCAAATCAAAGCAGTCGATTCCGAATTGGTTCGGCATCACAACATAGGAATTATCCGGTACTTTTTTGGCAATCCAGTGATGTCCTCCAATGGTTTCAAGCCACCAGATTTCATCTTCATCTTGGAAAGCAATTCCGTTCATTTCATAGGTACCGTATGTTTCAAGCAAAGAACCTAAGCGTAAGACACCTTCTCTTGCCGAGTTGATGTAAGGCAGTACAATAGTGACGATATCTTCTTCTCCGATTCCGCCGGGACGTTCCGGAATGTAATTTTCATCCCCTTCGTTTCCTTGAGCCGGAATCAAATTTACCAATGGATCTGCACCCAAGACGCGTTCGTTTGAGGTCAATGTTTCGGTTGCCGTCATGGAGATATTTTTTTCATTTACTCCGCAAGCTCCCCAAATTCCGTCTACGCCGAGTGCGTCAGGCATAGCGGTATATCGCATTGGATTGTCCGGAAGGGGAATCTCAACATGAGATAGTACAGATTTGTAATTGTGTGGCTGTTCTTCCGGAAGAACAACAATAAATTTTTTTGGTGTAAATACCCCTGATGCGGAATCTTCATTTCTTGCAACAAGGGTAGAACCGTCATAACTTGCATTTTTTCCAACAAGAAGTGTGGTACAAGCCATAAAATCATCTCCTTTATGATATTTTGTTGTAGTAGAGCAATTATTTATAAAACAATACTTATTGATGAAAAATTGATTTGATGAAAAATCGATAAGTCATCTTTTAATGAATATTATTATGTTTTCAAATTTTTTGTGAATACAGAAGGTGTATTATTGTGTTATTTATGAAATGTTCAGTAAAAGTTTCATAAATGGAGTGCCTATCCTAACAACAACATTTCCATTATACGATAAATAAAAATGATTGTGTTAGTTTATGAGGATGTTTTTCAAAAAGAAAGTTAGACATTCCAAAAAAATTTTTAATAACAAACAGTTTACGACATTTTTTTGATATAATATGCTCTACAGAAGGAGGATTGGCATATGGAGAAAATAAAAAAATATGATGAAGAAAAAATAAAAGAAATTTCTAAGCTTCTTTTAAGTAAAAAAAATTATAAACACTCTGAAGAGGTTAGAGATATATGTGAAAAGGTTGCTAAAAGAATTTCTAAAAAAACAGATTATAAAGTCGATACAGAACTATTATATAAATCTGCATGGTTACACGATATTGGTAAAATAGTATCAAAGAAAGAGCATTCTAAATATTCTGTGGATATTTTGAGAAATAAATTTAAAAAAGATAAGGATTTAAAAAAAATATCTTGTGTCATTCTTGCACATAATAAAGAGTTTAATCCTAATGAGGATGTTATGATAGAGGCAAGTATTTTGAGAATAGCCGATAAGTTAGACAAGTATAGAAAACTCAAAGAACAGTTACAAAAGATTGATAAAAAATACGAAAAAAATATTAAGGAA
>ERZ773197.1253-NODE-1253-length-17992-cov-5.971456_pt1 | contig 17992 bp, 18 predicted proteins | sample MGYA00580999_ERZ773197 | MGnify/ENA primary metagenome ERZ773197 (study PRJEB29015, sample SAMEA2738166) | human oral metagenome | biome: human oral; feature: human-associated habitat; material: saliva | place: China | collected 2185 ...
CTATGATATTTTTTTTAATTTATTTATTTTTTCTTACTTGAAATAATCAATATTTATAGTATAATATCAACATGACTAATAGATTTACGGAGGATAATTATTGTGTTTGAACAAGTACAATCTAAACTTACAAATGATGGTATAAAAATTAAAGTTATAGGTGTTGGTGGTGGTGGAAATAACGCTGTTGGCCAAATGATTAATAATCCTATTGAAGGTGTTGAATATTATCTTATTAATACTGAAAAGGGTATTATTGATAGATCTATTAAATTAGGAATTAATGCTGTGCAAATTGGTAATACTGTTACTTCAGGACTTGGTGCTGGTGCTAATCCTACTATTGGAGAAAAAGCTGCAAAGGAGAGTTTGGATTCTATTGATAAAATCCTTGATGGTGCTGATTTAGTTTTCCTAACTGCTGGAATGGGTGGTGGTACTGGTACTGGTGCTATTCCTGTTATTGCAGAAGAAGCTAAAGCTCGTGGTATTATTACAGTTGCTATTGTTACAATTCCATTTATTTTTGAAGGTAAACTTAGAAGAACTAAAGCTGAAAATGGTATTGAAAAATTAAGGCCTCATGTTAATTCTTTAATTGTTATTTCTAATGATAGGTTATTGAAGAATTCTTCTGAAAATGTTTCTATTATTAATGCTTTTAAATTAACTGATGATGTTTTGAGACAAGCTGTTAAGTCTATCACTGATCTAATAAATTCTGTTGGTGATATTAATATTGATTTTGCTGATATTCAAACTATTCTTGGATATGAAGGTTACGCTTATATGGGTATTGGTAGTTCTTCTAGTGATAATAAAATTGAAGATGCTACTCGTGATGCTCTTTCTAATCCATTAACTGAAGCTAAATTGAATAATGCTAAGGGTGTTATTTTCAATGTTCGTGGTAGTGAAGATATTAGTCTTACAGATATTACTCGAAGTGCTGAAATTATTTCTTCTAAAGTTAATTCTGATGCTAACATTATATTTGGTACTGTTATCGATGATTCTCTTAAAGATGAAGTTATTGTTACTATTATTGCAACTGGTGTTGATAAAGGTCCTGAATTAATTTTTGATAAACCTGAACTTTAATATTAGGAGATTATTTTTATGAATTGTAATGAATTTCATTTATTAAAATTAGATATTTATGATAATGATGAACTTATATTTTCAGGGATGTCTGAAGATGTTCCTGAAAATATTAAGTTTCTACCTATTGATATTAAATCAATTGATGGAAAAAAACTAATTATTGAATTAAAAAAATAAAAGGCTTAACTAATGTCTCATTTTTTGTTCTTATACATATATATGATCATTAGTTAAGTCTTTTATTTATAATTCTAATTCTAAATTTATTTTATCTGCAATTATTGCTATAAATTCTGAATTTTTTGGTCTTTTGTTTCCTGTTATATATTTTTCATCAAAATATTTTTCTAATATATTTTTATTTCCTATATCAAATGTAATTGTTATTGCTGTTCTTATAGATCTTTCTACTTTTGATGATATTGTTTTGTATTTGTCTGCTATTTCTGGATATAATACTTTTGTTATTTTATTAATATTATTTACATTTTCCATTACTGATTTTATAGCATCTCTTATATAGTAATACCCTTTAATATTAGCAGGCATGCCCATCGAATGAATGATATTTGTTATTATTATTTCTTTTTGTTTTTCTTTGTCATTTGTTTTTATTTCAATAAATTCTTTTGTAATCTGTTTTTCTACAACAGTTTTGTTCATTTAACATCCTCCTTTAATATTTGGTATCTTTTACCAAATATATTTTATCAAATTTTTATACTTTTCTCAAGTATTATTATTTTTTTAGGATGTTTTTATATACTATAAAGCAACATTTTTCGTCAATATTCTACTTTTATATTTTTCTAAATATTGTTCATTTTCTTTTTCTATTTTTACTTTAGCTTTTATTATTTCAGAATATGTTATTTCTAAAATATTTAAATTATTTTTCTCACATATATATTTAAAATATTCAAATTCATCATATTTTAGTTCATATTCTAATATATCTCCATATATTAATTCAACTATTTCTGATTCTTCAAGTGCATTTTTAGTTGAATCTGTATATGCTTTTACTAATCCTCCTGTTCCTAATAATATTCCTCCAAAATACCTTGTTACTATTATTAAAACATTTACTAAATTATTTTTTTGAATTACTGTTAGTATTGGTATTCCAGCTGTACCACTTGGTTCTTTGTCATCACTACTTTTTTCAATTATCATTTTTGTTTCATTATCATAAACTATATATGCATAACAATTATGATGTGCATTACTATATTTTTTTCTTATTTCATTTATCTTTTTTCTTGCTTCTTCTTCATTTTTTATTTTTATTATATTTGTTATAAATTTTGATTTTTTCACTTCTAATTCTGCTATTGTATTATTTGCAATAGTTTTAATCACTAGTTGCTCCTATTCCTGCTGTATATCCAGTTGAATATGCTATTTGTAGATTAAATCCTCCTGTGTATGCATCTACATCAATTATTTCTCCTGCAAAATACAAATTTTTTATTAGTTTTGATTCCATTGTTTTTGGATTTATTTCTTTTACGCTTATTCCTCCTGATGTTATTATTGCTTCACTAATATCTCTAAAACCTTCTATCTCTATTGGAAAATATTTTAATAATCTTACTAATTTATGTCTTTCTTCTTTTTTTATTTCATTTACTTTTTTGTTTATTCCAAGTAGTTTTATTATAACTGGGATCATTTTTTGTGGTAATAATTTATCTAATGAATTTTTGAATTCTTTGTTTTTTTCTGTTTGAAAATCTCTTAATATTCTTTCATCTAATTTTTCTTCTGTTAATGCTGGTTTTAGATCTATTTCTATTTTTGGATTTTTTAATTCTTGTCTTACTAAATGTGAAGATGAACTTAATATTATTGGTCCTGTTACTCCAAAATGTGTAAATAACATTTCTCCGAAATCTTCATAAATTAATTTATTATTGTTATATAATTTTAGTCCAACATTTTTTAAACTTAATCCTTGCATTTTTTTACATAATATTTTTGAATCATTTTTGGCTACTAATGGAACTAATGCTGGCTTTATTTTTGTAATTGTATGTCCTAATTTTTTTGATATTTCATATCCATCTCCAGTTGAACCTGTTAATGGATAGCTCTTTCCTCCTGTTGCTAAAATTATTTTATCTGCATAATAAGTTCCATTATTTGTTTTTACTCCAATTGCTTTATTTTCTTTTACAATAATTTCTTCTGCTCTAGTGTTTATTATAATTTTTACACCTTTTAAATTATTTTTTAATGCTTCTACTACATCTTTTGCTTTATCTGATAATGGAAAATATCTATTTCCTCTTTCTAATTTTACTGGTATTTTTAATAATTTTAATATGTCTTTATTAGTAAAATTTTTAAATGAACTGTATAGAAATTTTCCATTACTCGGTACATTTTTTATAAATTCAGATATTTCTAATCCACTTGTTATATTACATCTTCCTTTTCCTGTTATTAACATCTTTTTTCCAAGAATCTTATTTTTTTCTATTATTGTTACTTTATTTTTTTCTTCCTTAGATTTAATAGCAGCCAGCATTCCTGCTGGCCCACCTCCTATTATTATTATTTCCATTTTAATCCTCTAATATTCTTTCAATTGCTTTCATTAATCCTAGTTTTCCATATTCATATGTTAATCCACCTTGTTGAAATGCTACATAAGGCTCTCTTAATGGGGCATCACAGCTTAATTCAATTGATGATCCTTGTACAAATGCTCCAGCTGCCATAATTACTTGATCATCATATCCTGGCATATCATCTGGTACTGGTAATGAATTTGAATCAATTGGAGATCCTAATTGTATCCCTTGTACATAATTTATTAAATCTTTTTGATTTCCAAATTCTATGGTCTGTACTATATCTGTTCTTTTTTCATTTGATTTAGGAGTTACTTTATATCCTAAATTTTCCATTACTTTTGCTGTTAATACTGCTGTTTTTAAACTATTTGCTACAACACTTGGTGCCATGAATAATCCTTGTAATATTTTTTTGTTCATTCCTAATGATGGACCTACTTCTTTTCCTTCTCCTGGTAATGTTAGTCTTTCTGAAACAAGTTCAATTAAATCATGTTTTCCTACTACATATGCTCCATTTGGTGCTATTCCTCCACCTAAATTTTTAATTAATGATCCTACTAATATATCTGCTCCTAATTCGCTTGGTTCTATTTTATTTGTTAGTTCTCCATAACAATTGTCTATCATTATTATAACTGAGTTATCTATTTCTCTTATTGTTTTTATTACTTTTTCTATTTTTTCTAATGATATGCTTTCTCTTAATGCATAACCTCTTGATCTTTGTATTTCAATTAATTTTATTTTTAATTCTTTTTTTAATAATCTTTGTTTTATTTTTTCATAATCAAAATCATTTTTTACTAAATCTATTTGTTCATATTTTATTCCAAATGATTTTAATGAACTATTATTTTCAGTTATTCCTATTACTGAATCTAATGTATCATAAGGCTTTCCTGATATACTTAACATGATATCATTTGGGCGTAATAATCCAAATAATGTTACTGTTAATGCATGTGATGCTGAAATGAATTGTCCTCTAACTAATGCGTCTTCTGTTTTAAATATATCCGAATATATTTTTTCAATTACATCTCTTCCTATATCTCCATATCCATATCCTGTTGTTTGATTAAAATGTATTTCTGATACTTCATTTTTTTGAAATGCTGTTAATACTTTTTCTGAATTAAATTCACAATTTTCTTCAATTATTTCAAATTCTTTTTTTAATTCTTTTTCAGCTTTAGTAATTATTTCTTTTATTTTTTTATTTATCATTTTTGCCTCTTTTTTATTGTTCTATTATATCTCCTGAATATATTTCTAATCCTATATTATCTGACACTAAATAATATTTTGATAAAAATTTTATTTTTGATGATGTTATTACATATATTGGTTGAACAATGATATTTCCTTGTATATCCATAATTCCCCATTTTCCATTTTCTTTAAACCCTACTGTATTTCCATTTTGTTCTGTTACTGCTTCATATGTTGCTGGTACTACTACTTGATTTGCTTTATTTACAAATCCCCATTTTCCATTTTGTGTATATGTAAATAACTTATTGTTTGGATATAAATCTGCGTATGTTGTTACTTTTCCGTCTAATGTATAATATTTTACTCCGGCTTCTGATTCTAATTTAATATATTTATCTGTTATTGACATTTGTGCATTTGCTAATCCTTTTACAACTCTTGCATTTGGATCTATTAAATCTATTTCATTGTCTTTAATTTTTGTTGCTTCTAATACATTTGCTTTTTCGATTTTCGATATTGTACTATATTCAATTGGTACAATTATTGTTCCTTCTGAGTTAATTATTCCTGTATATCCATTTTTTGTTACAATGAAATAATTGTCTTTATAATGTTCGATATATGCATAATTTTCTTTTAATACTAATTTGTTATTATTATCTACAATATTATAGTTATTATTTTGATCTATTATAATTGAATATTTGTCTGTTGCTTTTAATGAACTTATAAATGTTGTATCTATTTTATTTCCTTTTGCATCAAATACTAATGTTTGATTTCCTTTTACTGCATTAATGTAAGTTCCTCCGATTGTGATTTCATCATAATTCATTGGTACTACTACTTTTCCATCTAAATTATATACACCTTTTGCTTGATTTTTCTTACAAACAAATAATTGATTTAATGTATTATAATTAATGTCTTCATATTCAACATCTAATAATTGTTTTGAATTTTTTAATAATCCATATTTTCCATTTATTGATGAAATTAAATATGTGTTTTTTGAATCTGTTATTTCATTAATTCTTGATAATTCTGTGTATTTTGTATCCACAATTATTTTTCCTTTTGAATTTGTATATCCAAATTTATAACCATTATCTGTTTTTGTTCTGATTATAAATCCATCATTTTTATAACCTTCTTTTTCATCATAATATCCGTCTGATGTAATATCATCATAATTTGGCTTTATTATTACTGTTCCTTTTATGTTCATTACACCATATTTTCCATTTGATTTTATTTTTAATGTTCCTTCTTTAAAATCAATGTTTTTGATATCTTCATAATTTGCATCTGTTATCTTTTTTCCTGAAAAATCTATTAATCCATATCCATTTTTGCTTTTATATTTTAATACTGTTTTTTCATATGGTACTGAACTAATTGTTTTATCCAATGGTATTGCAGATATATCTTCGAATGATTTTAATTGTTGTTCACCTTTTGAATTTAATACTTTATGATTTGGATTTTCTCCTGTTTCTTGTACAATAAAAAAATCTTTTTTAGGATTTGGAATATCTATTTGAGCATATTTTGCTTCTAAAACTGTATTTCCTACTTTATCCAATACTCCATACATTCCATTTACTTCATATAAATAATAATTTATTTCATCATTATTTATTTTTTCTAATGTGTACTTATATTTGTTATCTTTTCCATTTATATTTGCAATTATTTTTCCTTCAGACAGTTCACTGGCAGTTTCCACAGCCTCTGTAAGTCTGCTCAAAAATTCCTTATCATCATGTTTTATCACTATTCTGTCCACTACAACTTCTATATTGTGTCTTTTATTTTTATCAAGTTCTATAACATCATTTAAATCTAGAATATCCCCATTTACTCTAACCCTCTGAAATCCCCTCTTCTGTAAGTTTAGAAATAAATTTTTATGAGTACCTTTCTTATCGATAACAACTGGTGCAAGAACTATCAGCCTATCTTTTTCTGCTCCATTTTCGATTATGCTGTCTGTAATTTCTTCAATAGACTGTTTTTCCACCTTCTGACCACATATTGGACAATGTGCCTCTCCTATATGTGCCCATAGCAATCTCATATAATCATAAATTTCCGTAGTTGTTCCTACAGTTGATCTTGGGTTTTTTGAAACACTTTTCTGCTCTATTGATATTGCCGGAGAAAGACCTTCTATACTGTCCAGTTCAGGCTTCTGCATCTGGCCTATAAACATCCTTGCATATGCTGAAAGACTTTCAACATATCTTCTCTGACCTTCTGAATATATTGTATCAAAAGCAAGGGAAGATTTTCCACTTCCTGATACTCCAGTAATAACAACAAACTGATTTTTTGGTATTTCTATATTTACATTTTTCAGGTTATGCTCCCTTGCTCCCACTATTTTTATCTTATCATTCATTATAATAAAATTTCCTTTCACTTTGTCTTTTTATTAAAAACATCTCTTCTAATATTACTATATTATTTTGAAAAAAACAAGTTTTATTATATTGCAAAAAAAGACAAACCCCACAAGGAATCTGTCTTTCTAATTATTATTATCAGTTATTAAGCTTCTTTTCTTTCAGCGTAGATGCTTACTCTCTTTTTACCTTTTCCAAAAGTTTCAAATTTAACGTATCCGTCAGTTAAAGCAAATAATGTGTAATCTTTACCTAATCCTGCATTAGTTCCTGCATGGAATTTAGTTCCTTTTTGTCTTACAATTATATTTCCAGCTTTTACTTCTTCACCATCATATTTTTTAACACCTAAATATTTAGGATTAGAGTCTCTTCCGTTTCTAGTAGATCCTTGTCCCTTTTTTGAGGCAAATAACTGTAAATTTAATTTTAATATCATTTTTTATACCTCCCTAACTCTTATTTCTACATACTTTCCATAACTTTCTTCCACTGCTTTTAAATAGGAATACATTGATTGGATTAGAATTTCTGACTTTTCGATTTCATTATCAGTCAAATCAGATTTATCTAAATCACAGACTATATATCCTTCCGTTTCTTCATATTGAAGCCTGCCATCCAGTTTTAAAATTTCAAGCAGACCATTTAAAGTCATTTGGGAAACCGAAGAAACAGCTGAACATACTATGTCTTCTCCATATTCACCATGATTAGCGTGTCCTGTTATTTCAAAATATATAATTCTTTCATTTTTTTTCAGAAATTTTATCTTTATCATTTAAACCACACATCAATTAAGCATTTATTGATTTGATTTCAATTGCTGTATATTGCTGTCTGTGTCCTTTTTTTCTGTAGTAAGTTTTTTTATTGTATTTAAAGTTTATTTTCTTGTCACCTTTTCCGTGTTCTTTAACTGTAGCCACAACAGAAGCTGTTCCAACAAAAGGAGTTCCAACTGTTACGTTATCCCCTTCTCCTACTAACAAAACTTCTTTGATTTCTACGTCTGAATTAACTTCAGCTGCTAATTTTTCAACTTTTAATACAGATCCAACTTGAACTTTATATTGTTTTCCACCTGTCTTAATTACTGCAAACATTTCGTCCACCTCCAAAATTTCAAAATCGCTAAATTATAGGTATTAGCCACCCAATTTATGCGTATACTGTGATACTATATCATATTTTACACTGTTTGTCAAATTAATTTTTCCCTACTTCTTCTCAATTTCCACATATTTTATATTCATATTATGCTTACTTAAAAATAGCTGTTCAAATTCTGTCTTAATATTTTCTGCAGCCTTTTCAGTATTGTGCAAATCGTCAGTATGATAAACTACTTCATAATTTTTTAAAGTTTTTAAAAATTCATTTTTCATAAAAATAAAAAACCGAGTATAAACCCGGCTCCTTTCTCTACTAAATTAAACTAATCGACATCCTTATACTTTACAATTACTTCGTCTTTTTCTACCATTTTAAGTTTTTCTCTAGCTACTTTTTTAATAAATTCTTCATTATCTACATTTTGAAGACTTTCTTTTGCTTCTGAGATTTCAGCATTTAGTTTATCTTTTCTATCTACTAAAGTTTGAATTTTTTTACTTAATCTGCTTTTTTCCTTAGCTTGATAAACAATAGCTTTTCCAAAAACAATACATAGAGCAAAAAATACTAACGCATAAAATCGAATTCGAGCTTTATTTCTCTTATTCATCAAGCCACCTCCCTATCTCTTATAAATTATATACTAAAAAATTATTTTTTTCAATACTTTTACAGATTTTCGTACATTTTTTGAGCATCTTCTTTTTTCTGACTATCAGTTATATCTAACACTCTAATTTTAACATCAGAATTTCCAAACTTTAATTCTATGATATCTCCAACTTTTACTTCATCAGAAGGTTTCATAGCTTTTCCATTTCTAAAAATTCTTTCTTTTTCGCAGGCTTCTTTTGCAACAGTTCTTCTTTTTATAAGTCTTGAATTTTTTAAAAATTTATCTATTCTCATTAAATATTATACTCCAAAATAGAATCTACTTGATATTCCTTGTTTTTTTCTCTACCGTTTAAGTCAGTTAATTCAATTAAAAATTGCATTGAAACAACTTCAGCTCCTTGTGACTCAATTAATTTTGCACAAGCATTAATCGTTCCACCTGTGGCAAGTAAATCGTCAACTATAGCAACTCTATCTCCACTTTTTAATATATTTTTACAAATTTCTAACTTATCCGTTCCATATTCAAGAGAATATTCAAAAGAAGCAGTTTCTCCAGGTAATTTTCCAGGTTTTCTAACTGGTATAAACCCTACATTTAAAGCATAAGCAACTGCTGATCCAAATACAAATCCCCTCGCTTCTGGCCCTACAATATAGTCTATATTTTTATTTTCTAAATTTTTCTTCATTAAATTTACAGCTTCTCTAAAAGCTTCACCATCACTAATTAATGTAGTTATATCTTTAAAGCTAATTCCTTCTTTTGGGAATCCTTCAATAACTCTTATTTTTGATTTTAAGTCCATAACTTCCTCCTAAATTTTCATCAGCAACTAATTATATACCATTTTAAGCTCATTTTCAATCATTTAATACAAGTTTTTTAATCATTATATTTTATTAAATCTTCTTGTAATTGTAAAAGACCAAGTCTTCCTAAATGAGTTGCATCTCTAAAAAAATATTTAGTATAAGAATATTTACTATAATCTATCAAATTAACATTATTCTTATCAGAAATTTCTCTAATTCTACTATAATAGTATTCTATCTCTTCTTTAGGAACACCAGTATAATCAGCCCAATATCCTTGAAGTGGTACTAAAATCAAATTAACTTTTAAACCTAAATCTTTTGCAACATCCAAAAATAGTTGTAAATCACCATATTCTTCTTCACTTCTATACTTTGTATTCTTTGCAGAATCTTTTAATTTTGCAAGTTTCATCTTGAAATTTTTATCAAAGTATTTATTAAACATAAAAAACTCATTAGATGAAGAGTCAACATCACATTCTGAAATTGCCTCTTTTCTCAAAGCATCCCAATCAATTTTTTCAGGAGCTTTTTTTTCATTAACACTATAATCTACTTTATAATGTTTCATAAATTTACTATTTGCTATCAACTTATATTTTTTATACATAAGATTATTAACAAATTGATCAAATTTTGTATTTCTTTTTATTCCTTCTACTATTCTAGTTACTACACCATTACTTTTAGAAAGTTCAAGAATCCTATTATATATCTTTGTTTTTGTTTCTTGCGATACTTTTTCACTTCTATATAAATTATACAAATGATCCACTGAAAATCTTGGTTGAAAAGCTTCAGGTTTCATTCCAATACCTTCAAACCATTGCATAGATAAGATTAAATTTACAGTTGTTATAGGACTATCTTCTCCAATTGACCCCAATGTTATCGCATGTATTATAGATTGATAAAAACCTTCACCAATTTGCATAATATTCAAATCAGAATAGTCTAAAACTCTGAAAGGATGTTCTTTCCAATCATTAGTAACAATAAGTTCAGATGAACCAAAAAGTGTTATAGTTCCTTTTCCTATATTTTTAGTTAAGACATCATGTGATTTATATTTTTCTGTAATATCACTATATCTAATGGAATTGTTCTTAACCGAAAATAAATCAAATGTTTTTTTCTCTTTATTAATATAAAAATTTAAATCATTTTTTTCAATTTTATTTTTTTACATTAATAAGAAATGATAAATTTTTGAACAAATTTTGAGTCGACAGTTGCTAATTTTATTATATTTATTTAATTTTTTAGTTAAAGGGGTATATTGAATTTAAGTGAAAAAATCTATTTTAGTAAAGGAGGACGAGAATGTTACAGCTTAAGAATATCAGTAAGAGTTATAAAACCGGAGACTTGTTTCAAAAAGCATTAGATAATGTATCTCTCAATTTCAGGGATAGTGAATTTGTAGCTATTCTTGGTCCGAGTGGTAGTGGAAAATCTACTCTGTTAAATATAATAGGTGGATTGGATAAATATGAACAAGGCGAACTTATAATTGATGGAATATCAACTAAAAAATATAAAAATGAAGATTGGGACAGTTATAGAAATCATACAATAGGTTTTGTTTTTCAAAGTTATAATTTAATTTCTCATCAGACTGTTTTAGCCAATGTGGAATTAGCTTTAACTATTTCCGGAATATCTAAGGCTGAAAGAGAACAAAAGGCTATTGATGTTCTGAATAAGGTTGGGCTTAAAAGTCAAATGCATAAAAAGCCTAATCAGTTATCAGGCGGTCAAATGCAAAGAGTTGCTATAGCAAGAGCTCTTGTAAACAATCCGAGCATTGTACTTGCAGATGAACCTACAGGTGCACTGGATTCGGAAACAAGTGTTCAAGTAATGGAATTGCTTAAAGAGGTTGCAAAAGATAGACTTGTAATAATGGTTACTCATAATCCGAAGTTGGCAAATGAATATTCGACTAGAATTGTTGAATTAAATGACGGGCAAATTGTCTCTGATACCAACCCTTTTATATTGGAAAACGAAAGTAGGGGAGTTCACAAAAATTTTGGGAAGTCTTCAATGTCCTATCTTACAAGCATAGCTTTAAGTTTTAATAACTTAAAAACTAAATTCAAAAGAACTCTTATGGTTGCAATCGCAGGTTCAATCGGAATAATCGGTATAGCTTTAATTTTAGGTTTATCCAATGGTGTAAATCAGTTTATCAAGGATACCGAAGAGGAAACTATGATTTCTTATCCGATAGAGATTGACAGAAGTAGCTTTTCAATGGGTAAAATGTTTGAAAATTCAAGTGAAGAAAATAATGATGGAGATATAACAGAAGTTAAAGCTATTCAAAAAATGCTATCTGCAATTAATAAAAATGATTTATCTTCCTTGAAAGAATATTTTGAAAATGACGGGAAAGCGATCAATAATTATGCTAAGACAATAGAATATAAATATGATATTACGCCTATAATTTATACTTTAAATAATGAAAAATATGTTAAAGTAAATCCAAATGAGGCAATGAAGTCAATGGGTTTGTCGTCTAATAATTTTCTTTTTTCAAGAAATTCTATGAATGTATTTTATAAATTGCCTAAGAATGCCGACTTATACAAGGATAAATATACTTTAAAATATGGCTCTTGGCCGAGTAACGAAAATGAAGCGATAGTAATAACTAACTCAAAGGGCGCTCTATCTGATTTTATTTTTTATTCACTGGGTCTTCGTGATAATGATGAACTTTCAAAAATGGTAAAAAAATTTGCAAATAGAGAAAAAACTGATGTGGAAGAAGATAATATATCTTGGAAATACGAAGATATTGTGGGGAGAGAATTTAAAGTTTTAAGTAGTTCACAGCTTTATTCTTATGACTCTAAAAATAAAGTTTATATAGAAAATGCTACTGATAGTCCATTTGTTGAAAATCTTTTGAAAAATAATTCAAAAAAATTAAAAATAGTTGGAATAGCTTCGCCAAATAGTGACGAAAGTTCACTCATTTTGAAAACAGGTATTTGGTATACTGATGACTTAGAAACAAATTTAAGAAAAATATCAAAAGAAAGTGAAGTTGTAAAGGCACAAAAAGAAAGTCCGGATACCAATATTTTGACAAATACTCCTTTTGGAGAAAAAATTAAACAGAATTTAGACTTTGCAAAGTTATTTTCAATAGATCAGAAAAAACTATTTGAAGCTTTTAAAATAGATACTTCTAAATTAAATTTTAATGCAAATTCAATGAAAAATATTGATTTTACAAAATATTTGAATAGTAATTCGGATAGGGACTTTTTTAAAAATTTAGATATTAAGTTTGATTCGGATAAAATAATTGGATTAATAAGCAATATTCTAAAAGGATATTTAGACTATTCTTCTAAAGATCCATCGACTAATTACAGAGAATTGTCAAACTCAATAAGTGATTATATGAAAACTGATGATGCAAAAAATATTCTAAAGGAATTTTTTGGAAAGATGATTTCTAAAAATAGTGGGACTTTGATTACAAATGAAAAGATAACTGATATAATGAAATCTATTATGTCAGGTTATCCTGAATTTGCAAAAAAGAATAACTACACAGATCCTAATAAATTTAGTCAATATTTACTGGAATATTTGAAAACTTCTGAAGCGAGAGCAAAAGTTTCAGCTGAAACTAAAAAACTATTAAATTCTTTGGGAGAAAATTTAAAACTGGATAATAAAGATATATCGGAATTAGCAAAGGCTTTATCAAATGGATATTTGAAATATGCCAAAGAAAATAATAAGCCCGATCCATCTAAATTAAAAGATTCTTTTAATTCTTATCTTGCAACTGCTGAAGCAAAAAATATGATTTCTTCAGGAGTAAAGGATTTAATAAATGGTAGTTTGCAAGGAAATCAAAACTCTTCACAAAGTTTTATAGAAAATTTGATGAAAAACATATCATCTGCAATAGCCGATAATATTAAAGATGTTCTAACATCTTCTATGAAAAATTTGCCACATGCAATATCAATAGATCCAAGTAAATTCGGCAATGCCTTTTCTATGAATTTGAAAGAAGAAGAAATAAAATCATTTATTATGGCTATGGCTAATAGTAATGAAAGTTCATATGAGAATAATATGAAATTATTTAACTATGTGGAAGATAATGATATTTCTAAAATCAGTATTTATCCTAAAGATTTTGAAGCTAAAAAATCAATAATTTCTTTACTGGACAGTTATAATGAAATGAGAAAAAATAATTCCGAAGAGGATAAAATGATAACATATACGGATTTGGTTGGAGCAATACTTTCTTCTGTAACTACAATTATAAATGTAATTAGTTATGTATTGATTGCTTTCGTATCCATATCTCTCATTGTTTCTTCCATTATGATTGGAGTTATAACTTATATAAGTGTACTCGAAAGAAAGAAAGAGATTGGAATATTAAGATCAATCGGAGCTTCAAAGAAGAATATATCACAAGTTTTTAATGCAGAAACCGGAATAATCGGCTTATTTGCAGGATTACTTGGAGTTGGAATAACATATTTATTACTAATACCGATAAATATTGTAATAAGAAAAGTTACTGAAATGCCGAACATAACGGCTTATTTATCCGTTCCACAGGCTATAACCTTAATCTTAATCAGTATGATTTTAACTTTAATAGGCGGATTTATTCCATCAAAGAGTGCTGCAAAACAAAATCCGGTTGAAGCTTTAAGAACAGAATAGTAAATTTAGTATAAAAACTAAGGATAATCTCCTTAGTTTTTTTGTGCTTTATAGATACAGCTTATTATCTGTTTATGCTTAATTTAGTTAATTTTTTTGCTTATAGTTTATAAAAATATTAATATTTTTTATATAGGGTGTTGTAAAGTGATTAAAATTGATGTATAATACATTTGGATAGTAAAAAATTTATTTAGCTATTTTGAAAGGAGATTGAATAATGAAAAGGATTTTGATGACAGGAGCACTTGGACAAATTGGTACGGAATTAGCTCTTTATTTGGGGGATATTTATGGAAGAGAAAACATCTTGGCTACAGATTGTTCAGATGCAAATAAAGCAGCTGTTGAAGATATTCGTTTTGAAATGTTAGATGTTACTGATCCAAAAAGAATGTTTGAATTGGCAAAAGAATTTAAGGCTGATACAATAGTAAATTTAGCGGCAATACTTTCTGCAAGAGGAGAAAGCATGCCACAATTAACTTGGAAGGTTAATGTTGACGGAGTTGTAAATACTTTAGAAGTTGCAAGAGAATTAAATGCAAAAGTATTTGTACCTTCATCAATAGCAGCATTTGGAGCAGGAACTCCACTTGACAATACACCACAAGTTACTATTCAAAGACCTAACACTATGTATGGAGTAACAAAAGTTTCAGGAGAACTTTTGTGTGATTACTATTTTAATAAATTTGGAGTTGACGTAAGAGGAGTTCGTTATCCGGGAATTATTTCTTATAAAACACTACCTGGTGCAGGAACTACTGACTATGCAGTTCATATTTATTATGAAGCAATTAAAAACAAAGCTTACACTTCTTATATAGGCAAAGGAACTCAAATGGATATGCTTTATATGCCTGATGCACTTAAAGCAGTTGTTGATTTAATGGAAGCTGATCCTTCAAAACTTAAGGACAGAAATGCTTTCAATATTACAGCTATGAGTTTGACACCTGAAATTTTAGAAGAAAGTATTAAAAAATATATGCCTGAATTTAAACTAAGCTACGATGTAGATCCAATCAGGCAAGCTATAGCTGAAAGCTGGCCAAATTCATTGGATGACTCTGCAGCAAGAGAACAATGGGGTTGGAAACCAAGTTTTGATTTAGACAAGATGACAGTTGATATGTTAGAAAATTTAAGAAAAAAATTAAAATAGTGATAGATAGGAGATAAAGATATGAGTATTCATGATTTAAAATTTTTACAAGAAAAAGTTAATAAATTAAAAGAAGATGGAGTTTATCGTGTATTACCTGTATTAAACGGAAAGAATTCATCAACAATTGTTCTTGACGGAAAAGAAATGGTAAACTTATCAGCAAACAACTATTTAGGCCTTGCAAATGATCCTGATTTAAAGAAAAGAGCCCAAGAAGCTATTGAAAAATACGGTGTAGGTGCTGGTGCCGTAAGAACTATTATCGGAAATATGGATTTACACGAAGAATTGGAAAAGAAATTGGCAATTTTCAAAAAATCTCCAAGAGCATTTATATTCCAATCAGGTTATGATTGTAATATAGGAACTATCCAAGCAATTACAGAAAAAGGCGATTTAATTATCTCTGATGAATTAAACCACGCTTCAATTATCGATGGTATTAGAATGACTAAAGCTGATAAAGCAGTTTTCAAACACAGTGATATGGAAGACCTTGAAAGAGTTTTAAAGGAAGCTCAAGGAAAATATAAAACAATCTTAATCATTACTGATGGTGTTTTCTCAATGGATGGAGACCTTGCAAAATTACCTGAAATCGTAGAATTAGCTGAAAAATATAATGCATTAACTTATGTTGATGACGCTCATGGTTCAGGAGTTATGGGAAGCCATGGTAGAGGAACAGTAGATCACTTTGGATTACATGATAAAGTTGACTTTGTAATCGGAACTCTTTCAAAAGCTATCGGAGTTAAAGGTGGATATGTTGCTTGTAACGAAGTTGCTTACGAATGGTTAAACCACAGAGCAAGACCAGTTCTATTTAGTACAACATTATCTCCTGGAGATACTGCAGCTTGTATCGCATCTGTTGAAACTTTAATTGAAACTGATGAATTACAAAAGAAACTTTGGGATAATGCAAAATACTTTAAAGAACAATTAGGAAAATTAGGATTTAACACTGGTCATTCAGAAACTCCAATTACTCCTGTAATTATCGGAGAAGAAGCAAAGACTATGGAATTTTCTAAGAAATTAAGAGAATACGGAGTATTTGGTTCAGCTATAGTATTCCCAACTGTACCAAGAGGAACAGGAAGAATTCGTTGTATGATTTCAGCAGCACATACTAAAGAAGAATTAGATAAAGCTGTTAAAGCATTCGAATTAGCTGGAAAAGATATGGGAATTATCTAGTTGAATAATCATTTTTCATAATATTATCAAATTTTTTTAAAGATGAGAAAAATTCGGCTCTATGTAAAATAACGTTGGTGATAATTTAAATCAACAAAATCTATTAAATTATTGGGCAGCATCCATAGCAAACTGATAACTATGGATGTTGCCCTTTTGTATTTTATACCTTTCCATTAGCATTATCCTTGCCTTAAAATTCCTAAAACTCCTATATCCGTAGGATACTCTTTTAATTACCTTTATCTTGTTGTTTTTACCCTCCACCATAGCATTCGTATAGTCATATTTTTAAAGTGCCTATTCTTGTAAAAATATATCTTGTTTAAATCTCTCTTCCTTTTTCTAATATTTTTAAATTTAGTCTTTCCGGGAAAAATCAATGTATTGACGTTTTATTTAATATAATACGGGTATTAAGTAAAGGTATAAAATTAATCAAAAAATTTGATATTTTGTGTAATTGTTTATCATTTAGATATTTATATTAAGTGTTATACGCATTGGTATAACACACTTCATCAAGGACAAGTACCTATAGGTGAAGAAGATTTGAATTTTATAAAGTAAGAATTTAGGAGGATTTTAAAGTATGAAGAAGGTTTTAATAGCATCGGTTACACTAGCATGTACCTTAAGCTATCCGCAAAATGCTTCACTCGCAGATGAAGCCATCAACCAACCAACTGTAGCAAACACTAGCATCAGTACTCCTGATACAAATAATACAGGGGAAACTACAAATGGAGACAGCGAAAATGCACTTGCTAGTAAGGAAAATAAGCCAGAAAGTAAGTCAGTTGAAAACCATGATGATGCCTGTACAGACACAGTTACCACAACTAAAGAGGAAAATAGTGTCAACCTAAAGGCAAAGATGGAAGCAAGTAACGGAACAGACAGTGAATTAAACAAGGAAAAGACAAAGAGCCCTTACAATAAGGCCCATGACCATACAAACCCTGACTACGAGAAGTTCTATGGAGCTGGTGATATGGAGTTTAACTACTGGACTGACAAGACAGCTA
>ERZ773197.1254-NODE-1254-length-17990-cov-7.643267_pt1 | contig 17990 bp, 12 predicted proteins | sample MGYA00580999_ERZ773197 | MGnify/ENA primary metagenome ERZ773197 (study PRJEB29015, sample SAMEA2738166) | human oral metagenome | biome: human oral; feature: human-associated habitat; material: saliva | place: China | collected 2185 ...
AGAAGGAATATACAGCGCATCATATCGAGCTGCGCTTTACGTATGAGCTGGCGACAAATCCGCTTTCTGTCTGTGTTGTTACTTATAAGGTATGTCATGACGGCAGCCTTTCTGTCGCGCTTGATTATGAAAAGGTCGAAGGACTGCCCGAGCTTCCGGATTTTGCCATGGTGTTTCCGCTTTCTGCCGATTATAGGCAGCTTCGCTATTATGGCTACGGACCACTCGATAACTATGCAGACCGCAGGCGCGGCGCGCGTCTCGGTATTTTTAAAGGTACAGTAGCAGATTCAGTGGAACCGTATCTTTTTCCACAGGACTGCGGGAATCATACGGGCGTTCGCTGGATGGAGGTCGCAGACCGAAAGGGACGCGGCCTTCGGCTGACGGCAACTGCGCCGATGGAGGCATCCGCCCTTCCTTACAGTGCGCATGAATTGGAACAGGCGCGGCATCCTTACGACCTGCCGCCGGTACATCATACCTTCCTGCGTGCCTCCTTAGGCGAAGCAGGGGTGGGCGGAGATGATACGTGGGGAGCGCCTGTGCTTCCTGCCTATACAGTTCCAAATACCACAAAGCATTTTGCCTTTTATTTGAAGGGATTTTGATAGTTTGCATTCGCCTGGGCGGCGGATGATGGAGGGGAGATAAAATGATTCTTTTTGATGAAAAAATACCTCATCATCACATTTTCCCTGTTTCTCCTCTGAGTTTTAGAATTCTTTTGGATGGGGAGATTCTCTCAGAGATTGAGCTTTGAGGAGCTGACTGCACTTCCTGAAATTTCTGAGGGAATTGAACTCAAAAGAGAGACTTACTGGTGTAGAATCGCTGATCGCTATGATTTTTCGATTATTCCGCATCTTCCGATCCAAATACCTTCCAATCAGAAATCAGTCCAAACAGGAGATTTTTTCGCCTATCCTCTAGCTGAGCTCTCAAGGGATCTTTTTGTGGACAAGATTATCGCAGAGTATGAAGGGCAGACTTGAGTCGTGATTGAGGGAAATCTTCAAGATCAGACCTGTCGATTCAATCGTTATCAGGCTAAAGACCACAAAAGAAGCCAGATTTTGGACTTTTTATTTGCATTAGCTCATTTTGATACTCAAAAGGCAAAAAATCTGATCCAATCGCACGGTAATCTTACACCATTCCGTATCTTAGATCGTTGCTATGCAGTCCAACTTTTTCCAGAGCAGGAGTCGCTCAAAGGAAATGCAATTTGTGAAGACTCAGGAGGACCTGGGGTAGTTGATTTTGAACTTTTTGTTGCTGGAGAGATGTTCTATTTGCACTATAATCTTGATTATGATAAGAGAATTTCCTGAGTAGAGACATGAATGACTTTTCTCCTAGAGTAAAAAAATTACTTTCTCTTGATTTCTCTTGATATTTCTTTATACTGGATACCGATCGGCGAATCAAAAAGTATCTAACCCTTTTATTTATTATTTCGCAATTGTATGCAAAATTATGAATTGGTGCTTTTGCTCAATGCAAACACTTCAGAAGCAGATAGAAAAGCTTTCATGGCAGATCTTGAAGCAAAATTCACTGTAAAAGAAAAAGATGAAATCTGAATTCAAAACCTTTCTTTCAAACTTAGAGACAAGAATACAAAGGCTTACTTTGTATCATACCTTCTTAACCTTGATCCTCAACAAGTAAAGGAAGTAAAGGCAGCTCTTTTGTATAACCAGATTGTTGTAAGATACGAAATCTACAAGATGTCTGCTGGACAAAAGTTCTACCACTTTGAAGCACTTCAGTCTGAATTTGACAAGGCTATCGAAGATATCAAGGACAAGAGATTTGGTCAAAAGATTACCTTCTTTGCAGATGCGAGAAATGCAAAATATATCAACTGGAAGGCAATCCCTATCTTGAAGTATTACCTTACTAGATTTGGAGATATCAAGCCTAGACTCTATACTGGAAACTCAGTAAAGACTCAAAAAGCTGTAAGACAAGAAATTATCAGAGCGAGAACTCTCGGACTCTTGAATTTCATCAGCAGATAGTTTATATTCTTATTAACATATTCTCATGGCATCTAAATTAAGAAGAATTAGAAAATACCAGTGGACAAAAAGAATGAGAACTCATGGTTTCAGAGAGAGAATGAAGTCATGGACTGGTAGAAGAGTGCTCGCTAGAAGAAGAGCAAAAGGTAGACATCAGCTTACCGTTCAGAGACAGAAATAATTTTCTGTCTTTTGACTTATTATACGCAATTTTGTTTTTGAGGGCTTGGTCATAGCTATCTCGAAGATAAAAGATAAAAAAATAAAGAAATCAGACTTTTTTGTCTGTTTTCGCTTTATTGAGCGAGTTGTTGAATCCTGAGCATACAATGGATGTGGTCTTTGAAAATCGTGTTCTCTTCAATAATAATAGCTTTGCGGGATGGGAAACTGTCCACTTATTACCGTTTATTTCTCTATAACATACTTGATGGTAAATAAAAAACAACCCGCAGCAGAAAAGGCTTCTAAGACTAGTAAGCCTGTTTCTTCTGTTAAAAAAGAAAAAAATCAACTCAATCCTAAGGCTCAGGAGCTTTTCAAGGATTATTATCAAAAGGATGGAAGAATCTTTTTGGCTCAGCCAAGAACCTATGGAGAGATCCCTGATCTCCTCGGTTTGCAAAAGAAAGGTTTTGATGATTTTATCAATATCTACCTTAATAAACTTTTTGCAAACGAAGAAAAAATCTGGGATACTTCAGGGGATAAACTCTATATTACGATCTCAGATTTGAAAGTATCTGAACCTATGGAGTCTATTGAAGTTTGTAAGAAAAAAGAACTTACTTATGGTGGAATTATTACCGCTCAAGTAAAGCTTGTAGAGGTGGATAAGGATGAAGCAAATCCAAACAAAAAACCTACAGAAAAGGTGCTTTTCAACAAGCGTGCAAATGTAGGAATTCTTCCTCTTATGACTCCTTCTGCATCATATATTGTTAACGGAGTAGAGAGAGTAGTAAATTCTCAGATCGTTAGATCATACGGAATCTTTTATGGACAAAAAGATTTCTGGTACTCTTTCAAACTTGTTCCAGAAAATGGACCATGGCTTGAGGTGAGTGTAGAAAAAAATGGAAATGTTGTTGCAAGAATCAATAAATCAAGAAAATTCTCAATTACTTCTCTTTTGAGAACGTTTGGACTCGAGACTGATGAATCTATTAGAGAAACATTCAAGAACCTAGTTGAGACAGAGGATGATAGAGATTTTATTGATATTACACTCAAAAAGGATCCTACTGTAGACGCACTTTCTGCAGCAGAACATATTTATAGCAAGCTAAGACCAGGAGAATTGATTGATCCTCAGTCTGCTTTGGATTATATCAAAGGACAATTCTTGCTTGAAGAGAGAATTACTATTGGATCTATCGCGAGAAGAAAGATCAATGCAAAACTTAATCTCAAAAAACCGTTAAAAGGACCAGAGGCTAATGTTTTTGATGGTGAAGATTTGATCGCAGCTATTAAGTATCTTTTGAATCTTTGTAATCATAAAAAAGGATTCTACGAAGATGATGCTGATCATCTTTCTAACAAGAGAGTGAGAACTATGGGAGAAATCCTCTATGCTCATGTTCAGCCAGTAATGAGAAAATTTGTAAAATCTGTAAAAGGAAAGCTCTCAGTGCTTAAAATGGATGAAGGAGCTCACCAGCATAAAATTACAGATCTCGTAAATTTCAAAATGATTGATAACTCAATCAAATCATTTTTTGCAACATCTCAGCTTTCTCAGTTCTTGGAACAGATCAATCCACTTGCAGAAATTGAAAATAAAAGAAAGATTACTGCTCTTGGACCTGGAGGTTTGAAGAAAGAAACTGCAAAGTTTGAGGTGAGAGATGTTCACCCATCACACTATGGTAGAATCTGTCCAATCCAAACTCCGGAAGGACAAAATATTGGACTTGTAATTTACCAATCATTGTATTCAAGAATCAACGAAGAAGGATTCCTCGAGACACCTGCTTTGAAAATTTTCCGTGAAGTAGAACCAAAAGCTGACGCTCTCATCGGTCGTATCGCACATCGTGATATCTTTGATCTTGATGCTAAGGGAAATCCAACTACTAAAGTTTTGGTAAAGGAGGATACTCATATTGATGAAAAGGCTGCTAAAGCTATTGAAAAGACATATGGAAAACTTCAAAAACCAGTAAAAGTAAAACCTTACTTTACTGGAGAAGTAGAATATATCTCTCCAGAAATGGATGAAAAATATGTAATCGCTGATGCGACTACAGCACTTGATGAATATAATAATATTCTCAATACAAGAATTGCTGCGAGAAAGTATGGTGAAATGTCGACTTTCCACGTAAATGAAATTACTCATATGGACGTGAATTTGAGTCAGATTTTTTCTCCTAATACAGGACTTATTCCATTCGTAGATCATAACGATGCCGTGCGTGCTTCTGTTGCTTCAAACCAGCAAAGACAGGCACTTCCTCTTCTCAAAAACGATGCTCCTCTTGTAGGAACAGGTATTGAAGGTGATATTATGAAGATGGCACATGCAACGATCAAGGCTGAAGGTGATGGAGAAGTGATCGCAGTAGACGGAGCGCATGTTAAGGTAAAATATAAGGAAGGAATTAAGGATTATAAGCTTGTTGTATTTGAAAAATCAAACTCAAAGGCTGCAATCAACCAAGTTCCTTGTGTAGATCTTGGTCAAAAGGTTCAAAAAGGAACAATTCTGGCTGAAGGTCCATGTTCTGTAAATGGAGAAATGGCGCTTGGTAAGTCACTTAGAGTTGCCTTTATGCCATGGAAAGGATATAACTATGAAGATGCGATCGTTGTATCTCAGAGACTTGTAAAGGATGATGAACTTACTTCGGTTATTATTTCAGATTATGAGATCGAGGTGGTAGAAACCAAGCTTGGCCCTGAAGAGACTACTAATGATATCCCAGGAGTTGCTATGTCAAAACTTACTAATCTCGATGAGGATGGTATTATCAGAATTGGTGCAACGGTTAAAGGTTGAGATCTCCTTATCGGAAAGATTACTCCAAAGGGAGAGGGAGAATTGACACCAGAAGAAAAGCTGATTCAAGCAATCTTTGGTGATAAGTCAAAGAATGTAAAAGATACTTCGCTCTATATGCCATCTGGATCTGAAGGAAAAGTTATTGATGTGGTTATCCTTGATTCAAAGAAAGGAGATAACTTGATGGCTGGTGTGAGAAAAAAGATCAAAGTATATGTAGCAACTACAAGAAAAATTGAAATCTGAGATAAACTTGCTGGTAAGCATGGAAACAAGGGTATTGTAGCGATTGTAGTACCAGAAGAAAATATGCCATACTCAGCAGATGGAAAGCCTATCGATGTAGTACTTAACTCTCTTGGTGTAATTTCTCGTATGAACCTTGGACAGTTGTTTGAGTCTCAGTTGGGACTTATTGCACATGAACTTGGAGTAAAATTTGCAGTTCCAACTTTCTGAGGAATCGGAGTAGAGGAGATTGTAGCTCTTGCTAAAAAGGCTGGACTTGAAGACAAGCTGAGAACAACTCTTTACGATGGAGAAACAGGTGAACCTTATGCTCAGCAGGTAACTGTTGGATACATGCATATGCTCAAGCTTGTACATATGGTAGAGGATAAAATCCATGCAAGATCTGTGGGACCATACTCATTGATTACTCAGCAGCCTCTTGGAGGAAAATCCAGACAAGGAGGACAGAGATTTGGAGAGATGGAAGTGTGGGCTTTGGAGGCATACTCTGCAGTATATACTCTTCAAGAAATGCTTACTGTGAAGTCAGATGATGTGATCGGTAGAAATAAGCTTTATGAATCGATTATCAAATCTCAAAAACCAAAGATCTGAGGTCTACCTGAATCATTCAATCTTTTGACCTACCTTTTCAAAGGTTTGGGACAAAATATTGTGCCTTTGACTGCAGATGAAATGGATAAAATTTACGAAGAAAGAATTGAAAAAATCAAAAGTCTTGGACTTTCTGGAATTATGACGGCTTCCCTCGAACAAGAACTTGCAACTGCACATCTAGACGTAGATAATGATGAAGATGAAAGCAATAGCAAGGGAGAAATGATGGGAAAGATCGCAGAAGATCTAGAAGATTTTGGACAAATAGAGTAAAAATCTGATCTTTATCTGGGGAGACCTTTTCTCCTCGGATAAGCGATTTACAATTCTAAGAAATGGACAAAAACTGCGAAGCAGATATTTATATCTTATGTTGCACTTTTGATGAATAATACAAAATTTGATGGGTTGATGGTTACGCTCGCTTCAATGGAAGAGATCGAAAAATGGTCTCGTGGAGTCGTAGATAGCTCTGATACCGTAAACTATAGATCTGGAAAACCAAAGCAAGGAGGACTTTTTTGTGAATCGATCTTTGGACCAGTAAAAAACTATGAATGTAGCTGTGGAAAATACAAGGGACCAAGATATAAGGGAATCGTATGTGAAAAGTGTGGAGTAGAGGTGGCATCTTCTCGTGAAAGAAGAGTGAGAATGGGACATATTGATCTTGCATCTCCTATCGTACACGAATGGTATAAAAAATCTCCATCAGGAGGTATCCATCAGTTGCTTCAGATTTCAGCTACTGAAATTGAAAAAATCCTTACCTATGTAAAATATGTAGTAGTAAAAGATATCTCAGATCAGCTTAAAGATGAAATCATTACTAAAGTAGATGCTGATTATCAAAATACTCTCAAAGAACTTGAAGCCCTTTTCAAGAGAGAACAAGAAGAAAAAGAGGGAAAGAAAATGGAAACAGTTAAAAAGCTCTATGAGGAAAATAAGCAGTCTCTTGAAGCTGAATATCATAGAATGAGAGGAATTATCGCAGATCTCAAGTTTGGAACGACAATTCTTGAGTCAGATTACAGAAACTTTTTCTATCAATATGCTAATAAGATCCCATTCTCATCAGGACCAGAGGGAATTCTCCTTATGCTCAAGTCTATTGATGTTGAAAAAGAGATCAAAAGAAGGGTGAAAGAATTTCCAAATATCAAATCTGTAGATCAGAAAAAGAAGATGATGAGTTTGATCAAATTGCTTATCAATCTCTATGTTTCTGGGGTAAAACCTGAGAATATGATCATTAGAAAACTTCCTGTGATTCCACCTGACATTAGACCTGTGGTTCAGCTTGATGGAGGAAGATTCGCATCTTCAGATGTAAACCTCTTCTATAGAAGAGTATTGATGAGAAACTCAAGACTCAAGAAGATGATCCAAGTTGGAATGCCTGATATCGTAAAAAAGAATGAAATCAGACTTCTTCAGGAGTCTATCAATAATCTTTTGGTTGGAGAAAAAAATCCAGCTGGAAAGGGTGGTTCTGGAGTAAAAGTCTTCAAATCTATCTCAGATATGCTTTCAGGAAAGGAAGGAGTCTTCAGAAAGAATTTGCTCGGAAAGAGAGTAGATTACTCAGGAAGATCTATCATTACTGTAGGTCCAGACCTCAATCTTAACGAATGTGGTTTGCCAATCTACATCGCAGTAAAGATGTTTACTCCGTTCATCATTGGAAAGCTTATTGAAAAAAAGATCGTTTATACACCAAAACAGGCTGAAAAGCTGATCAAAGATGGAAATCCAATGGCACTCAAGTTCCTTGAAGAAGTAATCAAGGACAAATATGTTTTGCTTAACCGTGCACCAACACTTCACAGACTTTCAATTGAAGCCTTCAAAATTAAGTTGATGCCTGGTAAAACTATCAGACTTCATCCTCTAGTATGTCCTGCGTTTAATGCCGACTTTGATGGTGATCAGATGGCGGTGCATCTTCCTATCTCAGATGAAGCACAAAAAGAAGCACGCGAACTTATCGCAGCTGACAAAAATATTATCAAGCCAGGTTCTGGAGATCCAACGATTACGCATTCACAGGATATGGTGCTTGGAATCTACTTCCTTACAGATACTTTCAGTGAAAAGTATCCAGACTATAATACCGAAGAAGAATGGGAATCTAAAGTTTTGCCAGTTGCTAGATATGCTTCATTTCAAGAAGCGATTGATGCTTTCAATAACAAGCAAGTAACTCTAAAAGACAAGATCGTAGTTCTCGAGGACAATCAACCTATTCAAACAACTATTGGTAGAGTAATCTTCAATTCTATCTTGCCTGAGGATTATCCTTATGTAAATAGAAAGATGGGAAATAAGGATCTCAAGAGACTTCTCTCTGATATCTTTGATAAATATGATATGCAAACTACCGTAAAAGTTGCCGATGCAATCAAAAATTACGGATTCAAATACTCAACTATTGCCGCTACTTCTATCAATATCCTTGACATGAAGGTGCCAAAGGAAAAGGAAGATATCCTTAAGGCTGGAGACCTTGACAATAATGAAGTGCTCAAGTACTATTATAAAGGATTCTTCTCAGAAGAAGAAAAGCATAGACTCGTAGTAAAGATCTGGACTGATGTAAAAAAATCAGTAGAAAAAAATCTGAAATCAATCATCGGTGCTGGTAATAATCTCTATACTATGATTGACTCTGGAGCGAGAGGTTCTCAGACTCACCTTACGCAGATCTCAGGTATGAAGGGACTCGTGGTAAATCCAAAAGGAGAAATTATCGAACTTCCTATCAAATCATCATTTGTAGAAGGACTTAAGCCTATTGAATACTTTATTTCAGCCCACTCTGGACGTAAAGGTAAAGCCGATACTGCACTTAGAACTGCTGAATCAGGATACCTTACTAGAAAACTCTGTGATGCGTCTCAAGAACTCATTGTTAGAGAAGTGGACTGTGGATCTAGTGAATATATCATCTACTCTAGAGAAGAAGCTGAACTCAAGGGAGAAAAATTTGCATCTCTCATCTATGGTAGAACTGTTGCCGAAGATGTTATTGATGAAAATGGAGTAAAGATCCTTCGCGCAGGAGAAATGATCAATAAATCAGCTTTAAGCCTGATTGAAACTTCAAAAATCTCTACTATCAAAGTAAGAAGTCCACTTACTTGTCATTGTGTCTCTGGTGTCTGCCAGAAGTGTTATGGAATGGATCTTGCTACAAGAAATATGGTAGAAGTTTGAGTTCCTGTAGGAGTGATTGCTGCTCAGTCTATTGGAGAACCTTCAACTCAGCTTACTCTTGATACCTTCCACGATGGTGGAGTTGCCGGAGCAGCAGAAGCTTCAGGTATTGATAGAGTTAAGCAGCTCTTTGAAGTAAGACCTCCAAAGAATCCAGCTATCGTAGCTCCATTTGACGGTGTGATCTCATTTGAGGAAACTCCAGAAGGAGGAAAGTTTGGAAAGATTAGAATTACAGGAGAAATGCAGAAAAGATCATACCTTGTAAAAGAGGGATATACAGTAACTGTAAAACCAGGTGAACTTCTTGCTAAGGGAGCAGCCTATGCAGCTAAAGGATCTTCAAAACTTAAGATCAAAGAAGCTGGAAAAGTACTTGATATCAATGAAGATTTTATCACTATCGGAGTAGAGGAAATCTTTACAAAATCACTCGTTGGTCTTACGCCAAAGAAGACTAAAGTAGGAGCAAGAGTGTATAAAGGTGAAATCTTGACTACAGGAGCTCTTGATGTGATGGAATACAAAAACATCGTAGGAGATCTTCAAGCTCAGAGATATATTATTAGTGAGTCCAAGAGAGTGTACGCATCTCAGGGACAAGACCTTAATGATAAGCATATCGAAGTAGTGGTAAAGCAGCTCTTCTCAAAAGTCTTTATTGAAGATGGAGGAGATTCAAGCTTTATCCCTGGTACTTATGTAAAGTATGAAGAGTTTATCAAAGTAAATGCTCAACTTGAAGCTCAAGGAAAGAGACTTGCTCAAGGAAAGAGGGTTGCTCTAGGATTGACAACAATTGCAAAGGAAAGTGATTCTTGGCTTTCTGCTGCATCATTCCAGGAAACTATCAGAGTAATGGTAGGAGCTTCTCTTAGAGGATCTATTGATACGCTTTCAGATCTTAAGTCAAACGTAATTATCGGTAGACTCTTGCCTGTAGGTGAGAACTATAGAACAATGCACGGATTCAATGACCAAGATCAAACAACCAACTAAACAATACTTTCATAAAATAAAAAGAAATCTGACTCAAATGGAGCTTTAAACTCTAGAGTCAGATTTTCTCTTTTTTTCAAAAAATATTTTTATCGTATTGAGGAATTTTTATCCTATATTCAAACAAGTTGCTAACAAAAAAAAGAGCCTTTTCTTAAGACTCTCTTTTTATTATTTACTTCCTTTGAGCAAAGCAAGATTTGCTTGAAGTTTCTCAATTTTTTGTTGATAATCCGCAAGATTTGCTTTTTCTCTTTCAATAACCGCAGCTGGTGCCTTAGATACGAAAGTTTTATTACTAAGTTTTGCATTGGTATTTGCAAGTCCTTGTTCAAGTTTCGCGATTTGATCGAGGATTTTTTTGCTTTCAGCTTCAATATCCAAAAGTCCAAGCAATGGAACGATGATTTCAGACTGTCCAACAACTCTAAATCCTGAGAGATCAGGCTTTTGGAGCTCTTTCCCAAATTCAAGAGAAGAGAGCTTTGCAAGCTTCATCAAAAAGGCTTTGTTGTCTGAAAGGATAGATAATTCTGATTCAGATGCTGTTTTGATGAGTGCAGTTACTTCCTTTGATGGAGCAACTCCTGCTTCTGCTCTGATATTTCTCAGTGCAGTGATTACTTCTTGGATATAGCTCATTGCACCATCTACTTCTGAAGAAATGAGGGTTTGATCTGCTTTTGGAAAGTCTGCAAGCATAATAGTCTCTCCCTCAAGCTTGATATGCTGCCAAAGTTCTTCAGTGATAAACGGCATAAATGGATGCAAGAGCTTGAGTGCACTTTCAAGTACATCTCTCAGTACTCGTTGAGCGGTAGTTTTGGATCTGAGGTCTTCATTAGTATAGAGACGAACCTTAGCCATCTCCACATACCAATCACAGAAATCTCCTCTGATAAACTCATACACGGCTTTTGCAGCCTCATCAAGGGTGTAGGTATCTAGGTTTTTATTGACTTGATCGATAGTTTCATGGAGCCTTGAGTAAATCCACTGATCTACGAGTTCAAAATCAAGGTCAGCTTTATTTACTTTTTTAGCATCAAAACCTTCTAGGTTCATGAGTACAAAGTTGGTTGCATTTCGTACTTTGTTGGCAAAGTTTCTTCCCATTTCAAGCAATTTTTCGCTGAAATGAACATCTTGCCCAGCAGATGTATTGTAAATCATAGTAAATCTGATCGCATCAGCTCCATACTCATCAATAAGTTTGAGTGGGTCAGGGGAGTTTCCTAGCGATTTAGACATTTTACGACCAAGATCATCTCTCACGATTCCATGGAAAAGCACATCGTGAAATGGAACTTCCTTCATCTGATAGATTCCCATCATCACCATTCTCGCTACTCGGAAAAAGATAATATCAGCTCCAGTTACGAGGGTAGAAGTTGGATAAAAACGCTCCAAAAGTTCTGTTTTTTCAGGCCAACCCATAGTAGAGAACGGCCAAAGCGCAGATGAAAACCAGGTATCAAGCACATCAGTTTCTTGAGTAAGTTCAACCTCATGTCCATAAAAGGCTAAAGCCTGATCCTTTGCTTCATTTTCACTCTTTGCTACAAAAACCTTTTGATCTGGTCCATACCAAGCAGGGATTCTATGTCCCCATCGGATTTGTCTAGAGATACACCAGTCTCTGATATTCTCTAGCCAGTTGTAATATACTTTTTCCCATCTTTTTGGTTGAATAGTAATTTTTCCTGATTTTACCGCTTCTAGAGCAGGAGCTGCAAGAGGAGCCATTTTTACAAACCATTGGCGAGAAACTCTTGGTTCAATCACAGTATTACATCTATAGCAGTGTCCTACTGCATGATTATGTTTTCTTACTTTTACTAGGTACCCTTGTGCTTCTAGATCAGCTACAATCTGCTTTCTCGCTTCAAAACGATCGAGTCCAGCATATTTTCCTCCGTTTTCATTGATTTTAGCATCTGGAGTAAGAACAACCAAAAGATCAAGTCAGGTTCTTTTCCCTACTTCAAAATCGTTGGGATCATGAGCTGGCGTCATTTTTACTACTCCAGTTCCAAAGTCCATTTCTACATAGCTATCGGCTACGATAGGCACTTCTCTTCCTGTCAAAGGAACGATAACCTTTTTGCCGATGAGGTGTTGATATCTGCTATCATCCGGATGAACTGCAACCCCAGTATCTCCAAGCAGAGTTTCAGGTCTTGTTGTAGCAAGGATAAGGCTTTCTTCAGTTCAGACAATCGGATATTTGATTTCTCGGAAATTTCACTCCTTATCGAGCATCTCTACTTCATCATCAGCAAGTGCAGTTCCACAGCGAGGACATCGATTAACCATATATTCTCCTTGATAGATGAGTCCATCATTGTAGAGGTCTACAAAGTGCTTTTTCACTGCTTCAGAAAGCCCCTCATCCATAGTAAATCTTTCTCTCTCCCAGTCGAGTGAGGCACCGAGTTTTCTTTGCTGAGTAGTAATAATTCCTCAGTATTTTTCTTTTCGCTCTCGAGTTTTTGCAATGAAAGCCTCTCTTCCTATGTCTTCTTTTCTCTTCCCTTCTTCTGCAAGAGCTCTTTCCACTTTATTTTGGGTAGCGATACCAGCATGATCAGTTCCTGGCTGCCAAAGCGTGTTGTATCCAGACATTCTCTTTCGTCTGATCAAGACATCCTGAATACTCGCATCGAGGACATGCCCCATGTGCAAAATTCCTGTCACATTTGGTGGAGGAACTACAATACTATAATTAGGCTTTTGGGGATCAAGAGTAGCTCAAAAATAGCCCTTTTCTTCCCAAGTCTTTGCCCAGCGAGATTCTAGAGACGAAGCTTGATATTTATCTAACATACTATTGAGATAATAAGATTAAAAAAGCAACAAAAGTCAGATTTTTAATTTTGTTTACAAATCCACATAACGCAAAGCGATATTTTTTACGAAGTAAACAACGCAAAATGATATTTTTTGATCTTTTTTGCTGACAAAAGAGCTGGATAATCTGCATTCCAGTCTGCCTTTTATAGTATGGATTTAAGAGTCAAAAGCAAGAAATAAATTTCTTTCTACAAAAAGGGGAGGAGAGGAAACTTTAGCATATAATTTGGGAGAGTATAGCTATTTACAATATCCCAATATCTATAAAATACCAACAACAAACATTACTTTTCAAATTCTTTGTCAAGTCAAGATGAGTATAGAAATGGGCTTTGTCTTGATTTCTCTATCCAAACAACTATAAGCAAGAACGAAAACAAGGACAAAAATCCTGTTGTCATTTATTTATTTTTTATACTTATACACAATGAAAAATTTGAAAAAAGGTTTTACACTCGTGGAAATGCTCATCGTAGTAGTGATCATCGGTATCCTTGCTGCAGCGATCTTGCCAAGACTTCAGGGTGCTCAGGCTGCTACTAGAGATACTTCTAGAAGGACTGCTCTCAATCAGATCGCTCAAGGATTGGAGCTATACAATACTTCTAAGGGAAACTATCCAAAAATAGATGATGCAGGGATTAGTACGGATGAATTATTAGCGGATGAAGTATGATTGGTCCCTGAGTATATGAAGTCTCTTCCTATGTCCCCAGTTAAGTCTGAAGAGGTTAAAGCTACAATTAAAAACGTGGAAAAAAAGAGTAATGAAGGAAACTTTCTAGTAGCAAAGACGAAGGATGATCATATAGTACTAATTTCTAAGGTAGAAAAAAGAGAAAATGCTAATTACCTTTTAGGTTGGAATATTGACACAACTGCAGTAACAAATATAAAACTATGTGGTAAGTTTGGAACGCAGGCTACTTCAGCTTCAGCGCCTAGTACTGATAATGCAGAGTGTAATGTAGCAGATGCTGATGTTAGCAAATTGCTTTATGTTTTGAAAATGTAGTAATCTCCTGGTAGATTTAGAAATCTCATACTTCGGTGTGAGATTTTTTGATGTTGAGAAAAAAAACTAAATTTCTTGATTTTCTGTTTTTTTTTGCTATAGTGAAGTCAATGGGGGTGACTTTGGATTTGATAGAAGGAATCCGTAATCCTCGATAGCCATTGCTCGATGATCGCAGAGCATAAACTCGATCAAACAAAAAATGCTAACTCAGCAAAATCTCTCCTTGCGAGAGCTGAACTTGTTAAAGCTTACGCTTAAGCTTTCAAGCCAGTAACTAACCTTGCTACTGACTCCTGCTAGGAGCAAGGCCGATTTGAGCAGGAAACCCAAACCTTGCATTGATCAAATTGAAGGATAGCGTTTGTTACTTTTCGCCTTCTCCCTCTCTCTGCAAGGCTAAAAAATCAGGTTAAAAAGCTGACTATAATGGTAGAGTTCGAGCATTATGCCTTTTAGACCGGAGTTCAATTCTCCGCACCTCCAAAATTTGAAATGAGATGGTTCCCAAAGTGCGAAAAAATTCGTACTTTTATTTTTTTCAAAAAAAGAAAAATCTGACTCTCAAGGACGAAAGTCAGACTTTTTTCTTCGTTTTCTCCAGTTTGAAACTGGTAGAATAAATTACATCTCAGGGAACCAGAGTGCAATTTCTTGGGCTGCTTCTTCAGCGTTTGCTGAAGCATGCACAACATTTTCGATCGGAGCATCGCGATCATGCAATCCAAAATCTGCTCTGATTGTTCCCTTTTCTGCTTCCCAAGGGCGGGTAGCTCCAGCAAGAGATCTGGTAGCGTTTACTACATTTTCCCCAGACAAAACCAGAGGAACGATAGCACCTGACTTCATAAAGTCAACCACTTCATTGAAGATGGCTTGTGCCTTTTCAGGCTTTGCTTCTTGAAGTCTAGTCAACAGCTTACCAACTCCTTCATAATGAGCTGTTAACTGCTCATCACTTGCATGCATCAACTGCATCGCTTCTACCTTAAAGCCTGCTTTCTCAAAACGAGTAAGCACTTCCCCCATGTGTCCCTCGCGAACACAGTCAGGTTTCAAAATGACAAGGGTTTTTTCTTGCATAACATATTAGGTTAATAAATAAATATTTGTATCACATCAATCTTATATCAAAAAAAATATTAAAGTCAAGAGAAATGCTTTTTGGTTTTTTTATTGCTTTTTATAACGATTTCGTTATGCTAGACTTGTATTTTAGTTTTTAGCCTTACAAAAAAGATGAAAATTCTGGTTCTTAATTCTGGGAGTTCTTCTCTCAAGTATCAACTATTTGACATGCAGAATAGTGAAGTTTTATGCTCTGGACTTGTTGAGAGAATTGCAATTGATGGAGGAAGAATTATCCACAAACTCCCTTCTGGAGAAAAATTTTCTTTTGATGGAGACCTCGCAAATCACGAAGTAGCTTTGCATAAAGTGCTTGATATCCTTGTCAATCCTGAGTATGGAGTACTCACCTCTCTTGAAGAAATCAACGCTGTAGGACACAGAGTAGTTCACGGAGGAGAGAGATTTAAGCATGCAGAAATTGTCACTCCAGAAGTTAAAGAAGAACTCAAAAAGCTCTTTGATTTAGCTCCTCTTCACAATCCTGCCAATGTAATGGGAGTTGAGGCTTGTGAGCATATTCTTCCAGGAGTGCCTAATGTAGTGGTTTGTGATACGTCTTTTCATCAGTCAATGACCAAAGATCATTTTCTCTATCCAGTACCTTATGAATGGTACCAAAACTATGCTGTTAGAAGATATGGAGCACATGGAACTTCACACAGATATGTATCAGAAAGGCTCTCAGAAATCCTTGGAAAAAAGGATCTTAAGCTTATCACTTGTCATGTAGGAAATGGTGCCAGTATTACTGCTATCAAAAATGGACAAGTTGTAGAAACTTCTATGGGATTTACTCCTCTTGATGGGCTTATGATGGGAACCAGATGTGGAGCTATTGATCCAGCTATTGTACCTTTTATGATGAAAAAAGAAAACCTAACTCCAGATCAGATTGATACTATTATGAATAAAAAATCAGGAGTACTTGGAGTTTCTCAAATCTCAAGTGATCACAGAGATATCGAAGTTGGATACAATGAAGGCAAAGAAAGAGAAGTAACAGTAATGAATATGTATACCAACGCTATCCTTAAATATATTGGTAGCTATGTAGCTTTGCTTCAAGGAGTAGATGCAATTGTTTTCACTGCTGGAGTCCTCGAAAACTCAATGCTTCAAAGAAGACTGATTGCTAGTCAACTTGGTTGGCTTGGAGCTCACTTTGATGAAAGCCTCAACAACTTTAGAGGAGAAGAAAAAGCAATAACCACTCCAGACTCTAAAGTTCAAATCTGGGTAATCCCAACAAATGAAGAACTTATGATCGCAAAAGATACTTATGAACTCGTAAAATAAGTTTAAAAAAAATTAAAAAATCTGACTCGAGAGTGGATTTATCCTCAGGAGTCAGATTTTTTTTCTTTTATTGGCAAGAGATAGGTGATTTTTTACGCTATTGATCATTTTCTACGAAGAAATCTTTTCATAATCAGAAAGTGCTATCTGTGTCTCAAGCTTGCTACAGTCAAATGAACTACAGTAGCTCGGGGTAAGGAGTTTCATCAGATCTCCAGGCGTAAAAAGGGATTTTTCTGCATTTAGTCCAGCAGCTTCAAATCACTCAAAAATAAGCTCACTACAGTAAAAAAGATCGCTTTTATTTTCCAGCATCGGAATAGTTCCTTTTTCTCCGCTTTTTCTTCCTCATGAGAGGGTATCGTAAGCCATTCCGGCAGTATCATATTTTGCTCAAAGTTTGCTTTGTGCAAAGGCTACAGCCTTTTCTCCGTATCATTCAGGAGGATTGAGCATCATGACATCGATCATAGTATTGTCTCTGGCAAAATAGTCTGTAAGTTTTTCTTCATTTACTCCTTTTGAGTTGGCATGAGTAATATAGATTGTTCCATCAGCATCAACCTTTGAGATCATGACTGCATGCTGAAATCAAGATCCGCTCGTAGATTGGGTTAATGGATGTAAGACAGACTTTTTCATCATGGTGTTTAATTCTCCATTTCCTTTTCCTTGGGCTCAGACATTAAACAGCAAAACCTTCCCAATTGCCTTATCTTTAGGAGTGAGGAGTTGATATTTGAGTTTATCATAGGGACTTGGAGCAGGGAGTTGGTGCTCTAGACATTGATTTTCTAGTGCTTTATCCTTGCAGAGCGACATCAAAAAAGTTTTGTCTGTGAGATCACTCAAAGAAGAATTCTGATTTTTGATATCTTGTTCAAATTGGGAAATGAGTTCTTGTAATTCTGTTGTGCTTTTTTCCGAGAGGTTGAGTTTTTGAATCTCGGATTCAAGATGCTTAAATCCAGATTTTGAAGAAAGAGAAAAACTTTTGAAAAGCCCTTGTATAAGCTCAAGAAAGGCTTGGACATATTCCTTTTTTTGGAGTTTCTCTCCTATAGCATGGAGAAAATCAGCATCTTTTTTGTAAAAATCTTCATCTTGTTGAATCTTTGAGATGATTTCAGTTGCGAGATTTCAGAGCTGTGTTTGAGTTTCTGCAGTAATTTCTTTTTCAGGAGTTGACCTATTTGGAGCTATTTGATTTTTAAGATCTCAAAGTTCTTGTTTAGTATTTTCTGTAACTTTCGCACTCTCTTTTTCACTATCCGAACTTGTTAGCTCTTTTTGAGATCATTCTGGAGAACTATTTTTTTCAACTTCTGTCATGATAGAAAAGATGAAACGATAAAATAATTAGTTTCAATTATAGTAAAATTTAGAAATCACGCAAGTTTTGTTTCATTTTATAAGGAGATATTTTTTAAATCAATCCGTACTATATATCAAAAAACTTGCGAAAAATCACAAAACCTTTATACTTAAACAGATTATACTAAAATAATATCGCTTTGCGTTATTTACTTCGTAAAAAATATCGCTTTGCGTTATTTACTTCGTAAATAATATCGCTTTGCGTTATTTACTT
>ERZ773197.1267-NODE-1267-length-17872-cov-13.955548_pt1 | contig 17872 bp, 17 predicted proteins | sample MGYA00580999_ERZ773197 | MGnify/ENA primary metagenome ERZ773197 (study PRJEB29015, sample SAMEA2738166) | human oral metagenome | biome: human oral; feature: human-associated habitat; material: saliva | place: China | collected 2185 ...
ACGTCTTCCGTCCTTGGACGGTGCGCCAGTACGCAGGATTCTCGACGGCGGAAGAGTCGAACGCTTTCTATCGCAGAAACCTCGCGGCTGGTCAGAAGGGACTTTCCATCGCCTTCGATCTGCCGACGCATCGTGGCTACGACGCTGATAATCCGCGCGTGATCGGCGATGTCGGCAAGGCGGGCGTCTCGGTTTGCTCGATGCTCGACATGAACATTCTTTTTTCGGGCATTCCGCTCGATCAGATGTCCGTTTCCATGACGATGAACGGCGCCGTTCTGCCGATTCTCGCGTTCTTCATCCAGTCAGGCGTCGAGCAGGGCGTCGACAAGAAGATCATGGCGGGTACGATCCAGAACGATATTCTGAAGGAATTCATGGTGCGCAACACGTACATCTATCCGCCGGATATGTCGATGCGCATCATCGGCGATATCTTCGAGTACACGACGAAATATATGCCGAAGTTCAACAGCATTTCCATTTCGGGCTACCACATGCAGGAGGCTGGCGCGACGGCAGACATCGAGCTTGGCTACACGCTTGCCGACGGTCTCGAATACATCCGTACGGGCATCAAGGCGGGACTTCCGATCGACGCCTTCGCAAAGCGCCTGTCGTTCTTCTGGGCAATCGGCAAGAACTACTTCATGGAAATCGCCAAGATGCGTGCGGCGCGTGTCCTCTGGGCGAAGATCGTCAAGTCGTTCGGCGCGGAAAATCCCAAATCCATGGCGCTTCGCACGCATTCGCAGACTTCGGGCTGGTCGCTTACGGCGCAGGATCCGTTCAACAACATCGCGCGCACGGCGATGGAAGCGATGGGCGCGGCTCTCGGGCACACGCAGTCGCTGCACACGAACGCTCTCGACGAGGCCATCGCTCTGCCGACGGACTTCTCGGCTCGCATCGCGCGCAATACGCAGCTCTACATTCAGGATGAGACGAGCGTCTGCAAGATCATCGACCCGTGGGGCGGCTCCTACTACGTCGAAGCCCTCACGAACGAGATCATTCGCCGCGCTTGGGCGCATATTCAGGAAGTCGAATCCCTCGGCGGCATGGCGAAGGCGATTCCGACGGGTCTGCCGAAGATGCGCATCGAGGAGGCTGCAGCACGTCGTCAGGCGAGAATCGATTCGGGCAACGAGACGATTGTCGGCTTGAACAAGTACCGCTTGGAGAAGGAAGATCCGCTGGAAATCCTCGCGATCGACAACACCGCTGTGCGTCAGGCTCAGGTCGAGCGCCTCGAAAAACTGCGTGCAAACCGCAACGAGGACGACGTGCGCGCCGCCTTGGAAGCCATCACGAAGGCCGCCGAGACGCGCGACAACGGCAATCTCTTGGAATGCGCAGTCGAAGCGGCGCGCGTGCGCTGCTCGCTCGGCGAGATTTCGGATGCCGTGGAAAAGGTTTCGGGCCGCTATCAGGCCGTCATTCATACGATTTCGGGCGTCTACTCTTCGGAGTTTACGGATAAGACGGAGCTGGACAAGGCGCGTGCGCTTGCCGATGATTTTGAAAAGCTCACGGGTCGCCGGCCGCGTATCTTTGTCGCCAAGATGGGGCAGGACGGTCACGATCGCGGACAGAAGGTCATCGCCTCCTCCTTCGCTGATATGGGCTGGGACGTCGATGTCGGACCTCTGTTCCAGACGCCGGATGAGACGGCGCAGGATGCCGTCGATAACGACGTTCACATGGTTGGCTTCAGCTCGCTGGCTGCCGGTCACAACACGCTCCTGCCGGCTCTTGTGGAAGAACTCAAGAAGCTTGGGCGCGAGGACATCATGGTCTGCATCGGCGGCGTCATCCCCGTGCAGGACTATGACCACCTCTACAAGAGCGGCGCGGTCGCTATCTTCGCTCCGGGAACGAACATCCCCGAGGCGGGCGTCAAACTCCTGAAACTCTTGATTGGACGTGCAAAGGAAGAAATGGCTGCGGGGTAACGACCATGGCGAAATACACGAACACGAAGCCGGACTGGGTGCCGGAGAACGCGGACAAGAATTTTGCCACGAGCGTCATGAGCGGCATTGACGGCATCAAGGATCTGACGGTCGGCAACATCAACCCGGATCTTGGAAAGACAGGTTTCCGAAGGAATCGCATGATTCTTGATGTGGAAGACTATGTGAAAGGCGTGGCCGCGGGGGATCGCATGATCCTCTCGCGCGCCATCACGCTCATCGAAAGCAACAGCCCGCGTCATTTCCCGAAGGCGCAGAGGGTGCTGCAGGATCTCCTTCCCCATACGGGGAAGGCCCTGCGCATCGGCATCACAGGCGTTCCGGGAGCGGGCAAGAGCACGATGATCGAGGCTTTTGGCAACATGCTCTGCGACATGGGGCATCGCGTCGCCGTCCTGACGGTCGATCCGACAAGCTCGGTGACGAAAGGCTCGATCCTTGGAGACAAGACGCGCATGGGCACGCTTTCGCGCAGGGAAGAGGCGTTCATTCGCCCGTCGCCTGCCGGAGGCACTTTGGGCGGTGTCGCGAGGAAGAGCCGTGAGACAATGCTTCTTTGCGAGGCGGCCGGCTACGATGTCATCCTCATCGAAACCGTCGGCGTCGGACAGTCGGAAACGACGGTTCGCTCGATGGTCGACTTCTTCCTGCTCGTCGTTCTGACGGGGGCAGGAGATGAGCTGCAAGGCATCAAGAAGGGCATCATGGAACTGGCGGACGCCATCGTCATCAACAAGGCAGACGGAGACAATCGTACGAAAGCTCAGGTCGCACGCGGCGAGTACGAGCGTATGATCGAGTACATTCGTCCCGCGACGCCGGGCTGGCAGACGCATGCCTACCTCGTTTCTGCCTTGGAAAAGACGGGATTGAAAGAGCTTTGGGATGTCATTCGCATCTTTGAGAGCACGACGAAGGAGAATGGCGCTTTCCGGAAGCGTCGTGAAAGTCAGCTGCTCGATTGGATGAACAGCATGATCGACGAGCACCTGCACAACCTCTTCTTTGATGATCCTGTGATTCTGGGGCGTATGCCGGAAGTGCGCGATGCCGTGCTCAAGGGGACGGTGTCCCCCTCGCAGGGTGTGGCGGAGCTTATCCATGTCTTCGACATCCATCGTGCTTCGGATCGCCATGTCGATCTTCTGCATCCCCATGAGGAGGGATGATCCTTGTATACGAAACGGCTATATGTCTCTGGCGGCAGCTTCTACGAGCTGCAGGCGGTTTTCGATCATGTGCCCGGCGTCGTCGCGACGCGTACTGGCTATATTGATGCACAGAGTGAGGAGCCGTCGTATGATGCAGTGAAAAGCGGTTGGATCAAGGCTGTCATGGGACTGGAAATCGCCTACAACCCGAAGAAGACAGATATATCGCAGCTTTTGGACATCCTCTTCGCCGTCGTCAATCCCTATGAAAAGGATGGACAGGGGGCGGCGAAAGGGCCGATGTACCAAAGCGGCGTATACTACGTCGATGCAGAGGACGCGCCGCTCGTCGAATATCACATGAATTTCATCATGAATCGCGGCAGACCTCCTGCCGCTACGGAAGCGAATGTGACGGTCAACGACCCGAACCATAACAAGAAGTTGACGCGTCACTGCTATGCAAAAGCTGCGCCTCTCGTGAGCTTCCATCCAGCGGAGCCTGAGCGGCAGCAGTATCTCGCCCGCCATCCGCGCCGCAAGACGACGATTGATTTCAAGCGGCTGCGTGAGCTGGGGATATTGCAATAGGAAAAGCATCAAAGAAGTATGGGAAATATCTGTGCTTCCTCAAGCCCCGGCTGCACTTCTTGTGTGCCGGGGCTTAGATTTTATGGGGACGGTCTGTGCCTTTTGGGCTTGACTTCTCGAAGTTTCCCTGTACAATAAAAGCATTGTAGTGTGGAGGAGTGAGTGCGATGGCGAAGGAGATGCGAAGCGGCTACACGACAGGAGCCTGTGCAGCGGCCGGAACGAAGGCGGCGCTTCTTTTTCTTGACGGAGAGTATTGCGAGAAAGTGACGATCATGGCTCTCGACGGCACGCCGCTTCACGTTCCGATTCAAGAAGTCATCCGCACGTCGTCGGGAGCGCGCGCCGAGGTCGTGAAGTTCTCAGGAGACGATCCAGACATCACGAATGGCGTTTCCGTCTTTACGGAAGTCGTCGTTCGCCCTGAGGGGAGCGGCGTTCATTTCCATGCGGGGCGCGGCATCGGCACGGTCACGAAGCCAGGGCTTTCCGTGCCGCCGGGCGAGCCGTCGATCAATCCGGGGCCTCGCCAGCTGATTCGCAACGTCATCGAGGAAATCCTCGGCAAGGACGGCAGTGCGGACGTCACGATTTCGATTCCCGCAGGTGAGGAACTTGCAAAACGCACGCTGAATCCGATCCTTGGCATCGTCGGCGGCATTTCCGTCATCGGCACGACGGGCGTCCTGCGCCCTATGTCGGAGGAAGGCTTCAAAAACTCTCTCGTGCCGCAGATGGACGTGGCTCTTGCAGCAGGCTTCGATACGCAGATCTTCGTGCCGGGCAAGATGGGCGAGAATGCGGCGGTGCGCTTCGGCCTGCCGCGCGAGGCTGTCGTGCAGACGAGCAACTTCATCGGTTTCATGTTGGAGCGTGCGGCGGAAAGAAAGCTCAAGCGCGTGCTGCTCTTCGGTCATATCGGCAAGCTCTCGAAGGTTGCGGCAGGTGTATTCTACACGCACAACCGCATAGCGGACGGCCGTTTGGAAGCGCTCGCTGCCTACGCGGCGGCAGAAGGCCTGCCGCAGGAAGCGGTGCGCCGCATCCTTGCGGCGACGACGACGGAAGAGGCCTTGCCACTTTTTGCCGAATACGGTTTGGAGCGGGTCTATGGCATTCTTTGCGCGCGTGCTTCGGCTCGCGCTGAGCGGTACGTATTCCAAGATCTGCGCGTGGGGACGGCGATGACGACGCTCAAGGGGAAGCTCTTGGGCATGGATGATACAGCAAGAGAGATAGGCAGGGATTTTCATTGGAACATAGAATCGTAGTGGCAGGCATCGGACCGGGAAATCCCGATTTTGTCCTGCCGGCGGCACGCGCTGCCATTGAGGGCGCGGAGGTGCTCGTCGGCGGCAGCCGCGCCCTGGCGGATTTCGCCAGGCAAGGGCAGGAGACGATGACGATTCGCGGCGATATAGACGCTGTCCTTTCGTTCATTCGGGAGAAGATTCAAAAGACGCATGTCGTCGTCATGGTTTCAGGCGATCCCGGCTATTATTCGCTGCTCGATGCTCTGCGGCGTGAGTTCCCGCCGCAAGCGCTCGTCGTCATCCCCGGCGTAAGTTCCCTGCAGATGGCATTTGCGCGCCTTGCTCTGCCTTGGCATGAGGCGAGACTTGCGTCCTTCCACGGGCGCGTGCCGCAGGCGAAAGAGATTGCTTACAAGGAGGGCGCCCTGCTCGGGCTTTTGACGGATCGATCGAACAATTCGCGCACGATTGCACAGCGCCTTATGGAGCTTGGCTGGCCGTCTTCTGCAGAGCTTCATATATGCTCACGGCTGTCTTATGAAGATGAGGAAATCATTCATACGACACTTGCTGAGGCGGCGTCTGCAGCGGAAATCTCTCATGGTGTTTTGGTGGTGAAGGCATGAAACATTTTTTAGGCATCGAAGACGAAGAATTCATCCGCGGCAAAGTGCCGATGACGAAGAAGGAGATCCGCATCCTGACACTGGCGGGGGCGAAGATCGGAAAAAATGATATCGTTTGCGATATCGGCGCCGGCACGGGGTCGCTTTCCATCGAGGCAGCGCTTCTGGCGAAGGCGGGTCATGTCTACGCCGTGGAGCGCAAAAAAGAAGCGGTCGAACTCATCCGTCAGAATGCGGCGAAATTTGGCATCGAGAACATCACGATCATCGAGAGCGAGGCGCCGGCGGGACTGGAGCAGCTGCCCGAACGGCTTGATGCGGCAATCATCGGCGGCACGGGAAGCCATCTGGAAGAGATCCTTGAATTTCTTGACAAACGATTGAAACCCGGCGGCTTCATCGTCATCAACTGCATCACGGTACAGACGCTCGCGAGTTCACTCGCCTACATGCGAAAGAAGAGCGGCTATCTCTATGATACCGTCCAGGTGCAGGTCAATCGCCTGAAGAAGGTCGGTCCTTACGATATGGCGGAGGCGATCAACCCCGTCTACATCATTTCCTGCCATAAGGCAAACGTGTAACAGGAGGAAGAACATGCAGGTATACATTGTCGGCGCGGGCGCAGGCGATCCCGAGCTCATCACGGTCAAGGGGCAGAAGCTGCTGCAAAAGGCCGATGTCATCATCTATGCGGGTTCGCTCGTCAATCCCGCCCTTTTGGGCTTTGCCAAGGAAGGTGCGGAGATTCACGATTCCGCCTCAATGACGCTCCCCGAGGTCATTGAGACGATAGAGAAGGCCGTGGCGAAAGATCTCATGGTCGTGCGCCTTCATACGGGCGATCCGAGCATCTACGGTGCGATTCAAGAGCAGATGGATGCGCTCAAGAAGAAGGGGATTGATTTTGAGGTCGTGCCGGGCGTCAGCTCCTTCCTCGCGACGGCTGCCGCTTTGAAGCAGGAGTATACGCTTCCCGGAATCTCGCAGACGGTCATCATCACGCGCAACGAGGGGCGTACGCCCGTGCCCGAGCGGGAGAAACTGCGCTCGCTTGCCGCACATCAGGCAACGATGTGCATCTTCCTCAGCATCACGATGCTCGCGGATGTCGTGAAGGAGCTTATGGAGGGCGGCTATGCGCCTGATACGCCGATCGCCATCGTGCAGCGCGCCTCGTGGCCTGAGCAGAAGATCGTGCGCGCGACATTGGAAACCATCGTGGCGGAAATTGCCGACAAGGGCATCGACCGCACGGCGATGATCGTCGTCAGCCGCTGCCTCGGTGCAGATTATGAGCTTTCGCGCCTCTACGCGCCGGAGTTCAGCCACATGTTCCGCGAAGCAAGCAAATGAGATGCGCGGTTTTCACGGCGACGCCGCGCGGCACGAAGACGGCTCTTCGCGTTCGCGCATCACTCGATGCGAGCGTCGATATCTTCGGCAAGGCAGGGCAGGAAATGCCGGCGGAAGTACGCGTTTATGAGCGCCTCGCGCCGCAGGTGGCGGCGGCATTTCGCCAGTATGACGCGCTTATTTTCATCATGGCGACGGGAATTGCCGTGCGCATGATTGCGGGTTCTTTGAAGAGCAAGCTGGAAGATCCGGCCGTTCTCGTGCTCGACGAGGAGGCGCAGCATGTCATCAGTCTGCTTTCGGGTCACATTGGCGGCGCGAACGAGCTGACGCGCGAGCTTGCGGCATCGCTCGGCGCAGATCCCGTCATCACGACGGCAACGGACGTGCAGAAGAAGCTTGCCGTCGATGTCGCCGCCGCGCGCCTTGCGCTGCGCCCCTCGCCGAAGGAGCAGATCAAGCGGTTCAACAGCGCCGTGCTTGACGATGCGGCGATTCGCTATGTGATCGACGAGAATCTCGCGCGTGCGAGCTTTTACAAGAAGCGGCTTGACGATATGGGGTTGACGGCGCTGTTCGGACGGGAACTTCCGCCGAAGGAAGGCTTGACGGCCTTCATCACGGCGGATGAAAGTGTGCGGCGAGAAGATGTGATCTGCCTCGTGCCGCGCCGTCTCGTTGCCGGCATCGGCTGCAGACGCGGCACGGAGATGTCGGAGATACGGGCGGCATTGGAAGCGGCCCTCACGAAGATCGGGCGCAGCATCGCAGATGTATCGCTTCTCGCGAGTACAGAGGCGAAGGCGGACGAGGCTGGGCTTCTTGCTTTGAGCGCGAAACTCAAGCGTGATATTCGCTTCCATTCCAACGAAAAGATGCAGGAGACAATCGACGCCTATGGGCTTTCTGAGTCTCCTTTTGTCAAGAAAAATATCGGCATCGGCAACGTCGCGGAAGCTGCAGCGCTCGCGAGCGTCCCCGCAGGACGACTTGCCCTTGCCAAGACGAGATTTGAGAAAGTGACGGTGGCACTTGTATGGGAAAAATAACAGTGGTGGGCATCGGTCCCGGAAGTTTGGAGGATATGACGCCGCGTGCGAAGCGGGCGATTGAGGAAGCGGCAGTCGTCGCAGGCTATACGACGTACATCAAGCTCATCAAAGACCTCATCGGTGAGCGCGAGGTCATCGGCACAGGCATGATGCAGGAGATCGACCGCTGCCGCATGGCGGTGGAAACGGCGGCGAAGGGAAGAGATACCGTCGTCGTTTCGAGCGGCGATTCCGGCGTCTACGGCATGGCGGGACTCGTCTTGGAACTTCTCTTGCAGCGCGAAGCGAGCGATCGCCCCGAGTTCGGCGGCGTCATCGCCGGCATTTCGGCGGTCAATGCGGCGGCTTCGATCTTGGGCGCACCGCTCATGCATGACTTTGCCGTCATCAGTCTCAGCGATCTCCTGACGCCGTGGGAACTTATCGAGAAACGTGCCAAGGCGGCGGCGGAAGCTGATTTCGTTGTCGCGCTCTACAATCCCAAGAGCAAGAAGCGCGTGCAGAACATCGAGGAGATCCGCGAGATATTCCTTGCCTGCCGCGCGGCAGATACGCCTGTCGGCGTTGTGAACCACGCGGCGCGTGAAGCGGAGAGCAAGACGATTTCGACGCTTGAGAACTTCACGAAGGAAACGATCGACATGTTCTCGCTCGTCATCATCGGCAATAGCCGCACCTATGTGAAGGAAGGCTACATGATCACGCCGCGGGGCTACGAAGTATGATCTTCGTGGCAGCAGGCACGCAGGACGGCAGGGAGCTTGCGGGTTTTTTGCTCGAAAAGGGGCAGAGTGTCACGGCGTCGGTCGTGAGCCGTTACGGTGAGGAGCTTTTGTCGCGATATCCGGGCATCGTCATCAACGATCGTCCGCTCGATGAAACAGCACTGGCGGAGTATTGCCGTGCGCATGGCGTCGCTGTCTTCGTCGATGCAAGCCATCCTTATGCGGCGAATATATCCGAAAATGCCATGCGCGCCTGCCGCGCGTGCGGCATCCCGTATATCCGCTATGAGAGACAGAGTGCGCCGCTCGATTATGAAAAGGCGCATTACGTCGCAGACTACGAGGAAGCGGCGAAAGTTGCGGCGGATTTGGGACGGAACATCTTTCTTACGACGGGCAGTCACAACCTCAAGGCGTTTACAGAAGCGCCCGCATTGAAAAAATGTGTGCTGACGGCACGTGTCCTGCCCGCCCCCGAAGTCATCGAGGAATGTACGGCGCTCGGCTTTCGCCCGAGCCATATCGTCGCCTTGCAGGGACCATTTTCCGAAGCGCTCAACGAGGAGCTTTACAAGAAGTATGAGGCGGACGTCGTCGTCACGAAGAACGGCGGCACGGTCGGCGGCGCCGATACGAAATTTGCGGCGGCAATGAAGCTCGGCCTGCCGCTCGTCATCGTCGAACGGCCGCGCATCGCCTACGACAATATGGCGCAGACCTTTGAAGAGGTCTTGGCGTTTGTTCATAAAGCAGAGAAGTGAGGTTACAGCATGGACTTTATCAAACAGCCGATGGAAATCGAGAACCGCAGCATGGAGATCATCGCACCGTATCTGGCCGAGTATAAACTTTCCGAAGCGGAAATCAAGGTGTATTCGCGCATGATTCATGCGTCGGGCGATGTCGACTATGCGAAAGTGATCCGCGTTCATCCGCAGGCAATCGAGGCGATGCAGCAGGCGCTCAAGAAAGGGGCGCACATCTATACGGACGTCGAGATGGTGCGCACGGGCATCAATAAGAAGAAACTCGCATCCTTCGGCGGTGAGGTGCATTGCCTCGTAGCAGATGAGAAGATTGCCGCCGAAGCAAAGGCGCAGGGCATCACGCGCTCAATGGCTGCCATGCGTTCCTTCGGCAAGGCTCTCGATGGTGCGATCATCGCCATCGGCAATGCGCCGACGGCGCTCTTCGAGGTATTGCGCATGGTCGAGGAGGAAGGCATACGTCCGGCGGCCATCGTCGGCATCCCTGTCGGCTTCGTCGGGGCGGCGGATTCCAAGGAACTTTTGGCGAAGAACGACAAAGTGCCGTACATCACGGTGGAAGGCACGAAGGGCGGCAGCCCGATCGCGGCGTCCGTCGTCAATGCTGTCATGTATCTCATAGACAACACGCGCTGAGGAGATTTTGCCATGGAAGAGAAGATACCGCGCATTGTCATCGCCGCGACGCAGAGCGGCTCGGGCAAGACGACGCTCGTGACGGGCATCCTCGCCGCACTGCGTGCGCAGGGGCTGCGCGTGCAGTCGTACAAGGTAGGCCCTGACTACATCGACCCCGGCTATCACGCGCTTGCGAGTGGGCTGCCCGCGCACAATCTCGACACATGGCTTATGCCGGCTGAACGTCTCAAGGAGATTTTTGCACGCACGGCCAAAGGTGCGGATCTTGCCGTTATCGAAGGCGTCATGGGGCTTTATGACGGCGGCAGGAAGGGCGTGAGTTCCACGGCAGAAATCGCCAAATTGCTCGACGCGCCCGTGCTGCTCGTTCTCGATGCGAAGTCGATGGGCGCATCGGCAGCGGCGATCGCGCTTGGTTTCCGCAGTTATGATCGTGAGGTCAACCTCGCGGGCGTTCTCTTGAACCGTCTGGGCTCGGATACGCATGAGGCGATGATACGCGAGGCGATGGCGAAGATTGACATGCCTGTCTTAGGGGCTATGCGACGCGACGAATCGCTGAAGATGCCGGAGCGTCACTTAGGCCTTCTGCCTGCCGAGGAGAACGAAGAGCGCGATGTTGTAAAGAAGATGGGCGAGGCGGCGGCGCATTCGGTCGATCTTGCGGCGCTCAGAAGGATTGCAGAAGCAGCCGCGCCATTGGCCTCGACGGAGGAGTTGCTTTTTTCTGCAAGGGAAAATGCAGAGCGACAGCCGTCCAAGGTGCGCCTTGCCGTCGCGCACGATGAGGCCTTTTCCTTTTATTATTCCGAGAGTCTTGATGTGTTGGAATCCTTTGGCGCGGAACTCGTCTTTTTCAGCCCGCTGCATGATACGGCTCTGCCTGAGGCGGCGGGCGTTCTCCTAGGCGGGGGCTTTCCTGAGATGTTTGCCGAGGAACTGACGGCGAATGCGTCGATGCGCCGTTCTCTCGCTGAGGCGGCGGCAGCAGGTGTGCCCATTTATGCCGAATGCGGCGGCTATATGTACTTGATGGAAAAACTCGTGGACTTCGAGGGCAAAGAACATGCGATGACGGGAATCGTTCCTGCTGTCGTGCAGATGAACCGCAAACTGCAGATGGTCGGCTACGTTGAGGCGGAGCTTTGCAGCGATACGGTTCTCGGACCGCGAGGCAGGAAACTGCACGGTCACGAGTTTCATTTCTCGACGGAATTGCCGGGGGAAAAAGCGGATGCGGCGAGGGCCTTTATTTTTACGCGCATGAGGAACGGCGCGCACTATGCGGCAGGCTATGCCAAGGGGGCGGTTCTCGGCTCTTATCTGCACCTGCACTTTGCAGGCTGCCCTGAGGCGGCTGAGGCTTTCGTTGAGGCTTGCCGAGCGAGCAGGGAGAGGAGGAAGATGCATGGGTAAGATCGTCCTCGTCACGGGCGGTGCACGAAGCGGCAAGAGCCGTTTTGCCGAGCAGTACGCGGCGCGTTTCGGGAAGAAGGTTGCCTACATTGCGACGGCGGGCGTCTATGACGAGGAGATGGCATTTCGCGTCAAACTGCACCGTGAGCGGCGCCCCAGGGACTGGCATACATGGGAAGCGCCCGAGAACGCGCATCTTGCCATTGAGGAGGCAGGAAGGGCGCACGATATGATCCTCTTCGACTGCCTGACGCTCTACATCAGCAATCTGCTGTGCGCCTTGGAGAATGTCCGCGACTCTGCGGCAAATTATGAACTTATACGTGAGAAAATCAGCCTCCTGCTCGAAGCTGCAAAGGAGCAGGACGGTACGACGATTTTCGTGACGAACGAGGTCGGCGCGGGCATCGTGCCGGAAAATCATCTTGCACGCGAGTATCGCGACATCACGGGCATTGCCAACCAGCTGACGGCGCGTGCCGCAGATGAGGTGTACGTCGTTTCCTGCGGCATTGCCGTCGATTTCAAGAAATTGGCGGTGTCGTGGTAAACTACACGCACAAACGTCCACTTTGTGGACATTGTGCGTCGCCCTTAAGGAAAGTTGCCCAATCGGCCTGCACCTTTGGCTTGGCCTCTTGGACTTTCCTAGTAAGCTACACGCACAAACGTCCACTTTGTGGACATTGTGCGCCGCCCTTAAGGAAAGTTTCCCAATCGGCCTGCGCCTTTGGCTTGGCCTATTGGACTTTCCTAGTAAACTACACGCACAAACGTCCACTTTGTGGACATTGTGCGCCGCCCTTAAGGAAAGTCGCCAATCAGCCTGCGCCTTTGGCTTGGCTTCTTGGACTTTCCTAGTAAATACACTACAGGAATAGCATACTGCATCGCTTGACAGGAGGAATGGCTTTTGGCGAACTACATCATGATGATGGGGACAAGCTCGCATGTTGGAAAGAGCATCCTGACGACGGCGCTCTGCCGCATCTTTCGGCAGGAGGGGCGGCGCGTCGTCCCCTTCAAAGCGCAGAACATGGCGCTCAATTCCTATGTCACGAAAGATGGCTTGGAGATGGGGCGTGCGCAGGTCGCCCAGGCGGAAGCCGCGGGACTTGAACCGTTTGTCGACATGAATCCCGTCTTGCTGAAGCCGACAGGAAACTCCTGCTCGCAGGTCGTGCTCATGGGAAAGCCTGTCGGCAATATGACAGCGAAGGAGTACCACCAAGACTATTCGCTCAAAGCGTTTTCGGCGGTCAAAGAAGCGTTGGCGCGTCTCGATGCGGAGTACGAAACCGTCGTCATCGAGGGCGCGGGAAGCCCTGCCGAGGTCAATCTCAAGGCGAACGACATCGTCAACATGCGCGTGGCGAAGTATCTGAATGCGCCCGTTCTGCTCATTGCCGATGTCGATCGCGGCGGTGCGCTCGCTTCGCTCGTCGGTACTTTGGAGCTTTTGGAAGAGGATGAAAGAGCGCTCGTCAAGGGGCTTGTCGTCAACAAGTTTCGCGGCGACATCTCGCTCTTTACGCCTGCTGTCGAATTTTTGGAGAAAAAGACGGGCAAGCCTGTGCTCGGCGTCATCCCGCATATCGAGGAAATGGGCATTGACGACGAAGATTCCGTATCCTTGGAGGATAAGGCAGAAAGGGCGGAAGAGAAGGAACTCAACCTTGCTGTCATCCGTACGCCGAAGATTTCCAACTTCACGGATTTTGACAGTTTGGAAAGCGAGCCGGACGTGGCGCTACGCTATGTGCATGAAGCGGCGGCTCTCGGTACGCCCGACTTGATTCTGTTGCCGGGCAGCAAGAATACGTCGGAGGACATGCGTTGGCTCGAAAAAACGGGACTTGCCTCGAAGATTCGCGAGGCGCACGAAAAGGGAACGGCCGTCATCGGTATATGCGGCGGCTACCAGATGCTTGGCAAGCGCATATTGGATCCGCACCATACGGAATCTTCTTTTGACAGTACGGATGGGCTGGGGCTTCTTGGTCTGCAGACGACATTTCATGAAAACAAGTTGACTTCGCAGGTCGTAGCTTCGGCTAGGGATTTTTCGTTTCTTGGCAAGCGGATTTCTGTCGATGATATCAAGGGCTATGAAATTCATATGGGAACGACGGAGTTCCTGTGCGATAGGGACAGTCATCCGCTCTGCGTGAAAGAGAGACGCGGCGAAGTTTGTGACGCTGCGGAAGGTACGGTAAATGAAGAAGAAAACATCTTTGGTACATACATCCATGGATTTTTCGATCACGATGGACTGCGCCGTGCGATTCTCAATGCCTTGCGCGAAAAGAAAGGGCTTCCTGCGCTCGCTGTGACGCGCAATCGCTACCGCGAGAAGGAGGAGAGCTATGATCGCCTTGCTGCCGTCGTGCGTGCGCATCTCGATATGGATAAGCTGCGCGAAATCATGGGGGAGAAGGTCGGATGCTGACGGCTGTCCTTGCGTTCTTCATTGACTGCATTCTCGGCGATCCGCGTTCGCGCTTCCATCCCGTCGTATTGATGGGCAATCTTATCGCTTGGCTCGAGCATTGCTTTTATCGTCCCGAAGATACGAATGAGAAGAAACTGCTCTGCGGCGGCATGCTCGTCCTCATCGTGCTCGTCGTTTGTTACGAGGCTGCATGGTGCATCCTGCGGCTTTTGGGGCTTATCCCCTTGCCGCATGTGGGCATGGCGCTGGAAGCTTTGCTGCTCGCCTTCATGATTTCGCCGAAGAGCCTTGCAGCGGCAGGCATGGAGATACGCGCACTCCTCAAGGAAGGCGATCTGCCCGAAGCGCGCAGAAAAGTCGGCTGGATCGTGGGGCGCGATACGGAAAAGCTCAGCGTGTCGGAAGTGTCGCGCGCTGCGATCGAGACCGTGGCGGAAAATACGGTTGACGGCGTTCTTGCACCGCTCTTTTTCTATCTGATCGGCGGGCTGCCGTTCGCTGTGCTCTATCGCGCGGCGAATACGATGGATTCGATGCTCGGCTACAAGAACGCGAAGTATTTGTACTTTGGCAGGGTAGCGGCGCGTCTCGACGATGTGCTCAATTACATTCCCGCGCGCATTGCGGGCGTTCTTTTTGTGCTCGCAGCTTTTTTTCTGCGCTTCGACGGGCGCGGCGCCTGGCGCATTCTGCATCGCGATGCGGCGAAGCACCCAAGCCCGAACGGGGGGCACGCCGAAGCGCCCACGGCGGGCGCACTCGGCATACGCTTGGGCGGCAACAACTACTACTTCGGCGAGCCGCATTTTCGCGCCTATATGGGAGAGGCACGGCGTGAAATTGAAGCCGATGACATACAGAAGACCGTGCGCCTCATGTATACGGTCACGATTCTTTTTCTGCTCTTGACGTATGGAGGGTTTCTTCTTTGGCAGCAGAGGGGGATGCTTTTTTAGTGTAGACATGAAGCACTGGGGGTGTTTTTTTGCGTGCGTTTTTCATCGGTCTGCAGTTTCTCACGCGCATTTCGATCGTGGAGCAAAAGGATTGGTGTGAGAAGGATTTTGCTGACAGCGTGCGTTATTTTCCGCTGATCGGCTTGGTGCTCGGCATCATTTATGCGGCCTTTGCCGCACTGCTGTTGAATTTTTTGCCGCATCATGTCGTTGCGGCAATCTTGCTGATACTGCCGATTCTCCTGACGGGCGGGCTTCATTGCGACGGCTTCATGGACACGATGGACGGACTGTTTTCGGGACGCTCTCGCGAGCGCATGTTGGAAATCATGAAGGACAGCCGCGTGGGGGCGAACGGTGTTTTTGCCTTCGTCCTGTTGATGATTTTCGACTGGTCGGTCCTGCTTGACCTGCTGCAAAGCGCATGGCTTTTTCCAGCCTTGTTCGCCATGCCCATTGTTTCGCGACTGATGATGGTCGTCGCCATTTCCGCCTTTCCCTATGCACGTCCTGTGGGCATGGGCAAGGCATTCAAAGATGGCGGCACGAAGTCCGTCCTTTACGGAGCTTTTTTTTATACGCTTATCCTCGTGTTTTTTCCAGGTGTCGCAGCAGATTTTCTCGGCATTATTCCTTTGGACGCTGCGGGACTGTCCTCGTGGGTTCTTTCCATGACGGCGGTCATATTTGCTGCGCTTTTCTTTACCATTTTTTTTGCAAGCTATGCGACGCGTCATCTCGGCGGCTTAACCGGAGACGTCTATGGCGCGATTACGACATTGACGGAAACGCTTGTGCTTTTGAGCTTCTTGGTGTTTTCTTCGGTTAGCTGCTAGTGTAATATAAAGACGTTCGGCTTTCTTTCTGCTCCATGCAGGAAGAAGGGAACCCGTTGTAGAAGGAAAAGTACATCGGGTTTCTGTTGTCTTTGAAAACTATATGCGCAAACGTCCACTTCGTGGATATTGTACGCGGTTCTTACATGAGAGAAGGGAGGACGAGGTTCTGCAGAAATATGAACATGGGGGCAATGTCTATGAGAAATGCCCGACCGGCGGAGCGTGGCTGGATTTCAGTGCAAATATCAATCCTCTCGGCTTGTCACCTCGTGTGCGGGAAGCCATTCTTTCCCATGTTGATGGCATCGTCAATTATCCTGACCCTGAGGCGCGTGCTTTGAAGACGGCAATCGCGTCCTTTTATGACGTGCCGCAGGAAAAAATCGTGCTCGGCAACGGCGCAGCGGAACTCTTTTACTGCTTCTTCTATATCGTGCGCCCGAAGCGCCTGCTCCTGCCCGTCCCGTCCTTCAGCGAATATGAAAGGGCGGCGCGTGCCGCAGGTGTGAAGGTCATATATCTTCCGCTGTTGAAAAAGCATGGGTTTTCTCTTGATTTGGAAGCGGCGGTGCAGCAGTTTTCGAAGGAAGACGTCATTCTGCTTTGCAGTCCGAACAATCCGACGGGACGTCTCTGGGAGCGAAAAGAATTGTCTGTGCTGCTGGAAAAAGCAGAGGAGCGAGGCACATACGTCGTGATGGATGAATCCTTCTTGGATTTTCGTGAAGATGGAGAGGGATATACTTCGCGCCATCTGACGAACGAATATCCGCATCTCTTCGTCGTCCAATCCATGACGAAGTTCTTTGCCCTGCCGGGATTACGACTGGGCTTCGGCATTGCTGAACCGAATCTTTGCCGACAGTTGGAAAGCGGCAAAGATGTTTGGAATGTGAATTTCCTTGCTCAAGCGGCAGGTGTTGCTGCTCTTTCCGACACGGTCTACCATGAAGCGGCACGCTCTTTTGTCCGCAGGGAAAAAAAGTTTCTTGCTGCGGAACTTGCAAAATTGCCAGGGATTGAGGTCTTTGCACCCTCCGTGAATTTTATTCTTTTCCATTTGCAGCAAGGAAAGGAGTCTTTACAACAGCTTATTATGGCTTTGCGAGAGAGAGGAATCTTGTTGCGCGATTGCAGCAATTATTCGGGGCTGGATGGGGCGTATTTGCGTGCAGCTGTACGTTCTCGCGCAGACAATGAACGATTGCTCGAAGTCATGCATGAAGTTTGGAAGGAATGAGATGCAGTATGACAAAGATTTATCTTGTTCGACATGGATTGACCGAGTGGAATTCCGGCGGTCGTTTTCAAGGACATTCTGATATTGCCTTGGCAGAAAAAGGTGTGAAACAGGCTGAATGCCTCGCCAGGCATTTTCCTGCAGAGAAGATCGATGCCATCTATTCCAGTGATTTGCAGCGTGCCGCTTCGACGGCAGGGTTTATTGCTGAGCGCTTTGGCTGTGCGGTAAGGAAGACGGAAAATTTGCGGGAAATGAACTTTGGTGAATGGGAAGGTCTTACCTTCGAGCAAATCAGCGCCAAGTGGCCGGAAGCCGGAAGGCAGATTTTCTTTGCCCCGGATGAGCTTAAGCCGCCTGGAGGGGAGACCTTCGAGGAGGTAGAAAAAAGGGCTTCGCGAGAATTGGAGAAAATTACCGCCGCTCATGCGGGCGAGCACGTCGTTCTCGTAGCGCACGGAGCCTTTTTGCGCACGATTCTGGCGTATGCCCTTCATATACCGCTGCGATACGTCTGGCGAATCCGACAGGGGAATACGGCGGTCAGCCGTCTCACGCACGGCGGCAATCACTTCACGGTTGATTATGTGAATAATGTCGCGCATTTGCAGCATCTCGGATTTGTCGATGAAGACTGATTGTGCCGTATGTTTATCCATTGGCACGCACAAGGGATGAAAATTTTTCAAAAAGATGTTGACATCTTCAGCGTGTTCGTGTAATATAGCATTCGTTGTCGCACAGAACGACAGCAAGATGCTCGAAAAACTTCAAAAAGGTGCTTGACAATCCCTCGCGGATGAAGTAAGATAGTCGAGTCGCCTGTGAAGAAC
>ERZ773197.1275-NODE-1275-length-17795-cov-3.001240_pt1 | contig 17795 bp, 15 predicted proteins | sample MGYA00580999_ERZ773197 | MGnify/ENA primary metagenome ERZ773197 (study PRJEB29015, sample SAMEA2738166) | human oral metagenome | biome: human oral; feature: human-associated habitat; material: saliva | place: China | collected 2185 ...
TCCTTACAAGAAGCAATATGTTGAGTTTCTTGTGGGTGTTTATCAAGATAAGCTGATAACCGCGCTTCTTGACCTGGCGCTTACATATTTGGGAAAGCTGGCGTGGATTCAGGCATGTGCGGTATACAGGGTTGTCTTGATATTAAAACCGGACGATATGTATGCCCTTTACGGATACGCTCGTGTTTGCAGGGAAATTTATACGGCGGAAGAAGACGATGAGGAACTTATCGGAGATTTTAAGGCGGAAGCCTTTGAATGTTTTGAGAAACTTTCGCTACTTTATCCGGATTTTGCAGATGTATACTTTTTCCTAGGATACGGATATTTGAATATGGGACTTTATGTGAAAGCCAGTCTGACATTTAAGAAGTTCATAGAGCTTACGACGGACGAGGAAACAAAAAAAGAGGCACAGGAAAGGCTCGCACAGATAGAAGTTCCCGTAAAATTGGAGCTTGCCTGTAACGATATATTGGCAGGACGTTTTCAAGACGGTAAAGAGCAGCTGATGACTTATGCACAGGGAGAGTATTTGGAATGGTGGCCGCTGCATTATCATCTCGGTATCGCTAATGCAGGGTTATCACTGATAGAAGACGCTATCGACAATTTCAAACAGGTATTGCTTTTAAGTCCGTCGAATATTAATGCCATGGTAGAGCTAATCAAACTTTATAGAGCGGTAGGCGATAGGGAAATGGAAAAAAAGTATGCAAAAAAAATAGATTTTATCATGTCTGAAGGAACGGTTAGTATTGATGCATACAAAGCTGAATAAAAAAAATAGAGCGATTGCACTTTATATTTTTATTGTTATTTTTTCATTGATTTTCATTTTAGTCGGCTACAATTTAAACAAAGCAAGCGTGGATGTGGTTTCTGAGGAATTTGCGCAGGCTGAAGTAACAAAAATTTTAAGTGTAGAGGAACAGAAATTACCCCAAGTTGGTAACGAAAAACCTGTAGTAAATAAAGAAATTAAGGCGAAAGCGCGATTTACCGGCGGAAACCAAAAAGGCGATGAGGTTAAAATAATCCAGTATATTGATAATATGTATGGTGTGAGCCACAAGGAAATAGAAAAAGGCGACAAGGTAATACTTACATACGGTCAAAATCCGAACGGTAGCGGTGATGCGTGGATTTTTGTAAATTACGACAGAATATCGCTTCTTATTAAGCTGACACTGTTTTTCTTGCTTTTGATTCTCATTTTTTCTATGAAAAAAGGCGTAAGTACGGTCATTTCGCTTTGCTTTACAGCAGCGGTAATATTTTTGGTGTATATACCGTCCATATTGGCAGGGCGCAATATATACATATCTACTATCATAGTTTCCGTATACATTGTGGCAATGAGCCTTTCGCTTATGAATGGCGTAAATACAAAAACGCTTTGCGCTATACTCGGGAATATGGGCGGACTTTTGCTTTCCGGTATACTTTCAATAGTGATAGCGAATAAACTTAGGATTACAGGCTTTGTTGATGAGGATTACATATTTCTTATGTATATTTTTCCCGATAAGCCTCTCGACCTGCGGGCGATTATATGGGGCAGTATAGTAATAGGATCGCTTGGAGCTATTATGGATGTAGCGATGTCCATAGCATCCGCTATGAAAGAGTTGTCCGATGCCATGCAGATTAAATCCGTTTCAAAGATGATACGCTCGGGACTGAATATCGGTAGAGATGCGATAGGAACCATGACCACAACATTGGTGCTTGCATATATCGGCGGATCGCTTGCAACTGTAATTTTACTTGTAGCTACAAATAAGAACTTACTGTTCTTGTTTAACATGGAAATGATAATAGTTGAGATACTTCAAAGTATAGTCGGAAGTATAGGCATAATATTTGCGGTACCTGTAACGGTGATTGTTTCTGCATATTTTTATTGTATGAAAGATAAAGAACAAAAAAGGAAAAATACGAATAACATAGAGGGGGATTTATGAATTGAAGGAAGACATCATTGTAAGTCTTAACGGAATATCGGCTGAATACGATGGCGAAATAATAATCGACAATTTGAATTTGGATATTCACGATGAGGAGTTTATAACATTTTTGGGACCGTCGGGATGCGGAAAAACTACAACCCTTAGGATTATAGGGGGATTTGTCAAGCCGTCAGGCGGAGATGTATTTTTTGCAGGGAATCGCATAAACGATTTACCGCCGCACAAAAGACATGTAAATACGGTGTTTCAAAGATATGCACTGTTCCCGCATCTTGATGTGTTTGACAATATAGCTTTCGGATTGAGACTCAAGAAATTAGATAAGGATCTGATAGCGAAAAAAGTGAGAGAAATGCTTAAGCTCGTCAATTTGTCAGGTTATGAAAACAGAAATGTAAATCAGCTTTCCGGTGGTCAACAGCAGCGTGTTGCGATAGCGAGAGCACTCATAAATGAACCCAAGGTATTACTGCTTGACGAGCCTTTGGGAGCTTTAGATTTAAAACTGCGAAAGGATATGCAGATAGAGCTCAAGAAGATACAACAGGCTCTCAAAATTACATTTGTATATGTAACGCATGATCAGGAAGAAGCACTTACGATGTCCGACAGAGTTGTAGTCATGAGAGGCGGGCAGATATTGCAAATAGGAACGCCGCAGGATATATACAACGAGCCCGTTAACGCTTTCGTAGCGGATTTTATCGGAGAGAGCAATATACTTAGCGGTGTAATGCATAAGGACTATCTGGTTGAATTTGCAGGCGTTCAGTTTGAATGTGAAGATGCGGGTTTTGAACCTATGGAAGCGGTGGATGTAGTAATTCGTCCGGAGGATATAGATGTTGTGCCGGTTGAAGAAGGCAAAATCACAGGTCATGTTGAAAGCATAATTTTTAAAGGCGTGCATTTTGAGATAAGCGTAAGCGGACACGGCTTTAATTGGCTCATACATTCAACAGATAGCCAAGAGGTTGGCAGCGTGATAGGAATGACACTCACACCTAACGACATACATGTAATGAGAAAAATGGAGGCGCAGATATGAAATTAAAGCAAGCGTCATATCCGTATCTTGTGTGGTCGGGGCTGTTCATAGTACTTCCGTTATTGTTGATTGTTTACTTTGCATTTACGGATATGCAAGGTGAATTCAGCATGGCTAATTTAGTCGTTTCGGGTAAATTCTCAGCTGTATTCGTTAAATCCATATGGCTGGCTGCAGTTTCGACCGGATTATGCTTTTTAATAGGATATCCTGTTGCGTATTTAATGTCGAGGATGCGCGGAATAAACGATCAAACATTGCTTTTGCTTATGATGCTTCCGATGTGGATGAATTTTTTACTGCGAACATATGCGTGGATGTCGCTTCTTGAAAATAACGGCGTATTGAATCAAATTTTGCTGCATTTCGGGATGTCGAAAATTCAATTTATAAATACGCAAGGTGCGGTAGTTCTCGGAATGGTTTACAATTACATACCGTTTATGATATTACCGCTGCATTCTATAATGGTTAAAATTCACAATGATGTAATTGAGGCGGCAACAGATTTGGGAGCAAGCCCGAAAGATGTGTTTATGAAAATCATACTGCCGATGAGCAAAACCGGAGTAAAAACGGGTATGATTATGGTCTTTGTACCTGCAGTAAGTACATTCATAATTTCACAGATGCTCGGTGGAGGCGCGAATCAGCTGATTGGAGATATAATCGAAATGCAATTTTTAGGTAACGCTTACAATCCGCATTTGGGTTCTGCCATTTCGCTTGTACTAATGCTTCTTGTTTTGATGTGTATGAGTATATCGGGAATCCTCGATGAAGAAGGCGTGGAGGAAAGATTACTATGAAGTGGTATTTTAAAACTTACATAGGTGTATTCCTTGCATTTTTGTATTTGCCGATAATAATTCTGATGGCGTTTTCTTTTAATGCCGCAAAGGGAAGAACTTTTACAGGATTTACACTAAGCTGGTATGTAAAGCTGTTTCATAACGAAGCGATAATGCAGGCACTTTGGACAACTATAATTGTAGCAATTGTGTCTTCTGTAATCGCCACAATTATGGGAACTGCTGCAGCGATAGGACTTGAACGGTTGGATAAAAGAATAAAGAATGTCGTTATGTCGTTAACATATGTACCGATAATCAATCCGGAAATAATAACAGGCGTTTCTTTTATGCTTCTGTTTGTAACATCAAAAAAAATGTTCGCAAGTTTCGGTTTGGATTTTGAGTTCGGTTGGATAACTTTGATCATTGCTCACATAACATTTAATCTTCCATATGTAATTTTAAATGTTTTGCCTAAGCTAAGACAGCTCGATAAGTCAATTGTAGATGCTGCGATGGATCTTGGTTGCGATCCGATTCAGGCGTTTTTTAAAGTTACAATTCACGAGATAAGACCGGGAATAATGGCGGGCTTTTTGATGGCTCTAACATTTTCTATGGACGATTTTGTAGTTTCCTATTTTACAACAGGAGCAAAGCAGCAAACTCTTTCCGTACTGATTTATGCAATGACGAAAAGACGAGTAAATCCGCAAATCAATGCGCTTTCGACGGTCATATTTGTAGTAATACTTATTATCTTGATAGCTGTAAATTTGGCGGAAAGAAGAGAAGCCGGCAAAAAGCAAAGATATTCCGTATCAGGAGTAGGAGCAACCGCATGCGCTGTTGCGATAGCGATTTTTGTTGCTGCTGTTACGGCGGCACCTTCGTATGGGGCAAAAAGCGGCGATTACGATATGGAATATTACACGAGATTTAAGGGAGACGGCATATCTATAAATGTATATAACTGGGGAGAATATATATCTAACGGTGAAGACGGATATATGGATATAAACAGGGAGTTTGAGAAGCTGACAGGAATTTCTGTAAACTACTCCAATTTCGAAACAAATGAGGGTATGTACGCCAAGTTGAAAAGCGGAGCTAACGCATATGATGTGATATTCCCGTCTGACTACATGGTATCTCGCTTAATTCAGGAGGGACTGATAAGCAAGATAAACCGCAATAATATTCCAAATATCAAGAATATAGATAAAAGATTTTTATCGCCGCAGTACGATCCGAAGGGAGAGTATTCTGTCCCTTATTCGTGGGGGCGAGTGGGCATCATTTACAATAAAAAACTTACAGGCAAAGAAATTACAAGTATCGACGAACTTTGGGACAGTACCTATGCAGGACAAATACTTATGTTTAAAAATCCTCGCGATGCCTTTGCACTTGCACTTGAAAGACTTGGATATTCCATGAATACCGAGAAAAAAGATGAGCTTGATCAAGCAGCGGAACTTTTGAAAGAGCAAAAACCGCTCGTGCAAGCCTATGTAATGGACCAAATTTTTGACAAAATGCAGGGAAATGAGGCTACCATTGCTCCATATTATGTTGGGGATTATTTTATAATGAAAAAGGTGAATCCTGATTTGGCTTGCTATGTTTCTGATAGGGCGAATGTATATTTTGATGCAACATGTATTCCGAAGGTATCAACGCAAAAAGAGGCTGCAGAAATGTATATCAACTTTTTGAATGAGCCGAATGTAGCAAGGGAAAACGCTTTATATATCATGTACTCAACTCCGAACACCGCGGCATGGGAGTTGCTTCCTAACGATATTAAGGAAAACGAAATGCTATATCCGAGAAAGCTCGACACAACAGATAGGAGCTTTGTGCACCTAAGCGAAGCTACAAACCTTTATATGGATCAACTGTGGGTAGACATATTGTCGGATGATGCGTCGTATTTTGATTGGGTAATGCCGCTATTTGTTGTGTTTTCAATAACATTTTTGATAATAAACGGTATTCGCAAAAGACGAAAAAGAAATGAATAAAAGAATAAAAGAAAGGTTAATAAATGAAGAATTTAAATTTTAACGAGTTGATGCTATCGGAGGGGACGAAAAAAGCCTTGAATGCGATGGGATTTGAAGAAGCCACTCCTATACAGTCAAAAGCGATACCTATTGCTATGCAGGGACTTGATGTGATAGGGCAGGCACAAACCGGAACGGGAAAAACCTGCGCTTTCGGTATACCTGCAGTTGAACTCATAGATGCAAAGCACTCAGGAGTACAGGTACTGGTTTTGTGTCCGACTCGTGAACTTGCAATACAGGTTGCAGATGAAATTCGCAATCTCTGTAAATTTCATAAGGGAATTAAGACGCTTGCAATCTATGGCGGACAGCCTATAGAAAGGCAAATAATGGCGCTCAAAAATAAACCTCAAATCATCATAGGAACGCCGGGAAGAGTTATGGACCATATGAGGAGGCGTACTCTTAAGCTGCAAAATCTAAAAATTGCAGTGCTTGATGAAGCGGATGAAATGCTTAATATGGGATTTCGAGATGATATAGATGCGATATTTGAGGAAATCCCTAAACAAAGACAAACTATGCTTTTTTCTGCGACGATGCCGAAAGGAATACTTGAAATAGCGGATTCTTATATGAAAAATCCCGAACATGTCGTAACATTGCAAAAGGAAATAACCATTGATACGATAGAGCAGTTTTATATAGAGGTGCGTGAAAAATCCAAGCTGGAACTTCTTTGCAGATTGGTGGATGTGCGAAATATTAAACTGGGTATCGTATTTTGTAATATGAAGTGGAAGGTTGATGAGCTTTGCAGCAGTTTGCAGGCGCGAGGATATTCGGCTGAAGCGTTACATGGCGATATGAAGCAAAGAGAGCGCGACCGCGTGATGAGCAAATTTAGAAACGGTCATGTTGAACTTTTGGTCGCGACAGACGTTGCGGCAAGAGGTATAGATGTGGACGGGATTGAGGCGGTGTTCAATTACGATATACCAAACGATGAAGAATATTATGTGCATAGAATAGGAAGAACAGGCAGAGCAGGTAAAAAGGGTATTTCGTATTCTTTTGCATTCGGCAAGGATTTATATAAGTTGCGTGATATAGAAAGATACACGAAATCCAAAATAATAAGAGCAAAAGCGCCTACTATCTTGAGTATAGAACTTACAAGGCAAGAAGCTGCTATGAAAGAAGTAATGGATACTATTTCAAAGGGCGGATTTGCAAAGTATACTGATGTTATAGAGCAGATACTTGATGAAATGCCGGAGGTAACCACTCTCGATGTTGCAGCGGCACTATTTAAAATGAAATTCAGCGAACTTGATTCTAAGAATTACGAAGAATCGGAGCTGGACGAGGAAATCACTTTCAAAAGAAAAAACAATTTTGAAAGAATGTTTAAAGAAAGCGGAAAAAATCAGAGTAGGCGCGGAAAATCGACACAAGGCTCGGGCAGAAGCGATTATGCAAGAAGCAGAGCCAAAAACACACAAGGGAAAAAGAGAAAGAAAAAATAGCTAATATATTTAGAATATACTGATTGACAGGGGGAGAAAAAATGCCTGTACTTGGGAATAGCGAAAACGAGATTAAAAGATATAATGAGTTTGTACGAAACTCTCCTTACGCAAGAGTATCACAGGATATGAATTGGGAGCATGTAAAAAAAGGCTGGGGTGCGCATTACGTGTATTTGGAGGAGAAAGGCGAAATTGTAGCGGCTTTGTCCATATTGTATGTAAATGCTGTAAACGATAAAAAGCTCTTTTATGCTAACAGGGGACCGGTGTGCGACTTTTATGATGTTGATTTGGTGGAACGCCTTTTGAAGGAAGCGGAGCCGGTTATAAACAAAGACAAACCGTTTCTTTTGAGGCTTGATCCGGAAGTGAAATACGATGAGCGTTTGCTTAGCGAGTATAAAAAGAGAGGATATATTTTCAGATCCAGAGAAACGGATTCTCATGCATTTGTTCAGCCGAGATTTAATATGGTTCTTAGACTTAGTGGAAAGACCGAAGAAACTTTGCTCTCGGAGTTTCATCCAAAGACTAAATACAATATAGGACTTGCTGATAGAAAAGGCGTAAAAACGCATTTTGTTAATGCAGATGAACCTGAATTTTTAGATGCGATGGACAAGTTTTTCAATCTTACAAAAATAATGGCTGAAAGGCAAGGCATTACGCACAGACCGAAAGATTATTTTCTGCGTTTATTTGAAGCTGTTCCTAAATCAAGAATTTATTTGAGTACGCACGAAGATGAAGTCCTGTCGGCGGCACTTTCTATTCCGTATAACAAGAAGTTGTTTTATATGTACGGAGCAAGCTCAAACAACAAACGCAATTTGATGCCTAATTATCATATGCAATGGGAAATGATTAAATGGGCGCTTGAACTTGGAATGGATGAATACGATTTCGGGGGAGTATTTAAACTCGATGAAAGCGACGGACTTTATCGCTTCAAAAACGGTTTTTGTAAAACAGAGGGGTATACGGAGTACATCGGAGAACTTGATTTAGTGTTTGACCACGAAGCCTATGAAGAGTACACAAGTCGATAAAAAAATATTGCATTGCGATATGAACAATTTCTTTGCGAGCGTGGAGCTGCTTTCGTTACCCGCGCTTAGGGACTTGCCTGTGGCTGTCTGCGGAGATCCGAAAAGAAGACACGGGATAATACTCGCAAAGAATAATTTAGCAAAAAAATTTGGAGTGGCAACTGCGGAAACAATATGTTCTGCAAAGAAGAAGTGTCCGCAGCTTGAGTTGATACCGCCACATTACGATGAATATAAAAAATATTCAAAGCTAATCAATCAAATTTATTACAGGTACACCGATTTAATTGAGCCGTTCAGCATAGATGAATCGTGGCTCGATGTGAGCGGCAGCACAATGCTTTTCGGAGATGCTGAAAGCATTGCAAACGAAATTAGAAATACGGTCAAGTCGGAGCTTGGACTTACGCTTTCCGTGGGGGTATCGTTTAATAAGATATTTGCGAAAATGGGAAGCGAATATAAAAAGCCGGATGCGACTACTGTAATATCAAGAGAAAATTTCAGGCAGCTTTTGTGGCCCATGCCGGCAAGCGAGCTTTTTTTCGTCGGAAAAGCCACCGCAAAAAAGCTCGCCGAGCTAGGTATTTTCACGATTGGGGACCTAGCTCGGGCTGACGGCGCAGCCGTCAGCCGTTTGCTTGGAAAAAACGGACTTGCACTGGTGCAGTATGCAAACGGTTTCGCAGATTCAAATGTTACGCCGTACGGGCAAAAGGATGTACCTAAATCCATAAGCCACGGCATGACATTTGAACACGATCTCGTGAGCCGCAGTGAAATCACTGCGGCCCTGCGAAACCTGTCCGATATGGTAGCTTTTCGCCTACGGCGAAAAGCTCTCTACGCAAGTGTAGTAAAATTGGAAATCAAAGATCCGAGATTCCAAGTTTCATCTCACCAAAAGAAACTCGTAAATTCAACCAATTTGACAGATGAGATATATAAGACAGCTGTGGAACTTTACGATAATTTCCCAAACAGATCTGCATCGGTCAGACTTTTTTCGCTGGGAGTGTCGGATTTGTCCGCTGAAAGACAAAGTGAGCAACTGAGTCTTTTCGACGAACCGAATGTAAACAAAGAGAGGGGAGAAAAGCTCGATTCTGCAATTGACTCTATACGGAACAAATACGGATCATCTCTAGTAAAATATGCGAGCATTATGAATCAAAAAAATGAGCGATAATTTGAGTACTATTTTACAAATTGTGGGTAAAATAGTATATATAAAGGAAATTAGAGTAATTTATGGTGCGTATAGGAGGAATTAAGTGAAAGGAACAGTAGTAGGAACTTGGGTTAAGACTTTGACAGAACTTTATCCTGACAGGGTTGAGGATAATATGAGAAGCGCAGGTATCGATCCCGATGTACCGATATCCCCTTTCGATAATATTGATGATGCAAAAGTACAGAAATTCATAGCTGCAATGGCTAAAGATGCAGGGATGTCAACTTCAGAGCTTTGGGCGATTATAGGGAAAGATAATGTAAAGGCATTTTACGAATCGTATTCACTGTTTTTTAACAAACGAAATTTGTATTATTTCTTTGATGCGATGAACAATGTGCACAAAATAGTAAGAAAGAAAGTACCGGGCTCCAATCCTCCGGCTTTGGACGTCGAAATACTATCGAAAAACAGCATTTATTTTATATATAGATCAAAGAGAAATATGTTTGACTATTTCTTGGGTTTGATTGAGGGTGCACAGGAACATTTCAAAGAAAAGTTGCAAGTAGAAGAAGTGCATCGTATAGACGGAGAGCTGAAATTAAAGATAACATTCCCATATGAACTTCGTCAAACTAAGAAATACAGGTTGAATCAAATTTTGTCTTTCGGTTTTATCAAAGATTTCGGTATAAAGCAGGGAATATTGGCGGCTATCGTTTCGTTTGTAGTTACAGGCGGTTTGTCGCTTGCAGGCATATACACGGGCGGTGTAGGTATTGTTGTGCTTTTAAGTGCGCTATGCAGCTACATCAGCTTTGCGGCGCTTGCCATTCCGCTTAGAAGGTTATCAAGGGAAATAGAAAGCATAAGCGACAAAGACTTTTTGGTTTCAACCGATATATATACAGGCGGAGATTTTATTGAAAGATTCAGTAGATCTATTAGCGGTGCAAAGAATTTGGTGTCTGAGGACTTTATAGAATTCAGCTCTATGACGGAGGAACTGCAGGGCTTTGGAAAGGATCTTCGTAAAATTGCCGACAATATGGATAAGAACAGCAAGGGAATATCGGAAGTAGTCGGTCAGCTTGAAGGAAATGTACATTCTCAGGCTATTGAGGCGGAGAAAGTTGTAGAAGTACTGCATGAAAATTTACAAGGACTAACCAATTTGTCAGAAGAGGAAAACAGCAGCAAGGTGGAACTTGAAGCTATACTGGTTGATATAAACGAGTCGTTCCAAGGACTAAGCCGTACGGTAGATGCGATGCACGATATAATGATGCAATTTGAAGAGCTCAAAAACAACAGTGAGCAAATTACAAATCGCGGACGGGAAATCGAAAAAGTTGCGAAATTTGTATCCGACATATCTTTTCAAACAAATATTCTTTCGTTTAATGCGTCTATTGAAGCTGCGCGTGCAGGAGAGGCAGGCAGAGGGTTCAGCGTGGTTGCGGGCGAAGTTAGAATGCTTGCGGATCAGTCGGCAGGTGCGGCAGAAGATATTACACACAGTATTTTCGGATTTTTGGACGAAATCGGACATATTGCAAACAAGATAACCGAGCAGTATGAAAATGTTAAAAATCAAAGCGAGTTCATACAAAGTTCAGTAGAGCAGACTAAGATTACAAACGAAAAGCTGGAGAAAATCGGAGAAAAAATGCTGAAATCCGTAGCCGAGCTTCAGGAGCAGACGGAAAAAATAGATCAGGTATTCAATTTCGTTCAGGCACAGGCTGCAGCATCGGAGGAAAATTCCGCAGCAACACAGGTCGTTGGAGGAAATGTCAACGGATTTATACACGAATTGAGAGCTCTCACAAACGGTATCAAGCAATTCGGTGCTCTTACAGAGGAATTTAGGGAATACATATCTACATACAAAATATAATTTTGTTTTGATGATTGAAAATCGAATTTCTGTGTATAAATAATACATATGATGCAAATTTAATATAGTAGCCATTATGAAAGCGAGTACAAATTGCTTGCGAAAGGCAGGGAAGAGAGTTTGAAACTCCGCTGTCCCACAACCGTATATTGAAAAAATCAATTAGCCGGATCACTGCCCATAATGTGAATTCATGTACAGCTATGAGGATAGTGAAGTGAAAGTAGAGTAAAGTTCGCCCTTAGCTGTGGCGAACTTTTTTATTGCATGCGGCACAACTATATTGAAAATTGCAAATTGTTAACTGGAAGATATAGTAACGACAAGGAGGAAAAAATGAGAATCATTTTAAAACGAGGTCTTGCGCTGTTCGTGATTGCGGTAATGTCGCTTTCACTTGTTGCGTGTGGCGGTAAAGACGGCGACACAGACGCATCCGAATCGGAAAATACTCTGAAGCTGGCATTTAACGAGGAGTCTACGGGAGATTTGAACCCGCATATGTATTTACCAAGTCAATTCATAACACAGGATATGGTATATGACGGACTTGTTTATTACGGTGAGAATGGGGAAATCAAGCCGGCATTGGCAGAGTCATGGGATGTTTCGGAGGACGGAAAAACTTACACTTTCCATTTGAGAAAAGGTGTGAAATTTTCGGACGGTTCGGATTTTAACGCGCAGAATGTAGTTAAGAACTTCGATACTATATTTTCGGAAGCGAACAAGGGAAACCATGCGTGGTTCGCTTTTACGGAATATTTGGACAGTTTTAGAGCGGTAGATGACGATACATTTGAATTTACGCTTAAGAATGCTTATTCTGCAACGCTTTATGACCTTGCTATGATTAGACCTATCAGGATGCTTGGAGATGCGGGCTTCCCTGACGACGGTGATACTGCACATGGAATCAAAAAGCCTATCGGTACGGGAGCATGGGTTCTCACAGAACACAAAGATAATGAGTATGCCGTATATGAAAAAAATAAATATTATTGGGGCAAAGCGCCAAAAGTAGACAAAGTAATTATAAAGGTAATTCCTGACAGTGAAACGCTTGCTTTGGAATTTGAATCTAAGGGTATTGACCTGATTTACGGCAATGGACTAATCAGTCTTGATAGATTTAAGGCTTACAAAGAAGATCCACAGTATGTTACGAAATCGTCAGATCCTATGACAACAAGGCTTCTTCTGATGAACACAACTAATCCGATTTTGAAGGATATTGCAGTAAGAAAAGCCTTGAATCACGCGATTGACAAAGAAAATATATCTAAAAATATTTTTGCAGGTGTTGAAAAACCGGCAGACAGAATATTCGCACCGAATGTTCCAAATACTGATTTCAAGTTTGAACCATACGAGTACGATCTGAAAAAAGCTGAAAGTATGCTTGATGAAGCGGGTTGGAAGATAGGAACCGGCGGCATTAGAGAAAAGGACGGAAAGAAATTTAGGCTGACATTCCCGTATATAGCATCCAAAATTACCGACAAGAGCATCGAGTATATACAAGGTGAATGGAAAAAAATTGGAGTTGATGTTGAGGTAAAGGGGATGGATGAAAAAACATACTGGGCGAATGGTGCCAAGGGTGATTTCGATATGCTTCAAGAATTCTCTTGGGGACCACCTTGGGATCCACATGCATTCCTACAGTCCATGACGGAAATTTCCGACAATGGAGGACCGGATTATGCAGCTCAGCTTGGACTTCCAATGAAGAAGGAGCTTGATACTACAATTAAAGCGCTTCTTGTAGAACCGAACAAAGACAAGATGAAAAAGCAGTACGAATATGTGCTGACAACATTACATGACCAGGCGTTCGACGTACCTATCACATATCAGTCGATGCTTATGGTATACAGAAAAGGCGAGCTTAAGAATGTTAAGTTTATGCCTGAAGAAAATAGACTTCCTGTGTGGGACACTGAAAAGGTTAAATAGAATATAAATAACTGATGTTTACAAGGTGGGATGGTCTTTTGATTATCCTACCTTTTGTATATAAAGAATTTTGCAAAAGGAGTATTTTGTGGGAGATATATTTAAAACGCGTTGTATTCGAGCATTAAAGCAAATTATTTTGTTTTTTCTTGCACTTTTTGTAATATCAATTTTGACATTTGCTCTTGTGAAACTGCAACCCGGAGATCCTGCAGCGAATTATCTTCGCTCTATACATGTGGGAGTAACCGAGGAAACTTTGGCTCATGCGAGGCAGATGCTGAACTTGGACAAGTCGCTGCCTGAGCAGTACGGCATATGGTTCTCAAAGGCTGTTAAGTTGGATTTGGGAAATTCGTATGCTAAAAAGCGGCCTGTACTCGATATAATAAAAGAAGCTACGGAACCGACCTTTAAGCTGGGGTTTGTTGCGTTTGTGATTTTGATAGTATCAGCATCGGCGATAGGAATTTTCGGAGCGTTAAATAACGGTAAAGCCGTAGATTATATTGCTCAGGGAATTTCTTTTGTCTGTGTTTCGATACCGACATTTTGGCTTGGATATATGTTGATAATAGTTTTTTCGATAATACTGAAAATTTTACCGGCTTCCGGAATGGGCGGGTTGGAAACGTATATTATACCGGCATTTTGCTTGATGCTGCCGCTCGTAGGTCAAACAGGACTTTTTATCCGAAAAGTTCTGCTGGAAGAAATGGAAAAACCTCATGTCAAAAATGCCTTGTTAAGGGGTGTCGCAAGGAAGTATGTAATAGGCAACCATTTGCTAAAAAACATTGCAATTCCGACATTTACAGTCCTAAGTTCCAACATAATGTATTTAATATCGGGAAGTATTTTGATAGAAGAAGTGTTTTCGTGGCCGGGACTTGGAAGAATGTTCGTATCTGCGGTTAAAGTTGGAGATTTACCTTTGATACAGGGATCACTGCTATTTTTCGGTGTAATGGCTATAGTTATAAATTCGGGTACGCAGCAAGTTGTGTATTATTTGAATCCGCATATGAGGGGGGACAAAGAGCTTGAAAAATAGAAATATATTGTTTTATATAGCACTTGCAATCGCAATTACGCTCATATGTACAGCTGTCTTTGCTCCCATGCTTGCGCCGTACGATCCGCAGTATATGGAGCTTTCGGATAAATTACAAAAGCCGAGTGGGGAGCATTTCCTAGGAACGGACCATATGGGACGGGATGTATTTTCAAGGCTGATTTACGGCAGCAGGCTATCCCTTTCAATTACATTCTCAATAATAGTGCTGAATTTGCTGATAGGATGTCCTATCGGGTTGATTGTAGGTTGGTATGGAGGTAAAGTTGAAAAAATATTTACTTGGTTTGCAAATATAATTTTGGCGTTCCCCGTGTTTTTGCTTTCGATGGCATTTGCGGGTATATTGGGACAGGGCATAGGTAATATTATTTTGGCTGTGGTATCGGTTGGCTGGGTTTACTATGCAAGGCTGTTACGAAATATGGTTTTCAATGTGAAAAACTGCGAGTACGTATTGTCGGCGAAGGCGATGGGAGCACCTTCGTGGTATATAATGTATAGGCATATTTTGCCGTTCGTATTCAAACCGGTTCTTATAGTGGCACTTATGAATGCAGGAGAGATAATCCTAATGATTTCCGGATTTTCATTTTTGGGAATAGGCGTCCAACCGAACGTGGCGGAGTGGGGTATGATGCTTAATGATGCAAAGCCTTACTTTAGAAGTATACCTGAATTGGTGTTGTATCCGGGAATGGCGATATTCATAACGGTACTTTCGTTTAATCTCCTTGGAGAATATTTTGAGAAAAAGGAAAATGTACGCTTATGGGAGAAATAATATTCGATAAACTAAATGTCAAAATAGATGATAGGGAAATTATAAGGAGCTTTACTTTTGAGGTTGACACTGACAAATCGCTTGCTATTGTGGGGGAGAGCGGTAGCGGAAAGACATTTATTTCAAGGCTGCTTGTCGGACAAAGACCGCAAACCGCCAAGATAGAGGGATGTATTACCGTTGATGGAAAAGAAATTTTGGAAGTCGCGCAGCGCGAATGGGAGGCGCTTAGGGGTAATTATGTGGCATACATAGCGCAAAATCCTATGGGACTGTTTAACGAAATGCAGACTATCGGCTCTCATGCTGTCGAACTGTTTAAAAGTAAACTCGGATTGGAAAAGGAAGAAGCACTCGAAAGATTCAAGAATGCACTCGAAAATTTTAATCTGAAAAACGGAGATTTACTTTCAAAGAAGTATCCGTTTCAACTAAGCGGCGGAATGCTTCAAAGAGTTATGATTGCAATGATGATGGAACTGTCGCCGAAAATACTCATAGCGGATGAACCGACATCGGCACTCGACACTTACAATACGCAAAAGGTAATAGAGGTGCTTAGGGCTTGTAAAGATAGAGGAACGCGCCTGATAGTCGTAACGCACGATTACAGCCTGGTGAAAGCGCTCGCAGATGAAATAATCATAATGAAGCAAGGCGAGCTAATTGAAAGCGGAGAGGCCGCTAAGATATTGGAAAACCCTAAAACGGATTACGGCAAGGAACTGATGCAGGATAGGGTTTATGTCAGACGAAAAAAGTAGATAAGAGGTGTTTTAGGTGAATTTAAGGCTTGAAAACATAAGTAAAAGTTATGAGGATTGCAAAATACTTGACGATATAAGTGTTGAAATAAGCGAGGGGAAGTCGATTGGGATAATGGGTGAAAGCGGCTGCGGTAAAAGCACGCTTTCTCGTATCATTGTGGGTTTGGAAGATATTGATTGCGGCAAAATATTTGTAAATGATGAGCCGATTAAGACTCTAACAAAGAATTCGGAGCAGTTTTCGAAAAAAGACATACAGATGGTATTTCAAAACGCTTTTGCAGCGGTAAATCCGAAATTTTCGGTTGAGGATGTGCTATTTGAACCGCTCAAAATATTTTATAAAAAAGAAGTTGATACCGAAAGCAGAATCGACAAAGCAAATGAGATGCTTGCAATGGTTGGACTTTCGGGCGTAGATTTGAAGCAAAAGGCGAGGAGCCTAAGCGGAGGACAGCTGCAAAGACTATGTATAGCGCGCAGTTTGATGATAGAACCAAGAATTTTAATCTTGGATGAAGCGCTTAGCGGACTTGATTATCTTGTGCAAAAACAGATACTCGAGTTGCTCGGTGATTTAAAGGATAAATTTGGACTCACATATGTTTTTATAGTACACGATTTCCTTCTTTGCTATTATTTGTGCGATTTTTTGATAGTCATGGATAAAGGGAAAATAGTGGATAAGATTGATTTGACCGCAGATAAAATCGAGCCGAACGATCATATAAGTGAGCATTTGCTTGCAGATTTCCTCGCAAGCAGGGGACTCTCACGGAAAAATGGTGAAGAAAATAATTAAAACCACTTGACAATTGATAAAAAAGTTTTTAAAATATACTTATAAGGATTGGGTTTGAGTTTTTCGAAAAGGGGTAATTCAAAAACCTTTGCGAAACTCAAATGAGATTAAATGTGCGACCCGAGCGTTTCAGGCTACTACATTAACGTAGGTTGACAAGCTTGGACACACATACTTGTCTGCGAAGACAAGGGAATCAGGTGCAAGTCCTGAACATACTTTAAAGGAACCTCTTCCAAGAAGGCTGAAAACAAGCCATTTGTCTAGGGAGGGTGAGTAAACCATAAAGCTATAGCTGTGAGCATGTAGCCTATACTCTCTTTTGTGAAAACAAGCCACTGGCGTCTGTAGTGGATTAGCCGGGAAGGTGAGGTGTAGGCGTTAGGCGAGCAGGCAAAAAAATCTTTGCCGAGCAAAATCGCCTTGAATATGCGAGTCAGAAGACCTACATAAGACTCATCTTAGTTTTTACAATTGATATCACCTGAAATTACTTGATTGATTTTGCAAAAATCAAATACAAATCGAAAAGTACAAAAAAGTTATCAAAACAAGGGACTGTTGGATTTGGATTTATAAAATTTTCATTGATGTAGTTTTATCTTAGCAGACAATATTGACCGAAAGGTCGGTATGCGTCTGCTTTTTTGTTTATTTTTTTCTAGGAGGTGGTTTTCATGGTGCATAGGCAGCGCCTATACAAAGAAGAAGTTTCGGAGTTTTGTATAGGCGAAAGAATTGCTCCGAAATTGCAAGAAGTTCATGCCGCTCTTGCGAGGATGAAGAGGTATGCAAAAAGGGAATTTCATAGGAGGTAGAAAAGGATATGAAATTTAATTTACTAAAATCGAAAATTTTAACAGGCGCTTTGGCACTAGCTATGACAGTAGCCATGGTTCCAAGTATGGCGATGGCAGAGGATG
>ERZ773197.1276-NODE-1276-length-17794-cov-21.118609_pt1 | contig 17794 bp, 13 predicted proteins | sample MGYA00580999_ERZ773197 | MGnify/ENA primary metagenome ERZ773197 (study PRJEB29015, sample SAMEA2738166) | human oral metagenome | biome: human oral; feature: human-associated habitat; material: saliva | place: China | collected 2185 ...
TTGGTCTTCCTGTCTTTGGTTTCTGCTATGGACAGCAGATTATGGCGGTTACCCTAGGCGGCACCGTTGGACATACCGAGAAGGGCGAGTATGGTCCAGCTCATCTGACACGCGCAGGGGAGAGTCGCATTTTTGATGGTACCGCTGAGCAGCAGACCGTTTGGATGAGCCATCGTGATGCTGTGTCTGAGGCTCCAGAGGGCTTTACCGTTACTGCTTCTACCGACGTTTGCCCAATTGCAGCTATGGAAAACGCTGCTAAGAATCTGTATTCAACTCAGTTCCACCCAGAGGTCAACCACACCGAGTGTGGTTCCCAGATGCTTTCTAACTTCCTATTTAATATCTGTGGTTTTGAAAAGACTTGGACCATGGACAACATCATTGAGCAGAAAGTGGAGGAGATTCGCCAGAAGGTTGGTGATGGTCGCGTCATTTTGGCGCTCTCCGGCGGCGTAGACTCTTCCGTTGTTGCTGCCCTTGTCCACCGTGCTATCGGCGATCAGCTGACCTGCGTGTTTGTTAACCACGGTATGCTTCGTAAGGGCGAACCAGAGATGGTTGAGCAGGTCTTCCGCAGGCAGTTTAACGTGCCTCTGATTCATGTTCACGCGGAGGAGCGCTACGCAGAGCTTTTAGCTGGCGTTACCGAGCCGGAGATGAAGCGTCGTCTGATTGGTACCGAGTTCTGGAAGGTCTTCTTTGACGAGGCCCAGAAGCTGGATGGTGTTCAGTTCTTGGCACAAGGTACCATCTACCCCGACATTATTGAGTCGGGCGCTCGTAAGACCGGCGGCAAGGCTGCAACCATCAAGAGCCACCACAACCTGATTCCATTCCCAGAAGGCGTTCACTTTGACCTGATTGAGCCTCTGGATCACTTCTTCAAGGACGAGGTCCGTGCGCTGGGCGTTTCTCTTGGTCTGCCAGAGAACCTTGTCTACAGACAGCCATTCCCAGGTCCTGGCCTTGCTATCCGCATTATTGGTGACGTTACCCCAGAAAAGCTGGAGATTCTTCGCAACGCAGACGCTATTGTCCGAGAAGAGATTGACGCTTACAATGCTCAGCTCTTTGACGAGACAGGCGATCGTAACTCCGAGCACAGTGTTTGGCAGTACTTTGCTGTGCTACCCGACATTAAGTCCGTTGGTGTTATGGGTGATGAGCGTACGTATGCTCGTCCAGTTATCCTGCGCGCCGTTGAGTCCAGCGACGCTATGACCGCTGACTGGGCAAAGCTCCCATATGAGCTGCTGACCCGCATTTCCTCTAGGATTGTCAGCGAGGTTGCTGGCGTTAACCGCGTGGCGTATGACATCACTCCAAAGCCACCTGCGACTATTGAGTGGGAATAGCCTGAAAGGTCTTTTGACCTGCGCTTTTAAGTGACGCAACGTGCCGCTGAGTTTCGTTTCGTATGCGACTCACGGCAAAGCCCTATCGGCTTACTCCTACTCGATTGTTCTGGTGCTGTTGTCCCGTCACTCCAGTTGTACCCAGTTGTCGGTGCCGTCTCGAGCCGAGTGCCGCCAAGCATCACCATGTCGTGTTTCATCACCTTTAGGGACAAAGGCTGGGACAACTTCAAAAACTTTTTTCAAACTCAGGGCTCTGAGTTTTTGTTTTTGTCCCAAAGGGTGCGACAGGCCGCCTTTGGAGGCTCGATAGCGCCGAAAACTCCCGTTTTGAAACTCAACCGCCCTTTAGCGTGCAAGCCGACAGCTACAATCGTAAGTGAACCAACGCGGGCGGCTCGCGTACCTTTTGCAAAAAACCCAGGTCGCAGGTCTTTGCCATCGGTGGGCAAAGTGAGTAGTCTCGGGCGGCTTGCCCATGAGTTGACTGGCGGCAAGCGGAATACGAAAAAAGCAACCGCGGTAAACGAGCAAAACATCACACGAAGGACCTCAATGGCTCATGCTATTGGGATCCCTATCAGGATTGTTGTAGCTAAACATGTCGGGAGGCCGTTCTTTTGATCGCTCAGGATGGTTCTGTAAGAACTTATTAAGCACGCGAGAAGGATCGAATCCCCAGAAGTATCCACTATCCTTCTGAAGCGATTCATTGCTTGCAAGCCGATAAAGCTCCCTTAGACACATGGCAATCTTGTCATCGTCATCGTCGGGGAGGAGCTCTCTTCGTGCCTTTGGGTTACCTCCTAGGATTTGTAAGACAACATTAGAGATACGCTTTTCGGAATAGAAGCAACAAGCGGGATATGCGAGGCCAGTACCCACCCCGGCAACAAATACGCATAAGCAGTAAAGGAAGTCAAAGGAGCACAGGAAATCGAGGTATCTCTCATGCGCCGAAGTGTCGCTGCTTATTTTTAGTCCGCAATCCGGTGCCACAATTGGATGATTTGTGGCGTTGTCTAAGGCAACTGTAATCATCATCCCCGAGCCAGTTTCGTTGAAAAGCCCAGCGTTAACGGCCCTAACCTGGCAGTCTCGTATCCAGGATGCATATATGGAGTACGAGGGAGATGAAGATTGACGGTTGACGAAGGGGGCAATTAGGTCCCATCTTTTCATGCGAACTAGCTGCGCGCCCAGTTCGTAACAAGCAACCGCCACAGCTAGGCTCTTTGAAGCGGAGTCTACTTTACTGTCATCAATTGCAGCGTAGCAGTCGTAGAGAGCATCTGCCGCCTTCTCAAATATCGCGTCGTTGCAATAGCTAAGGGCATAGGCTCCGATGCCCGCAAGGCTGTTGATTGCATCTGCATCATCTTGAAACTCTGCGGCGACCTGAAGAATGAAGCGAGAAAGCTTCTCATTCTCCTTCTGCTCGAAGCAAGCTTCAAGCGAGTGCACAAGTGCTTCTTCATCCATGCCGTAGACGAGAGGCGGCGTTTTGCCCTTCTCTCCAAGAACGGAGATAATGTTGTCCACGAGAGCGTCCATTCGTTTGCTCTCGTCTTTCCTCACGCAAGCATCGTGCTGCTTCAATATTTCCGTCCACTGCGAATACTCGATGAGCCGATTCTGAGCTCCGTCGCGCCTAACTATTTCACCCTCGCGGAACACGACGCTTTGATTGCCCTTGCCATTTATTGCTTGTCCGAGCTTTGAAAAAGGGACGAGAAGCCCGTCTTCGAGACTTAACAGGCAAACTAAACAATAAATGTGCCCATCAACCTTATGCAATTGGGAAATGGCGGTCAAAGGCGCCTGAACGTATTTTCTTATCTTGTCCGTTAAGACCGCGCCATCAAACTGTGCCCAGTTAGTATTCTCGCTTCTAGTTGATGGATTTCCGTCATCGTCCACCCCAATGACGATATAACCACCGGGATAACGATTGCACATCGAAACAGCGTCTTTAACAAAATCGAGCTCATCGATCTTCTTGGAGAAATCTAGCGTCTCTTTAAAATCAAGCTCGCTGCATTCACCACCGGATTTCAATAGCTCGAAAAGCTTCTCCCTATCGGTTCGTCCGTCTACTACAATCATCTTTGCGCCAACCTATTCATCGCTTCGATATGGACCCATGAATTTCTCTCCATCAAGATGAATCATGTGATCGGTGGTATCTGAGCACCAAGCTTCGGTTTCCCATGCAAGATCGCTTAGATATTTCTGTATGACCTTGCGAGTAGGAAAACAGGAGACGTAGACAATCGAACCCTCATGACCGTCAAACAGTCTCCTCATTTCATTCTTACGGGTGACATCAATTGGCCCATGCGTAGAGCATGCTTCCATCAACGCGTCGGCCAAAACAAACCCTCCCATCTAAGTAATAGAGGAGATTATCTTATCATTTTGACCGCTGAGAAATCCCTCGCTGTTCTTTCTAATCAAATTGGGTGTTTATTAGTGATTTATTCATTTAATTATTGATGCCAGCACAAACAGCGCATCTACTCAAACAACGAAAACCAGTTGTAACTTTGCGAAAGAAAGCGCTGATTGGCTAACGGACGCCCGCTCGTCCGTTCCAGTTTGCCCAGACGGCCCTCCCGCAATGCTCATGTCTCAACGGATGGGTACCATTTACCTGGGTGCACCTGGGGCAACGGATCGGCAGGTTCGCGCAAGTTCGCTCGCATAACACGCAACATCAAACACGACAGAAGAGGCGAACGACAGATGCCGGACCCTGGACGACAGCACCGCGGAAGACAAGCACTCCGACCACAACCGAACAACTCCAGTTACTAGGCAGGCGCCCGTATGGGCGCCTTTTACTTTTTAGAGACTTAGCTGAGAGCTAATGCACGCGGCTCATGGCCGTTTTGTAAAGGCCCGACCAGCTCGATCTATCTCTGTGATGGCCGGCCGCGTGAGCAACGAGATCTTCGAGGAGACGTTCTTTAGGCGTGAGGGAGGGGCGAGGCATGACCGTTAAGCAGTCCAAGAACGGCACCTGGTTCACGCAGTTCCGGTGCAAGAACAAGTTCGGCGAGGAAGTGCACAAATGCAAGCGCGGATTCGCGAGCCCGGAGGAAGCCCAAACATGGGAGGACGACTTCATCACCTCCGCCGGGTGCACGATGGCAATGACCTTTGAGGAGTTCTACGAGGTGTACGAGGCCGACGTTCGGCCGCGCCTGCGCGAGCACACATGGCGCAACAAGGACTACCTGGTTAGGTCGAAGATCATGCCGTACTTCAAGAACCGCCGCATGAGCGAGATCCAGGGCATCGACATCATCCGCTGGCAGAACGGCCTCATGGACGGCGGAAACAACCACGGGCGGGGCTACACACCCACGTATCTGTGCACCGTGAACAACCAACTATCTGCCGTCCTCAACCACGCCGTACGATATTACGGGCCCCACCCCAACCCTGCGGTGCGCACCATGAAGATGGGCGGCAAGGAGGCGTCCGAGATGAGGTTCTGGACCAAGGAAGAGTACCTGGAGTTCACCGACGAGATGATGGAGAGGCCGTGGGAGTTCCTCATGTTCGAGATTCTCTACTGGACCGAGATCCGCGAGGGAGAGATGCTCGCGCTCATACCATCGGCCTTCGACCTGCAGCGCGGGACCATGCGCATCGACAAGTCCTGCCAGCGCTTCGACGGCCGGGACGTATTCACGGACCCGAAGACGCCTAAGTCGATCCGAACCATCAGGCTCTCGAGGTTCCTGGTCGAGGAGGTCGCCGACTATCGACCTTCCCGCCCTGCGCGAGCTGGCGGGGGCATGGGTCATGAGGCTCTTCAGCGACTACCAAGTGGTCATCGTGTACCACGACGACAACCAGAACCAGATCTCGCACGCCCACCTGATCGTGAACTGCACCAACCTGGTCACCGGCAACCGGCTGCACACCGACAATCCCTTCGAGCTGAACCGCGCCCTGCAGGACATGGCGCGAGAGAGGGGCCTGAGCGGGCTCTCGAACGTGATGGAGCGCCATGAGGGCCTGTCGCACTTGGCTGCGAAGGACGAGCCGGAGAAGGCCGCCAGGACCATGCAGCCGACGTACATGAGTTGGCCCGAGCGCGAGCTCGTGGACAGCGGCGGGTACTCCTGGGTCGCGGACATACCAGCCGCGTTTCCGTGGCGAAGGGGCTCGCGCGCAACGAAAGCGAGCTCCGAAGCATCCTGGATATGCTTGGAGTTGCAGTGGCGGACAACTCGCCGAAGGCGACCAACCGCGATTGGATCTACTCGCTTTCCGACGACCTCAAATGCAAGGTGACCGGCGGGCGTCTCGGCTATCTCTACAGCCGACGCTCGCTCGAGAACGGGTTCGAGAACAGGGCGGCCTACCATCCCGATGCAACGTCTTCGTGGGCTATCCTGAAAGCCGCAAAGGACGCCGTGGTTCTTAACGACCTTGCCGAGCTCGACCGCATGGCAAAGGCGTTGGAGACCTGCTCGCGATTCGGGATACGCAGCATCGCCGACTGCGACGCTAGGATCGGAATGGTCGAGAAGCGCATCGAAGGCGGCACCGGCAGCGAAGCCGAGCGCAAGTCGCTCAAGGCCCTGCGCGAGGAACGCGACTTCACGGCAGCGAACGGACTGCTTCCCAGGGCTGCCTCCAAACCGAAAAGCATAAAGCCCAAAGCCGACGGCACGCACAATGCCAACAAGAAGAAGACTGCTGGGAAACACCAGCATAAGCGCCGCGACGTACGGCGCGGCAACCGCGAAAAGGGAGAGCGCTGATGGAGATCCGCATCAGGTACAGGAGCAACCGCGTCGACGTCTTCGATACCGACACCTTCACCAAGTCGGAGCCCTTCGGCAACGCGAACATGCTCACCGACTTCGAGATCCTGCTCGACCAGCTCGGCAAGACCGGCATCTGGCTGGCTGCCCACAGCTACGACGTGAGCCAGTCATACCGCGGCGACACCCCGGACGACGAGATTCCCGTTGCCCGCCGCAAGAAAGGCTGGCGCTTCCTGCTCGCCGAGAGCGAGGAATTCGCTGGTATCGAGACCGTGAGCATCGGAAGCGATATCGCCCTGCAGCGGATCTGCGGCGAGCTCGTGGACGTGTTTCGACTCGATGAGACATCTTCCGCATGGATCAGCAACAGCAGCGAGCTGTCGGCCGTCGACAAGGCAGTGGCGCTGTTCGAGGTGCTCACGCGGACGACTCCCGCAGGGTCTGCATCTGACGACATCGCCCGTTCGTGCGGTTGCAGCCTAGCATTGATGAACACGTTGCAGGCAATGGGGGTCGCTCCAGAAGAGGATGGAGAGACCGAAGAGGAAGACGAATACGACAGCTGAATGGAGGGACTGGACCATGAAGACGTTGATTAGGTTGACCGGCGCATTCGCGCGCTTTCTGGTACGTGCGGCATTCCGATTCATGTAGGAGGAGACCATGAACAAGATAATGAAATTGGCGAAGAGTCATCAGAGTCAACTGCTGGCAGCGCTTGTTGCAGCGGCGGCACTGGTCTTGTTGATAGGGCTCACACAGTGCGGCGCCGGTGATAATACCGCTGCCGGAACGCATGGCGTCGATTCGGCCACGCAGGCGAGCGGCAACGAGCAATCGACGAGCGCCGCGGAACAGACATATGCGACGACGAGTGCATCCAGTACGGCCTCTGAAGATTCTTCAGACCGCCAGACTAACGTAACTGTTCCGGAAACTGCGCCGACAAACGATTCGACTGCAGCCGCGCCCGCACGTCTGCTACGAGCGCTGCCGATATTCATAAGCCAAACAGTGATGGCGAATCATCCGCCGCGCCCTCAAATAGCTCGGACTCAACGCAGGAGAAACACTGGGTTGAAGACACAGAACGGGTATGGGTCGTCGATTCCGAAGCTTGGACCGAGCGAGTCCCGATCTACGACTCCCGGGAGTTTTCGATTTGCAACATCTGCGGGGCCGACATCACCGGTCACACCGCCGAGCACGGCAAGGCCCACATGCTTGCAGGTGAAGGGTCGGGGCATCACAGCGAAGTCCGCCAGGTGCTTGTCGGTTACGACAAAATCGAGCATGCCGAGCATGGTCATTACGAAACCGTTGTGACGGGTGGACGCTGGGAGTGAAGGCCTTCCTAATAACGGCTATTTCCGGGAACTCGGTTGGTAAGATGATTAAGGAAGGTATCGCCTCCGCTGTCAGAGCGAGACGGCAGATTCGGATATACCGCGTTGAAACGGACAATGCGCTCCAGGCTCGTAACGCTAATCGGAGATAGGGGCTGGAATGGCTCCCGACCACGATATGCTTTCTGCAGATATAGCTGCTTGGAGTACAATGCTTGTATTGCATTTTGATACCTCTCGAAGGGTGACGGCATGAGTTACCAGAAGCTTCTGAGGGAGCACGCTTCCGAAACAGATTTGCAGCAGTACCTATCCGATGGCGGGCAGGTTGCCTTCACGGTCAGAATCTCAAAGAACCTCAAGGACTCTGCCGTCGAGATTGTCGAATTGCGCGGAATGAGCTTCTCGGCGTTCGTCTGCAATTGCCTCATTTAAGAGCTTACGAAGGGACGATAACCGCATGGACGACCCCAAAGAAACCGCCGAAGAATATGCGAAGACTCCGTTAAAGGAAACGAACGTAAGTTCTCGTTTGTGCCGAATGCTGGTGAGAGCGGGCTACGCAACTCTTCTCGATGCGTTCGAAGCGGATGAAAACGACATCAGGGAAGCGGTAGGAAGATACTTCAGCGAGTTCACCACGCTTGTGGACAGCTATTACGACCATCCGGACCGTTTCATCGGTTTGATGCAGCAGGAAAAGACAAAGCCCAAACCGGTATCCACTCCCGTTGATTCTTCAGCATCCGCAACAGTGAGGAGACCCAGAACTGTCGCAAGGCTCGACTCGTCCCCATCAAGAGTCTTCGTCAGCGATGCGGCTTTGAACACTCCCTACGGGCAAAAGCTCAAGGACTATCAAGGCAAAGCAAAGCAGGTGTTTGATGGGCTTTGCGACCGTCATGAGACCGTCCTCGTATATCAGGCGTTCCCAGCGTTTTCCATTGAGCTCGAAGATATCAGGGACTCGTTTCTAAAACTATTCGCAGCATACCCTAGCCATCCAGCGAAAGCGCTCGCTATATCAGAGAAATTCCTGCCGGATATCTTCATGGTTTTCACTGCCGACTTGGCACGGGACACGTTTTCCGACGACAACCTCTGGGGCAATTTCTTCGAGATTCTTCCGTTGAACCAAAATGTGCAAATCGAGTTCAAGAAACTCTTCGTGAGGCTTCTTGAGGTTAGGGGAATTCCCCTCTACGCACAGGACGAAGCTGCCCATTACTATTTCTATACGACCCTGCTGCACGGCGGGCTCTCCGAGGACTCATGGGAAGACCTGTGGGAAGCCTCCCTCATGCCGATGGCAAAGGCGCTACGCAGGGGAGGGCTCGGCTACGGCGGCGAGATGAGTGGCTACTCGATTCTTCAGGAAATCAAAAGCGAGAACGGCCGGTATACGCCCAAGCAGTCTGTTCTCAGGATCCTCCAGAAGGCTCCGGATTCGACAATCGCGTCGATGTTCGAATCTGCCATGAAAGTTGCAGAACGCGCAGAAATTCGACTCGGCTCCCGAGACGAATACGTGCTCGTCGATAACGCAGGACTTCCCGAGATTGCTCTCGTAGCCCTCCACAACACTACGGAGAAGCGTAGCCCGCAAAGGGTCGCACCGGGTGCAAGGCGGCAAAGGCAGACCGCTTCGCCACGACGCGAGTTCGTGGACCTGCCATCTGCGGATCTCTGCCTTGATCTCGATAGGGGTATCGTTCTCATAAGATGGTCGAGGAAGCAGTACCCGGACGCATTTCTCGGGGATCGCATCGACTTTTACGTAGACGGAACAAAGGTCTTCGAGCAATACTTCGAATCCCGCCTCAACAAATGCATTCTTGACGACGTCGAGATCGAGGTCTCGCCCCAAGCGAGATATGATGTCGAGCTGCGACTGATGAAGCGCGTCGAGGACGAGGAAGCCTGTTTCGAGCAGAAGAGCTCGCTCGAACAGTCCTTCCTGAGGAGCAAGCCCGGTTGCTTCGAATTCATTCGAGGGATCGATGGGGTGTTCCATCTGCGCGGCAGGAACGACAGGATAACCAGGCGTCGGAGAATCGCATACATCCTGAACAAGGACTACTACATCGACCCCGGCATCGGCATGAGCACGGTTTCGGAGCACGAAGTCTCCCAGTCGTGGGAAGGAACATCGGTATTCCTGTTCGACGTCGACCCGGGTGCATCCGGAGCCATCTACAGGAGGAACCCGTATGGCAAAGATGAGGAGGTAGCGGTCTGGCTCGAATCGTATCGAGCGCGCGTAAACAAGCATCGCGTCATCGGCGAAACCGAGGATGGCCTGGACCTGTACGGCTACGTTCCCTGCAAGCACGGCGACAATGCGGGATTGCCGTATATCGTCATCGAAGCAGCTGATGGACCAGCCGCCTTCGACGATCTGAGCATCTCATGCAATTGCAACGGAAAGAGCGTCTCCGTCCCTCGCAAGGTCCTCTGTCAAGACACCTACGGGACTTCGAGCTCATCTCAAATTGCGCTTCCCCTCGAGCTGACTTCCGAGATCGACTGGCACGCAGAATACGTCGAGATAACCGCACGGCAGATCTCCACCGGAGGGAAGGTTGTATTCCGCTACCGCTTTGCAATTGTGCCAATCCAGGAGTTCAAGCTCGAGGAGGCGCATGTGGAGAACGGGGTCGTCGTCGCGCAGTACTCCTTCCACCCGCGGCAGAACCTCTACGTGACCGACGAAAATGGAATCACGGACTACGTAGGCGCACGCCAGCAGTACTGGAAGCGCACACTCTTGAAGGATGAGTTTCTCCCGCTGATCATCTCTTCGGAAGATGGTTCTCGGGAGGTCCATGCGAAGCTCGCTCTCGCCGCACTCGACGTGAAGGTACCCGATGAAGTCCTCAAGCTATCGGAAGAGCGACCGCTGTGCCTTGCAGATGCAATCAACCTCGGCACGAGAAGCGGCGCGATCAGCATCAAAGCACTCGGATGGCGCTACAACCGCAATCTCATAGTTGCATTGCGGTCCGGTTTCACTATCACGGGAATCTTCCTTTTCAAAGAGCTCAAGCAGCCAATCGAACATCTAGTCAACCTTTTCTCCCACGCTGAGTATTTCGTTCCGAGCGGCGACGGCGTCAGAGAATGCCCCTTGGTTATTTCGATCGATTACGGCAATGAGGAAGCGGATACTGGCATACAGATGGCAAGAACAGATGTCGAGATCCTGAAAAGCAGAGAAGGCGTCGGCTTCGAAAGCTACAAAGTCTTCTCCGACGGCGTGAATCTAGAAATGAGATTCGACGCTCCGATCCTGTGCAATCTCCGCGTTAGCTTCAGAACAGTCGGGCGAAGGCCGCGCGAACTTGATGAGGTGAGCATGACAAGGGGAGAAACAACCCTCTTGTTGCCCGAGGAAACCGCGTATGCCATGAGGACGGGAAAGAACGTAGTCGCCACCGTATGCCCGAAATCGAAGCTGGGCAAGCCAAGAACAGAGTATTCCTTCGATCTCCCTTTGAGAGGCTAGGACATGAAGCACGAAAAGCAGTTCAACCCTATTCAAACCGCGCGTACTGTCGAGGATTTGTACCGCGAGTACATAGCGACCACGATTCATTTCGCGGACGCCGGTCTCCAAGGGCAGCTCGAGGGTATTCTCCGGGAACCCCGTTTTCTCGCAAAAGGGCCTTTCCTCGAGGCGGCACCACCGTACCGCCCTTCGCTTAGCGTCAGAAACCTCGTCGAAGAGGGAGTTCTGTGCAAGAGCATGCTGGGCCTGCGCGGGCTCGATGAGAAGCGTGCGCTGTACGTTCACCAGGAGAAAGCGATCCGGAAGGCCGTCGCTGGCAGAAACTACGCGGTCGTCACAGGAACCGGCTCGGGTAAAACCGAATGCTTCCTGCTGCCTATCATCAACGACATTCTCACAGAGTTCGAAGAGCGGGGCCCATCGAGCGGCGTTCGCGCCATGATTCTTTACCCCATGAACGCGCTGGCGAACGACCAGCTGAAGAGGCTGAGGGATCTTCTTGCTGGCACCGGCATTACCTTCGGCCGCTATACGGGCGATACCGAAACTAATCCGGAGAAAGCGATTAAGAAGTGGAAGGGCGAAAACCCCGGGCAAAAGAAGCTTCCTAACGAAATCATTTCACGCGAGGAAATCCGTTCGAACCCCCCGAACATCCTGCTCACGAACTATTCCATGCTTGAGTACTTGCTTCTCCGTCCCGAGGACGCTCCGTTGTTCGGAAGCGTTTTTGGCGCGAGCTGGCGTCATATCGCTATCGATGAGGCGCACATCTACTCGGGTGCGCTCGGAACCGAGATTGCATACCTGATTCGCAGGCTGAAAGCTCGCATAACGTCCGAAATCGGCGACATGCCCAAACTTCATTGCTACGCGACCTCTGCAACCATAGGCTCGGAGGAGGACATCCCCGACGTTGCAAGATTCGCAGAGGGCTTGTTTGGCGAGCCGTTCAGTTCTGATCCGACCGATCTCGACGTTATTACAAGCGAGAAAGATTCGCCCGTCGATGCTCTCGACGAAACGCAATGGGGAACGCTTCCACTCGAGACATGGGCAGAGCTACGGGGCATTGCCGCGGAGAACCAGCCCGATGCCAGGGAGACCGCCAAGTCGCTACTTGCCGGAAGGGCTCCGCAGGCAGTACTCGAAAAGTTCGATTCGTGCGAGTCGCTTTCGCTTGCATTGGGATCTGCGCTTCTCGGCGAGGAATCGACGGCTGCTCTGGTCAAGAAGATGTCGAACGACTTGCTAGACCTGACTGATATCGAGGCAATGAAGGACATCGGCATCGACGGACTCGAAGGCGACGAATCCGACATCGAAACACTGTCTGCGATGATTGAAGTCCTCTCCTGGGCGCAGAGGACTGAGGGCGTACCGATACTCACGAGCAGATACCATTCGTTCCTACGCGCTCCTGAGGGTATTTTCATCAACCTCCGAGATCGCAGGCTCATCGAGCATAAGTGCACGTCGGAGCTCTCGCCGGAAGGTTACGAAGTCCCCGTTTACGAAACGTCGGTTTGCCGCCATTGCGGACAGGCGTACATACTTGGCAAGGAGATGACTCTGCCCGGAGGCGACACACACTCCTGGCTTAATCCCAAGCATGCCGGCGCCGATGCAGACGATGATTTCATCCCGAGAGATTATTACAGGATCATCCCGAACGGTGAGGATCCCGATCCCGAGGAAACAGTCCAATGGCTTTGCCCTGTATGCGGAACGCTGCAGAGCGAAAAAGACGCACCGGGCCACAGGTTCCAGCACGAAGAGTGCGAACGAATCCCAATCGCCCACAACATTGCAAGCGAAGATAACGCCAAATGCAACCATTGCGGCTATACGAGCAGGGTTGCGATTCAGCCGATGAGGGTATCCCCGGAGGCTGCTGGGAGCGTTGTCTGCTACGACCTCGTCCGCGACATCCCCTCGTTCAAGAAGGACGACGAGGACAAGCCGAAGAGCAGGTTCTCCAAGGTCGAGAAGAAACGCGGCGGCAATGTCATCTGCTTCTCGGATAAACGGCAGGACGCGGCGTTTTTCGCCCCGGCGATGAAGAGGACCTACGGCAACATCACAAAAAGGCAGCTCATCCGCGAGGCGGTTGAGGCCAAATCGTCCGCTGGAGATGGATGCACCCCAACGCAAGCTTGCAACTGGATCGCTGACATTGGATTCAAGCGTTATCCAGGATTCTTGGACCCTGGGGCGAGAAACGACCAGGCGGAAGCCTGGTTGCTCGACGAGATGGCAGCGGAAGATTCGAGGAACAGTCTTGAGGGCCTCGGAATCGTAAAGATTGTGCCGGCACACTTCAACGAGGGGCTGGAAGACCCGGAGGTGGCGGGTTTCGTAGGCGAGCTGGTCTCCGAACTCCATGGGGAGCATCCGTGGCTCACCGCGGACGATTTCAAGATCTTCGCGAAAGTGTGCCTTGAAACGCTCCGGGAACGCGGCGCAATCGAAGTCCCGGCAGGAGTAGACAACTACCGCGAGAACCACATGGTGCGCGCAAACGATGTCGTCTACGGAGACGATGCAGCCGAGAAGGGCGACATACGGTTCGTGGGCACGATGAACAACAAGAGACTGGGCTTCGTCATGAAATACGCGAGGAAGGTTCACGGTGTCGAGGTCGACCGTCCCGCAGCAAGACACATCCTCCGAGCGATATTCGATTTCACAACTGAGTACCTCGGCGGCTTTTTGGACGCTGAAGGCTACATGATCGGGTCTTCCAAAAGATTCCGGCTCAACAAGGACATCTGGAAACTCTACCCGCACGAAAACGATGACGTTGTGTACCGCTGCGACACCTGCGGGTGCGAATCGCATCTCGACACCAACGGGGTGTGCACCACTAACAAATGCGAAGGCCATCTAGTGAAGACGACCTACGCAGAGGCCAAGTCCAAGGACCGGTTCTATAAGGACATCTACTGCGAAGAAGCCCTCCCAATCGAGATAGAGGAGCACACCGCGCAGCTTTCCTCAGAGCGCGCGAGGCTCGTCCAGAGCCAGTTTATCTCCGGCGACGTCAACGTTTTGTCCTGCACGACCACTTTCGAGCTTGGCGTAGACGTCGGCGACCTTAGAGCGATTTTTATGCGCAACGTTCCTCCCTCGACGGCGAACTACACGCAACGCGCTGGACGAGTTGGCCGACGTGCTGGAAAGCCAGGATTTGCGCTCACGTTTTGCCGCCTGCGCCCCCACGACATCGAGCATTATAAGGACCCGAGAAGAATCATCGAGGGCGAGACGCGCGTGCCGTTCTGCTATATGGAGAATCCCGAGATTGCGATCAGGCACGTCTTCGCTGTGGCGCTGTCCGAGTTCTTCCGGAACGTACTTGACACGAAAAGCGAAAACTACGCACATACCTACAACGATTTCATGGCGCTCGCGGAAGATGACCCGTATGGCCTCAAGGAGCTGGCAGACTTTCTGAACAGTCATCCCGATGGAGTAGCAAATCAGCTCAATGCCATATTCTCCTCCGATGAAGCCGTTTCTGGAGAGCTGGGCATATCGGACTGGACGTGGACCGACAAACTTGTGAGCGCGGAGAACGGCAGGCTGCCGAGGACGCACGAACTGAAAAGATTCGACTACTCGCGCATCGAAGATGCGATTGCCCGCACAGACGATAGCTCCGAGCTCAGCAGGCTGTACAAATCGAAAGACGCACTCGAATCAGAAGGCATCATACAGGTGCTCGCAGAGAACGGTGTACTGCCCAAGTACGGCTTCCCTACAGACATCGTCGAACTCCACCTTAGAGAGCTCGACAACCGAAAGAAAGAGGAGCGGCTCCAACTTCAAAGAGGTCTTCGGCAAGCGATACGAGAGTACGCACCGGGATCTGAAATTGTTGCCGGCGGGGAGCTCTGGAAATCCACGGGCATCAGGAAAAAGAAGGGCCACGATCTGATCACGCGCAGGTACGGTAGATGTGAATGCGGAACGTTCGTGTGGCCTATTGACGACCTTACGAGCGAGAGCGAATGCCCCGTTTGCCACAAAACCGTGCAGCTGAAGAAGCGGATGTTGGTTCCCTCACTTGGTTTCGAGGGCGAGAAGGTGAGTAAGGGCATCGGGCTCAGGAAACCCCGAGCCACAGGATACGCGAAGATCTTCTTTAGCCAGCACTCCTTGAAGGAAGTCACCCCCGTCGAATACACGTTCCCCGGTGGATCCGCCCTTGCGAGTTTCTCCGGAAACGGACAGCTGTGTGTGATCAACGACAATAGGAGCGCTGGCTTCCAGATTTGCAAGTATTGCGGTGCCTCCGCGGGTGCGCAGAATGACGTCAAGCACGCTGGATATTGCAAGAAATACAATCCCACGCCAACGTACACGCGTGTCGATGCGCTCGGAACGGCATTTGTAAGCGATGTTCTGGAGCTCGTGCTCTCGATAGACGAGCAACCCGAGGCGGATGCAGATGGCTGGGAATCCGTCATGTGGGCGATTTTCACTGCCGCCGCAAAACTGCTCGATATTCCCCAGTCCGAGCTTGGTGGAACCCTTTATCAGAATGACCAGGGCACCATGTCGCTGATGATTTACGATGACGTGCCCGGCGGCGCGGGACACGCGAAGCAGCTTGGCGGAATGGTTGACGAACTACTAAGAGAAGCGTTCCATATCGTCGATGAATGCACGTGCAGCCGAGATACCTGCTGTTACGGCTGCATAGGCAATTACAACAACCAGAGCAGGCAGGCAAAGCTCTCCCGTGGGGCCGCTGCGGACATACTTGGTGCGTTATTGAGAGGGTGATTGCTTGCAGGCGCTACCTGGAATCATCGTAATGGACGAAGGATCCGTCGAAATGGGGTGAAGATGCTGCATCTGCAGTTCCTTCAGACCCTGTGGGCAGGACGCCCGCCTCAGCGAGCGGCCCGTACGCCGGCCGGTAGCACTTGCTACCGATCCTCACTGCCTCGGCGCACGGATCCGTCTCCTCGATGAGTCCCTTCGCCTTCAGCCGGGCGACCGCGTCGAAGACCGCGCGGTCGCTCACCCCGAAGAACGCGGCGGCGCTGTGCTTGCTCTCGTAGTAGTCGCGGCCCGTCTGGTGGAAGCCGAAGATGCGGGCGTAGACCACGAGGTCGACGCCCTTCAGCCCCAGCTCCTGGCCCATGAAGTCCCAGACCGTGACGAACGAGCGGCCCGAGAGATCGAACGCGGGCCTGCCGGGTCTTTCCATCTCCGGGCCAAGTCGTTCGCGTCTACGGCGCAGAGCTCCAGCAGGTCCTCGATGTTCTTGCGCGTGAAGCGCAGGGACTGCCCGATGCGCACTCCGCAGAGCGCGCCGTCTTTGATGAGGCGGTAGACCGTCGTGTTGCTGACCTGAAGGTACTTCGCCACCTCGGTGATGGTGAAGAGCGGCGGCATGCACTCGATCCCGCCTCGCCCTCGCCCCTCGACGGCCTGCGCCATCGCCTCCTCGATTTCCTTGTTGTCGCGCATTCGCACACCTTGCTTTCTGTTGGCGCCCGCTGCACGGCTGTGGCGGCGGGCTGGTCGATTTGCCGTGCGCACGACGCCATTCAATCGAATTGGGGCCCCGCGAAAACCCAGGGGCACCCGTTCGGGTGCCCCTGGGGTGCCTGTAAGTTCAGGTTTTCTTATTCCGGGTCCGGGTAGCTGGTTTTGGGAAGGTCCGTCACCTCGCGCAGCCAGTCGATGAGCTCCTCCCGGATAACGAAGGACCCTCGGGAGCCGTTGCGCCACTTCCTCAGGGGAAGGGGGTTCACCGCGTCTTTCGCGTAGTGGTAGATCTTGATCGGCTTGACCCCCAGCAGCCTCGCAACCTCTGCCACGGAATAGACGTCCTGTGGCAGGACGGGCTGCTGCACGAGCCTCATCACGAACAGAGCGTTGCCCTCGTCCTCGCCTTCGACCTTGATGTTCGGGACCTTGATTCCCGCCCGCTTTCTCTCAGTCATGACGAAGCGCTCCCGGTTCTCGGGAGGACGGCGGACCGCTTGGAGTGAAGATGCGGCAGGCTGGGGATTTTGCGATGGAAGCCGGCGCCATGTCCTAGACGTCCTCGAACCTGAACACGACGAGCATCGTGTTTCTCTTCACCCAGGCCGCGATCTCGGACCTGCTGATGAACATGCCGCGCCTGGAGTTCTCGAAGCATCTGAAAGGGAGCGGGTCCGCCTTCCTGCGGGAGAGCTCTCGCACCTTGCCCTCGCTTGTCATGAGCAGCGTCGCCACGTCCTGCACTGTGTAGAAGTCTTTCTGAGGTAAATGCGGTCTGTCGTATTCTGCCCTTTTCATCGCCATGTCGCCTCCTTGGCTATCGCGGTTTTCTTTTTTGCAACATGCATCAGGGGCGCAGGTCAACAGAAAATGGAATAGGTCCTATGGGAGCTTTCAGTTTCAGCAGGCATACCGATGTGGTGTTTACCGTCTCAGCCATACCCTGTTATCCCAACAGCAAACGATGCATTCATACAGTAGGAAGTGGGGTAGAGGAGCTGGCAGGAGCGCCTTGGCATTGCTACGACACCCTAGGTGCTGAAATCCACAACGCGCGGTCTTGTGTGTCGTGGTGCACAGGCTAATCAAACGCAATACTTCAAGTTAAATAGTCGAAAATGAGCCATGCATTGTTCGCCGGTAACGTCTCTCCACTCTTTGACATTCGTTCGGCGTCGCCTAGAATGAATAATACTGAATTAATATTCAGCATTGAGAGGATTTGAGGATAAAATCATGCAGGTTCTCAAGGAAGAGGTGCGCGAGCGCATACTTGCCGCCGCCGTCCAG
>ERZ773197.1277-NODE-1277-length-17790-cov-8.341077_pt1 | contig 17790 bp, 11 predicted proteins | sample MGYA00580999_ERZ773197 | MGnify/ENA primary metagenome ERZ773197 (study PRJEB29015, sample SAMEA2738166) | human oral metagenome | biome: human oral; feature: human-associated habitat; material: saliva | place: China | collected 2185 ...
AAGGGAGCGTCCGTCTCTATGTCTGATCTGGATGATGACGCGCTCTTCATAAGTGAGATGTGCCCCTTTGCGATGCTCCGATTTTGTGGTACACTCTAGTTGTTCCATAGCGTGACTCCTTTGGTAGATTGGTCTGTTCAACTCTATTTTACCATAAGGCTTCCGCTATGGAATTTTTCCTGTGCAACTTGATTTTACAACCTACAAAAATTATTTTTCCAGTGCCTTTTGGAGTGCGGCTTTCATCCGTGTGATGCTGTCTGCGCCGGCAATGCGTTCATCACCGATGATAAAGAGCGGCACGGAGCTGACGCCACGCATATAGGCCTCCGTTTCATCCTGCTGCACTTCGTCCAGATAGAGCGTGTCGAACTTGATCACTTTTTCCGCTTCTTCCATATTAAGACCTGCCGACTGTGCCGCACAGCGCAGAACATCGGGTTCGGAGAGGGCGGCATTTTTGCCGAAATAGGCATCCATGAGAACCTCGATAAGACGGTCGGCTTTCTCCGGCTCTTTGCTTTGTGCATACTTGGTCAAACGATGTGCATCCACGGTGTTGACAAACTGGGCATCGACAAAGTTGAAGTTCAGTCCTTCCTGTCTGCCCATGGCAGTAATGCTGTCGATGCGCTTTTCTGCTTCATCTGGCGAGAATCCGTACTTGCGTACGAAGAGGTCGGTCATGTTGCCTACGGATTTTCGCGGTGCATTTGGATCAAGCTGGAACGCTTTCATTTCAAGTTCAATCGGCTCGGTGGTGTCCATCGCGGCAATGGCTTTTTTCATGCGTGTCTCTCCGATGTAGCAGAAGGGACAGGCGTAGTCGGACCAATATGTGATTTTCATGTGGCATCACCTTTCGTTATGTGATGATAGAGTGGATTCTTCCTGCGGCAGAGATTCTGCCTGTGTCGTGTGTTGATGCAGATAGTCGATGTAGCGGTTTCCCCACACTTCAATGCAATCGAGGACGGGGGTGAACGCGTAACCGATTGGCGTCAGCTCGTATTCGACGCGCGGCGGGACTTCGGGGAAGGCGGTGCGTGTCAGCAGGCCTTCATATTCAAGCGTTTTCAGCTGTGTGGCAAGTGTCGCCTGTGTTGCGCCGACTTCCTTTTGAATTTCGCCAAAGCGCCTTGCACCGGCGGCAAGGGTACGCATGATGAGGATCGCCCATTTCCCTGCGATGAGTTTTTGCGCCGTAGCAAAGGGACAAGAACCGAATTTGTTCATCTGTCGATGGGGGGGCTTTGTCATGGTGATTCCCTTCTGTCTGCATATCGTTCATACGACCTGTTAGAAATAATAGCACAGTTCTTTTGTTAATGCAAGTCGAAAAATTAAAGTTAGTGTTTTTTATGTGTTTCTGATCATATTATTGGGTGGACTGTAGTATAATGAAAATATATAGAAAATCCAACGAAAGTGAGGTAGATACACACGCTCTTTTCCCTGCCCTTTGTATTTATAGACGTGGAGCGGCAATCCTGCGATGGATTCGGCAAGGATGCGCACGCAAGCGTAAACCGCTGTTGTCTGCATCGCAGTCCTCTCATTGACCGCCTTGCCCGCCGCTGTCTGTCCAAACAAAAAGGACAAGCCGCCGAGGTGATTCTTGGGCTTGTCCCGTGAACGGAAGAGTTTTGTGAAGAAGTTCATGGAAACCTCCATTTCAGGTTTGTAATTTTTATGTCCGCTGCAATCTCCCAATCCCCATGTCTTGCACAATATTCGAATTTGATTTATACTAGCCATATCAAATGTGGGAAATCCCACTCCTTAGAACGGAGGAATATGTATGCAAGCTGCAATCAAAGGTCGCTATCAGGCTCACTTGGATGCAAAGAAACGTCTAACACTGCGCGGTGCTAAATATGATTATTACGAAGTACAGGAATACGATAACGGCATCATCCTGCTAGAGCCGCGAGAACTGGTTCGTCCAGAGGAAATATCGAAACGTACGCTACAGATGATGGATGAATCCATCCGCAATCTGAATGCAGGAAAAGTTTCTGCACCGATTGACCTCTCCGGATTCTGAATATGGATTTTTCGATTCATATGGGTATTCCTGAAATGCTTGAACTGTGGATGCGTCTGCACAAAGAGAGCATGGATGGAAGTATTTCAAAAGCAGATGCCAACCTTTATAAAAAATGGGGCAAAGCATTAAAACTTCTTGCTTCCAATCCATTCTATCCAAGCCTCCATACACACGAAATCCAAGATTTAACCAGACGGTACGGACAAAAGGTCTGGCAGTCATATTTGGAGAACCGAACCAGTCGCGCCATGCGAATGTATTGGTTGTATGGCCCAGAGCAGAAAGATATTACCATCATCGGATTGGAACCCCATCCCGAAGATAAGAAAAACGGTGCATACGACAAGGTCACGCTGTCAAAACTGAAACCGCTCGAATAAACACTAATTCACAGCAACAAAATTCCTCGCTCATCATAGACACATGCGGAGGTATCATTCCCACACCGAATCGCACGGTCAAGCGCCATGATAAGCACGATCACGCCGTCGATCTTCTCGGTGGATTTCTCCTTGTCCGCCTTGATGTTTCCTGCAGGGTCGGTGCGAATGAATATATTGTCTGCCATCCAGCGCATGACGGGATGCCCGCCGTGCGCTATTTCTTTTCCAGCGTCAGCTTCATCAACTCCTTGGTCGGCGGACTCATATCCTTGAAGCCCTGCCCGAACGGAACAACGGTGAGGCTCATCCCCTCGAGGTTTTGCACCATCTGTACCGCGTCACGTCGCTCAAAGACAATTTCGCGGATGTTGTACTTCTCGCTAAGCCGCTCAATAAACGCCTCGATAAAGCCGTAATGTACGTCATTTTCTCCGGATTTATGATAACCAGATAGTTTCCATACAGACGAGATTCGGAAATCTATGTTGCTTCCTTGCTATGAGGTCAGCATCCAGAACGGCAATCTTCATCATCCCTTGAGCGCGGTAGGCGCTCCATGCCGATTTTCCTACAGAACCACCGAATGTGGTGATGCAGTTCTGCTTTACGATATCCAAAATCTCATTCTCTTTGAAAAGGAATGTGCATCTGACTATAATGTAGGATGGGGAGCATAATGGAATCTATTTTTTTCTAGAGGCACTCATCCCCCAACACCAATCTCAATCCCTCCCTTGAAAACAACGACTACCGTGCCGTCCTCCTTGACCACAATGTGATCGAGTAGCCCGCCCCATAGCTGCTCGTCAAAGGCAACCTGCTCCCCGTTGATACCGCATACCACTTGAATCATGGTCTCCAAGGTCTTTCTCTTGCTCTCCCTCTCGGCGATTTGGTCGTCCAATTTTTCCAAATTTCCCTGCTTTTCCACATAGAGTCCGCGAATCTCATTTTCCTGTTTCAGATACGCTGTCTGATCCTGTGCTACCCGTGCATTCTCGCGAATCAGTGTTTCAAGGCGTTCTGCCAAAATGCTGAGTTCCTGCTCTACTTTATCCCGTTCCTCCAACAGCTCCCCCGTTTGGCAAACGCTGTCAATCAGAGATCGCAGTTCTGCAATCACGTTCTCTTTCACTTCCACCAAGGAATTCAGTGCCTTGACGAAAATCTGTTTGATTTCCTCCTCCGTCAGATGTCTTGTGCGGCACGGCTTTCCCTTTTGGGAATATTTCTTGTTGCAGCGGTAGATGACTCTGCGGTACTTATCCGTGGAGTGCCAGACCTTCGCACCGTACCATGCGCTGCAGCAGCCGCATTTGATTTTGTTCGAGAAGATGCTTACACCGCTGTGCTTGCCGTTCTGCTCTCTGCGTTTTATCTCCGACTGCACAAAGTCGAATAAGTCCGGCGGGATAATCGCCTCATGGTGTTCCTCCACATAATACTGCGGAATCTCGCCTATATTTTTCCGTCGCGTCTTATCGAGAAAGTCCGCCGTATACTCTTTCTGGATCAGCGCATCGCCACGATACTTCTCGTTGGTGAGGATGGAGCGCACTGTGGAAATGTACCACTTGTCCTTTCCCGATGGGGATTTGAGGCCGCGCTTCTCCAGTTCCTTGGTAATCGCATAGAAGGATCGCCCGCCAAGGAAGAGCTTGTAGATGAGCTTCACGATTTTTGCCTGTTCCTCGTTGATTTTGAAGTCCTTGTCATAGCCGAGAAAGGCACTGTAGCCCACACTGGTCTTGCCCTCGGCGAACTGCTTGCGCTTGCCCCATGTGGTGTTTTCCGAGATGCTGCGGCTCTCCTCCTGAGCGAGGCTGGACATAATCGTGATCAGGAGTTCCGTCTTACCACCAATTTTGATACAATCTAACGATGCACCCCCTATACCCGATTAACGATGCACACCCTTGCCACCCCCTGCCTATCGTTAAGCGAGTATCATCGATGAAGCCGCATAAATCAAGGCTTCTCGGCATAGCAAAATGCACCCCCTCGGTCGAGTTTTTGCACACCCATAGCGGCAAAATTGGTCATGGAAACTTGTATGTGCCGGTGCCGGACATCCAGCTCCACGTCAATAATTCCTCCATCGATTCCGAGAGGAGGTGCACCGCCGATCTTTACAAGCAACAGTCTTCCATCCTGCATAATACAATATAGGATGAAGTGCGTTGCCTGATGACTCTTTGCAAAGAAACAGCGATTCCAAACATTAGGTATGGACTATGTTTTTCAGTAAATTCTTCATGCAACATGCAGGAAAGATTAAGAAAGCGCCGAAATGTATTAAGGATACAATCACTAATTTTCTCTAATTCACTGATTTTTAGATAGCTCAGAAAATATTGTACCAATGCAGGGTTTTCTCAGTAAGGGGTGACCACTATGATAAATTTTGAGGAATTTGAAGAGGATATTCAGGTCGGCGAATATGTACGCATTTCTTCATTGGATGGCGAGTTTACCGGCAAGGTTCTTCGTATCCGCAGCAGCTCGGTCAAGATTGAAAGCAATTCTGCAGAGGATGTAATACCATTTGACCGTATGACACAGTATTCCAAAATCAAGGACGCCTCTTCACTGGCACCCGCCCGATCTGCGGAAAAAGCTCCTGCCGTCCGCCGTGCAGCATTCCCCTTTGCAGATCTTTGTCAGGATTCCTATCGCCTCGTGCAGCAGGCATCCGTCCGCATTCCCACAACGGACGATCTGAAGCGCCGCGCCAAACAGGCGCGAAAGGCGGGCACATACGATGGAGCAAACGAGCTGAATGCCATTCTGGACAGCTTTTCCCATGCCAAAAAGATACACGAAGATCGGCCGGAAACCGACCGCATGCACGATATTTTAGCGCGTACAAGGCGCATGGTACAGGATAATCCGTCAGATACATTTGCAGTGCTGCTGCTCGCCTGTCTGCTTCACCACAACCATGACGAGAGAGCTGCGGCACATTATGCAGAGGCACGTGAATACGAAGTGGCTGCAGCACTCACGCCGGATTCAGCCCCCGAAAAGCTCTCCTATGCCGCAGCTGCCGTATCCGCACACGGCTCCCTTCCGGGGCTGTGGAGTATTCATACGCTCTCTCCCACAGGTCAATGGGCCGTTTATGAAATGGTGTTGAACCGTCTGGCAGATTTTCCGGCAGATGTCCGGCAGACAATTCTCGCCTTCGCTGCAGCCTGTCTTTCCAAGGAAAATACAACGCCATCGTTTCCGGACACAGGGACATTGTTCACGGAGCGAAACATTTCATATCTGCGCACGCTCCTAAAAGAACGTGCAGAAGACCGCATTGTTCTCGATGCGCTCCGCAAAATGGAAAAAGAACAGAAGGAAAAGAAAAAACAAAAGAAAGAATCTGCCCCCTCGGAACTGATCGGATCGATCATCCAGTATCATCCTAATAAAGGGTACGGCTTTATCACCAGTGCACAGGGAACGACGTTCTTCCACATTACACAAATTAACGATGGACGGCTGCGCTACCTGCTCTCACATGAGAAATACACAGGACGTAAAGTCAAATTTCGTCTCGGGCTGAACACAAATCGGGAAAAGTCCATATGTGCCGATAACATTCAAATGGCAGAGGTCAGCCATACAGAACCGGAGGAGGCACGGCAGGAAGGAGTTCTGCTGAATTATAACCGTTTCGAGCATATCGGGCGGATTCAGTCCGCAGATCATACGAAGCACACCTTTTTGGTACAGAACATCATTGATCCGTATCTCAAGGCATATCTTGAGAGCATCGACATCGAGGGTCAGGACTGGCCTGTGGAATTCTCTCTGAAAGCGCATGAGGGCAAATTTCATGCAGATCAAATACGCTCACTGCAGGATTTTCCACAGGAACTTTACGAGGAGTGGAACCATTCAACCATCATCTCCAAAAAAGATTTGGAGAAGTGGGCTGCCTATCAGAGTCATGAGGAAAGTTCCGAGCCGGAAGAGGAGTGGGAGGACGGCATATACATCCCCCTGCAGCCCTATCAAAAGAGCCTGTTCGAAAAGAAAGTACCGCCCACATCAACAACGCATGCCTTGAAGCCGAAGCGTCCGCCGATAAAGAATCTGGGCGCGAACAAATTTGCCGAAATCTCAGTCGCATCGGAACCAACGTCCCAGAACTACTATGCACGCGCGCACAAGCTCTGGCTGACCGCCAACCGCGATCAGTCCGAAGCGCTCTACATCGAAGCCATCAAGCACAACGACCATCTGCCGAGTGCGATCGGCGACCTGCTCTCTCTCTACATCAAACGCGGCAACGAGACGGGAGACTATTCGGACGCATTCTCACTCATGGAGAATCACGGCAGAGAACATCTTGAGCGGGACAAGTACCTGAACAATATGATCACGCTCTATTCCGCCTCGCGTACGGATCCGGAACGCCTCATCGACTACTATCGCGACGCGATTGATGAGACCGTCCTGCCGAACCGCAAGCTGCACTATATCCGGCAGATGGCAGTGCAGGAACAGAACATCGGAAAATATCAGGATTCCCTTGAGTCCTGCAATATATGGGAGAAGGTTTCTGCACAGTATGCGCTGCAGCCCTCGGACTCGGATCGCCGCTATATGGAGCATCTGCGCTGCATCTCCATCTATGGACTTGGCAGGAAGGACGAGGCAAAAAAGATGGCAGAATCCCTGCTTTCATTCTTCCCGAACAATGAGAGTCTGCAGCAGATCATCAGCGGAAACTTCGATGCAGCGGCAGATACCGCGAAAAAACTGCCTGCCAACGTGCCTGCATTCGATCATCTCCCCCTGTTCCTGCAAAACATGCTCGATGATGTTTCGTTGGATCGCATGAAAAAAACCACCTACATCACAGATAACGGCATCAAAGAAAAAGTGACAAATAAGGATCTCACTGCGGAATACCACACCATCATGTCTGCCATGGCAGGGGTTTCGAATGCGGAACGCGCGGGACAGCGTCTCTTGGGTGCCAAATACATCAAGAACTGCCTGGCGTTCTGGCCGACCGTACACACTTCACCGCCGCCAGAATTCTTTACGGAGCAGCGCATGCTGGAAAACATCCGAGAAAGTCTGCATCTGCGCATCTCCGCCGAACTCGGTTCCTTCGATAAGCATTTCAGCACGATGCGCTTCTACTATCTATTGATGCTGGAGATCCTTCTCCGCAAGGAAAAGCTCGACCGTGAAATGATCGACACGGTAATTGTCCACTACATCCAGCTCTCATTCTGTTCCGTGGAAAATCTGACGACCAGTCTGGAAAAAATTCTGAAGCTGGACGAACTTTTTTTCCTGGAGCGCGAAATCGAATTCCATGCAAACGATTTTCGCAATGCGTTTTTGCAGCTGGCTCAATTCCTGTTGGAAGCCCCCGTCGATCTGCGGGAATCCCTCGACCGTCTGGCGACGTGGCTGAAGGCGAACCGCATATTCGATCCGTCAACCATCTTTGATATGCCTGAGGACGATGTCAAGGGAGCGGAGATCCTGCGTGAAATAGTTGACGACTATGCACAGGAATCGACTCAGCTGTCCAATATGTTCACAAAGAGCACGATGAACTTTTCCAGCTCAGTCTGGCTGAAAGACCTCATCACTCTGCTCGAAAACCTCATCACAGGTCATCAGGACAAGCAGTACAACAAGAAGATCATCCGCCTTCTGAAGATGATGCAGGATCTCTATCAAAAAAATGACTTTGACAGCCGCATCCAGATCCTCGACAACATCCGCTCACAGGCGATGGATCTCAACGAGGAGATTGAGGATTACCCCACACAGTTCTCCTATACGGAGCTGCTGCCGATCCTCGGCAAGCTGCGCGAATGGGTGAACGCGGAACATCGGAATCAATACAAACTGGCACCGCGTCCGAACATCGTAAGGCAGGAGGCGAACAAGGGCGATCAGCACGTCGTTGTGGTGCTGCGCATATCAAACCAAATGGGATGCCAGCGTGCAGACAATCCCATGCTTCGCATCGAAGTACTGACCGAGCATGTAACGCTCGAATCCACGCCCATCCTGGAGCCGGTCAGCAGCAGTCCGCAGGATCATCCCCTGCGTTTCCTGCTGGAAGCAGAATCCGGCGACCACATCGACACACTCGACCTGAAGGTGTTCCTCAAATACGAATACCGCTGCATCGACGACGACAACACCGATCACGACATGGCACGCAGAGAGGAAACGCTCGAACGTTCCTTCTCGATTGCACTCAACGATGCCGCATTCGAAGAGATTCCAAACCCCTTCGACGGGCTGACGCAAGGCGGCGCCGTACTTAACGAAGACATGATGTTTGGACGCGACAAGGATATCGAGCAGGTGCTTGAGAAGGTATCCGACTCCGATCATCACCTGATACCGGGGCGCTCGATTGCCCTTTTCGGGCAGAAACGCTCCGGCAAGACAACCCTGCTGCACTTCGTCAAGGAACGCATCCGGCAAAACTTTAAGCCGGATGCCATCTGCATCGAACTCGGCAGTGTCGGCAGCTTTGTGAATGACCATACATTCCTGCGCAGTCTGCTTGCCAAGATCGCCAGCGAGCTGGAAAACAGCCTCTACGACAACGAAGAACTCGAAAAGCTAGCAGAGGAGGACGGGCTGACCGAGATTTCAGACATTATTCTGAGGGACGAGAATTACCGCCACATCTTTGCCCGCTTCATGCAGCGCTATTTGAAAGTGATGAAAAAATGGCGTCCGCACAGCCAGCTGGTCTTCTTTCTCGACGAGTTTACCTACCTCTATAACTATATCCGCAAGGGTTCGGTCAGTCCTGATGTCCTGCAATACTGGAAAGCATTCATGGAAACCTATCACTGCTCTTCCATCATTGTTGGACAGGACAGCATGGCACAGCTGCACAAGGACTATCCAAATGAACTGGGCACGATCCAGATGCAGCGTGTACACTATCTGGACTTTGACGCGACGAAGGACATGCTGTTTAGACCGCTCGAAAAAGCCGCCCCACGCGTGCAGATCGAGCCGGAGGCCTATACGCGCCTGTTCGAGTACAGCGCCGGCAGCGCCTATTGGCACATGATTCTGTGCAGCCGCCTCGTCGCCTTCCTCAACCAGAACACCCTCTATACAGTGACCGCTCCGGTCGTGGACAATATGGTGCAGCAGGAGCTGGAAAGCGGCGACATCATTACCCAGCAACTCTTCCAACCGCTCTACAACGACTCCCAGTGTACCGATGACAACAACCACGAGCAGCAAAATATTCGCCTCCTCGCCGCAATTGCACACGCTGCACAGCCGACGAGTCCCTATGTGCAGATCTCTGACATTAAAGTTACGGGGATTACGCCGGAGGAAAAGAAATCTTTGCTGGACGCATTGGTACAGCGCAAGGTGCTGGATTGCCGCGAAGAAAAGTACAAGATCTTTGTCGAACTGTTCCGCCGCTGGCTGAACAAATATTTCGGAGGGGAATGACATGAGCAGTGTATTTGCGACCGGAAAAACCGCCGTAGGTGATCAGTTCTTGGGCAGAGAACAAATCATTCGGCGCATCTTCAAGGCGCTTTACAACGACAACCACAACATCGCGATGGTGGGACTGCCGCGCATTGGAAAGACCTCCATCGCATGCCGTGTATGTGAGCGAATCGAGGAGTACATTGAAAGCACGCACGAAAAGACACTTCTCATCATGATTAATCTTGCAGCGGAAATGACCTTTGAATCCGCTTGGTGTACAATCATTCATACACTGTACGAAAAGACCGTCGAGCTCGGCGTGTGCCATCCCCAACTGGAAAAAGAACACCGGTATTTTGACGAGAATCAGCCGTCAGATTACCAAACCGTCAAGATCCATGCGGAAAAATTCCTTCAACGCCTGAAGAAACTTGACATCCGCACCATCCTGATCGTTGACGAATTTGATGCGTCTGTAGTAAAGTTCGGCGGGCAGCGTTATTATTACGAATTTTTCCGTGATATTGCCAGCACGGCCTCATACGCTGTCACCCTCATGCTCATTTCGCGCCAGCTGATCAAACGGATTGAGGCAAATGCCTATGGCAACTCGACGCTGTTCGGCGTAATGGATGCCATTACCATCCGTGCATTTGACGAAGAGGAGGACTATCCGCAGTATCTGAAAAAACTGGCTTCCAACGGATATGAAATCACAACAGCGCATCGACAGCAGCTGGAAGACATTGCAGGGCACAATCCCTATATGCTCTGCATTCTGGGCAATCGTCTCCTGGAAGCCATTGAGGAGGGGAATGGCATAATTTCTCCCGAAGATGCCTATATGGCGGGGAAATCCCATTTTCTTCAATATTTCGAGGCGCTGATGCATCAAATGGAAAACGACAGGAATCTCTCCCATGTCCAGCAGATCATCATCGGGCCAAAATATGATGTGACAAAGGATGATGTGGATATGCTGGTAGAAATGGGATATCTTTCCATGCAGCCCGACAACATCTATTGGAGCGTTATTTCGAGTGAATTCTCACTCTACCTTCTCACAAAGGGACAAAACAAAGATATCTGGAAAGAGCTGATGGAAGCCCAGCGGCTCCTGCAGGAGCGTATGAAATCAAATCTTCCCTACCTGCTCGGACATCACACACATGCGCTGAACCCCACAGAGTTTAACGCGCTGATGGAGACCGCCCATGTGTTGAACGAGCCTCTGTATCAGTCATTCGTAAAGAAATCCAAGATACATTACAATGTTGATGCTACGTATGTGGATGTCGCCTCAATCGAAAGCCTGGCAAAGGTGCTGGAGCGGTTTTGGGACAACAGCGAGTACGGTTTCCGATACAGCTTCGACAATCAATCCTTTACTTCATGGCGCGAGTGCTTCCAGCGCATGAATCTCTCACGCAATGCTTGTGCACACGGTCATACAGAATATCTCAGCGAGGAGGATATTGCGAAGACCAACGTCTTTTGCCAAAAGCTGAAGGGAGTCCTGCTCACATGATCCGTCACTATAACATCATGACGCTCAACGGCTCTGTGATCTTGGATCGGTACCACATTGTTCAGGGCGTGGACGGAAAGCATCGGGCTGAGTTCCGTTATGATCTCTCCCGTACGTCCAAAACGCCATTGGATCGAGATGTCATCCGCTGCGTGGAACGCTATGATGACTGTGCCCTCTTTCATCAGATGAATGCCTGTCTTGTGTCGGATGAAAATAATACGAACGAGGATTGTCTGCGCACTGCGCTCGTATTTGTCGATCTAAAAGAACTCTTCTACAAACACAAAAATCGTTCCTCTGTCCCACCAAATGCGTACCAAAATTGTTCGGAATCGGAATTAAAATCGGATGCCGGACGCACGGCGCGTCTGCAATGGCTCTTCGATCCGAAAAACGGCATCCGCTTGACATGTGGTGACGGAAGGGAACGCGTATTCGTTCCGTTTGACAAGAGTGCGAGCATGGCACGAAGCAGCCGCATCGCCTTTATCAGCGCGGATTTGAAGAAAACACTTGAACGGCGCCTCCTCCTCGACATTGATTTTTCCGCCATTCAGTTGATTCCAAGCAAATACTATGCCTATCGCGGACTCTATCTCAGTACGGGCAAACGCATCGCACAGAGTGCGGCATTTCGACTGGATCACGAGAGCGTCATCATTCTACCCGACTGCACAGCCCGTATCAGTGCAGCCGCACACACGCTCTTCACTGCGCCGAAGGGACAGCCGCCGAATGAGAATGAACCGTGGACATTCGGCTGGAACGAAAATGCGTGCGATCTCAACCTCAGCGCCTTCGACGGCGAAGGATTGATTTCCCCTGCCTACGCCGCACACATCAATGCGGTACTGAAAGACGACTACGGATTTACGAAGGATTCCCACTCCTTCCAGATTCGTATGCCATTTACAAAGGGCGTGCTGCACGAAGTCGATTTTGCAAAATTTTTCCGCACCTATGGCGGCGACAGCCTCTTTGTGCAGGACGTATTCGGGCGGCGGCGCAATCTCTCCAAGGCACAAATCATCCTGACGCAGAGCATGTTCAAATGCTGCAGCTGGCTCAAAAAATACTGGAAGCAGACAGGGGCAGCGACAGATCCCGCAGTGTACTTCTTCCAAAAGATGCAGGAGTATGAACATACACTCTACATCACGGGTACAGATGCCCTTCTCTCAAGCTCCGCTCATGTTCAGCTGAACTATCAATTCCTCAGCACGCTTGACATCCCGGTCGCAGACTTCCTCACATGGATAGCAAAGCACAAGAAGCGACTGCATCACATGACGGATGCCCTCGCAGGCCGCTCGCCCCTTCTTCTAGCCGCCCTGCGCGGCGCGGAGTACACCGAGGCGAGCGCGGACGGGGAAGTCGATGATGGAGATATTACGAAAAAAGAGACCGAAGACACCTTGTATGACAAGTGTTGGAACGCGCTCCGTAAAAATCCGAAGACAATCGGCGACCGCATCGTTCAGGATGTCGTCCGCAGTCATATCAAGAGCATGGAGCGGGCGTTTTGCAAAGGGAACTTCACGGTATCCGGCGAAATCCGCTATCTCTCAAGCGATCTGCTTGCCCTGCTCCTTTACGCTCTCGATGGCGCAGAGGGGCTTGCCGCAAATAAAGCGGCAGAACTTCAAAAAATACGAAAATGCGCAGCACCGGCAAACACATTCTATATGCCAATGCCGCGCATCCCCCTCCACGCAAATCAGCGCTATGGCGTTCTGCGCAGTCCCCACCTCTCGCGCAACGAACAAGCGCTCCTACGCCCACATACGGGCAGCTTGTACGAAGAGTATTTTTCTCATCTAAGCGGTGTCATAATGACGGCGTACCGGTCGCTCATTCCCATGACGCTTGGCGGGGCTGATTTTGACGGCGATCTTGTAAAGATCATAGCGGAACCTGCCGTCATCGAAGCAATCCGTCGACAGGTCTACACATCGAACAGCGAAGCCAACGAGCGCAGACTCCCCGTCATTCAGATCCCCTCAGCCCATGCAGACGCCGACATCCGTACCCCCGCCTCCATCCCCTATGAAACACTCGCCAACAGCTTTTCCAATGACATCGGAAAAATCTCCAACATTGCGGCAAAAATCGCACTCAAGGAGTATTGGAGTGCGGAAAAGCTCCCCGCGTACGAGAACAAATGCGCGGAATGTACCATTGTTACAGGACTTGAGATTGATGCCGCAAAGACCGGCGTCCATCCACGCGCCAACATCACGGCATTACAGCAGCTCGTCGGAAAGGAGATTAGCCTCTTTTTAAGAGGAAAAGAAGAACTCACCTCCGAGGCTGCCGGCAGTTATGCCTCGTTCAAAGTCACGCACAATGAAAGCACAGAGACCTACAGCCTCTGTCGCAGAAAAAAACCGATTCTCGCAGATGTTCCCTTTTATGATGAACACGCCCCTGTGCCAAATATCGAGCGCATCCCGGGCGCATATCTGAAATATCTGCATGAAAAACAGACCGCAGAAAATGAGAAGATACGATATGATGCCGACACCTATTTCACCTTTGCACGCGACAGCGGGTGGAGCGATGCGCTGGACAAGGAGCGTTCTGCGCACATGGCGAAACTCAGCGCTGCATATTTGCGCGTGATCGAGCTGAGCAGAGGCATCAAACGCATGCACAACCTTCATGAAAGCGCGGGCTATGGCGGTCGACTCTATCAGATCCTCAAAGTCCAATATGACGATCTCTCGCAGCCCCTCTCTATGGGACTTTGTGTCAACGATGCCCTATCTGAGGCGGGAGGCGTAATCGACAGCCAATTTCTGAGCGAGGACGAAATCCATGACGCACTCACACGCCTCGTCTCTGAAACGTGGCATTTTACAAAGACAGAGGGGCGCGCGGAAAAACTCTCGCGGATTTTAGGGGAAACAGCTGTCGAGGAACTTTCGGACGATGCGGTTGAACTCTTGTGCAATTTCCAAAACGGCGGCTACATGCTCCTCTACTATCTCCTCAAAAACAAGCAGTCCGATCTCCTCGCGGGAATCACACCCGAAGCGTATATGAGCAGAGCGGAACGCCAGAACACGGGGGATCGAAAATTCGCCACGCCCAAAAACAATCCCTACTGGGCTGAGTTCTACGAACTCTATACGAACGCCGCTACAGAGAAAGAGGACAGCGCACTGTGGCAGCGCGCCTTGGTGCAGCGATGCAGGAATCACTTGCGCGAACTGTTCTCCGATATGGATGCAGCGTTCATGTATGCGGCAGTACAGACCAGCAAAAGACGCTTTCTCTGGGATGTCTTCACTGCGGACGAAATCCTGCGCCACATCGAACCGACAGGGCAAGCGGAACGACAGACATAGGAAAGGAGCAACGGGAGTGCTTGACGAGATACGTGAATATGACGAATATACCCTGCCTATGGAGCATTTTATCGACGAAAACAGGCGCAGACTGAAATACGCCTCATTTGTCAAGGACGGTCTTTCCGGCATGGAGCGCGCCATGACCATCATAGCACGTCGGCACCTCTTTGGCGATGGGGAAAGCCTGCCGGCGCACAGCGCCGATGAATGCCGCGAAGTCCTCAAGGCGTGGTGCGGCTTTGGATTTGAAAAGGCAATTCCCGCCGCAGCCGCACTTGCAGGGTGGGCGCCGCGCTATCTGCGCCACATCTTTCTAAAAGAAGCGTTGGATCGTGTACATGAGACGGCCGAAGAGCTGCCGGAAACAGGGGGCAAATTTTTAACAGCACTGACGAGTATTTCCCCTGACGATCCACTTGAATCTCTGCGCGGGAAGGAAGCTGTCATTGATAGCCTCATCCATGAAGCACGCGGGCAGAACGTCAACATCACATACCTGACACGAATCAAATACTGCATCAAGGCACTCACAGAACTGCGCGGGAAGGCGTCATACTATGCCAAAAGCCTCTTCGACGTAGAAAACTTCGCACCAAAGAGAGACAACGACTATAAGAGCATCTCCTATGACAAGATAATCGCAGATGCCTATGAACTTGGTCCCTTGCGGCAGCGTTACCTCGTATACGAGGGCGCACATCCCCTTTCGTCTCAAATTCGAAAGAGAACAAAAAGACGCCTCGATGGAAAAAATTTATTAGAAAACGAGCAGGATGTGGTCTTGAAGCTGACAGCGGCATATCTCCTGCAGCAATATGGCAGCAACAGATATGCAGTCGTGAACAAGGTGGAGATTGCCAACTGGCTGACGGCAAAGGACTATAAAATGGAGCACTTGGAGGATTTCCTTCTCGCACCGTCACTCGAACCACTGTTTGAGACGCCAAAGTCCATTGGTGGGAATGTGAAGAAGATCGGACTGCATCCGGATTGGATAAAACGTTTTCAAATCGCAGACGCACATGAATTTGATCCCACAGAAAATCAGGGGCTAATTTTTATGAGCGACCTCGGCACAGGAACGCATCTGCAAGACGGAACGAACAGAACATACGATTTTTAAAAACAAAAGAGCCGCCAGTCAACCGACCAACGGCTCTTTGCTTTCGTATATTCCGGCTGCGGCTGCATCCGAGAGGGATGTCTGCACAATCAATCATTTTCTATCTTGATCCTGCCAGTCCATCAAAAACAGACACTGTCCATTACATCTCTTCAGCGTTACCACAGGCTCCTATACTCATTATACAATATAACGCGTAATATTCTCTCTGTCAAGTATTGGCGGCAGTTTTCCTGCCGCCTTCTCTCTTCTTCTCACTCAAATAAGTCCTTCTTCTCATCGGCAATCAACTTACAATCGATAGTATCTCCCCTTTCTCTCACTGCTGTGAAGCAACAGCTTACTCCGAAACGACGTGCGAAACAATGGCAGCAACAACTCCGGCAAGAAAAACGACAGGCAGCGGCATTCGTAAAACCTCCTTTCCTTCCTACAAATACATAACTCAATCATACATTACAACAATCACCGGTGAATCCCCCACAGCCTCACCCCCTCTATGCGGTTCTCCAACGGACATTTACCGGCGATCCGAGGTGACAGCGTCGATGATCCTCCTTCCAAGAAGCGCACCTGCAATGAAAACTTCACCAATCTCGACAAGAGCGGGTACGGCGGGCAGAACGAAAAACATAAAGAAATCCCCTTTCGCTTTCAAACACAAAATGAACGGCACTATACGCCCCCGTGTGACGTATCACATTTTTGGGGTCGTATAATATTCATTACACTCCCCCATACAGTGAATCACTTTTTGGGGTTGTATAATATTCATTAAGAAAAACTATATATCACCTATAACACAAATGTACAGAGAAACAGCCTCGATATTTAGGAAATTATTAAGAGATTCCTGATAAATTCAGTAGCATAATCTTAACGCATCTTTTTTACCCGCACTTCGACGGAAAACTCCCCACAGAACACTTCTCTGCTTCCAGTTTTCCACCTCATTCGGAAGAAAAAAGACATCAATCTAATGGACTTCATTATTACCAGCGACTCCTTAAACAATACCACAATTCTGGTTTCCTCGATGGATAAAAGATATACCCCATTTATACCGCAGATTGTGTGAGTCACTCCATCTAAGGTGTTTCTCTTGGTCTCCCTTCCGACATTTGATCGTCCAACGCCCCCCTACACACTCACTTCCGTCCCATCCCGAAACACCACCGTCATCCCCTTATCCGCACGCACGGTCACATAATCCACCATGCTCGACCACAGCTGGCTGTCGAACTCCGCCACAGGATTGGTCTGCGTCTTTAGGGTCTTGATAAATCCCGCCAATCGCTCGGACTGTGTTTCCTTGGCAGAGATGACCTACGTCACCTCATCGAACCGAGCCTTGGCGTCATCGTACCTCGCCACAAGCTCCTCGTAATGCCGCTGATACTCCTCCTGATTCTGTGCAATGCGGGCATTCTCGCGGATGCACTTTTCCGTCATCTCCACCAGTACTGCCAATTCCTGCTGCAGCTTGCTTTTCTCCTCCGTGAGCGCCGTCGTGTCGCAGAGTGTCTGTCGAACGAGCCGTGCATTTGCGATAATCTCATCCCGCTCCGTCACCAGTCGATTGAACGCCGTGACGAAAGCCATCTTGATTTTCTTCTCCGTCACATGCGGCGTTTGGCATTTCTTCCCGTCGTATTTGTTATTGCAGCGGTAAATAGTGCGTCTGTACTCGTCCGTGGAGTGCCAAACTTTAGCTCCAAAGTAGCTGCCGCATTCACCGCACCGAATCTTCCCCGAGAAAATACTCACGCCGCTGTAACTTCTGCCTTCCTGTGTGCGCCGCTCCATCTCACGCTGCACCATTTCGAATACGGCAGGATCAATGATGGCGGGATGGCTCTGTTCCACGAAGTAGCTCGGCACTTGTCCGCAGTTCTTGACGG
>ERZ773197.1279-NODE-1279-length-17789-cov-2.823277_pt1 | contig 17789 bp, 23 predicted proteins | sample MGYA00580999_ERZ773197 | MGnify/ENA primary metagenome ERZ773197 (study PRJEB29015, sample SAMEA2738166) | human oral metagenome | biome: human oral; feature: human-associated habitat; material: saliva | place: China | collected 2185 ...
TATCTCCTAAAAATATAGTATCAAATTTAAGTAAAAAATGCAATATTTTGATTATAAAATAATCGAAATATATTATATTCTTCTTGACAATATAACTAAAATTGATTATAATATAATCATAAATTAAATAGCTAATTGATAGGAGGCATAATAATGATGAAAGGAAAAGAACAATACGCGATTGCGGAATGGCAGCGGTTAATTGATCAGCAAAGTACAACGCTTGTACATTCAATGGCAGAGATGAAAGAGGTGTGCGATGAATTGTCTATGAATTCTGTTTTGTACGATATTGTAATGCTTGAGCGGTCTCTTGGCAAATTAAAGGAACTGTTGCCGAATTGGGTGCAAGCAGCGGGTAATACCATCGAAATGAAACACAAGATGATCATCGGCGGAAAGGTTTATCATGCACTCTTTGCCGATCATAGCGGGGCTATCGGCAAATATGTTGGAAACGACAAATCCGGGCCTGTATACCGTTTTCCCGGCGGAAGTTCGTACAGTTCTGGTGCAGACGAGCTTTTTAATAATGTGCCGGATAATAAATGGGTTGAAGAGTTTTATTTTTAACGCAATCAGCCGGAGGGTACTCCGGCTGTAAATGCTTTTTAAGGGGGCGATTATGAATACGGATGCACAAAAGACGGATGTACAAGCGTTTAGTTTTGATGTTTTGGAAGAAAGAACGGATAGTATAGCTCGTGATGTGTATGAAGCGGCTTTGTACTACAAAGAAGATGCTGTCGGACTTTACGGGGCGATTATGTATGCTGCGGTCAAAATTCTTGTTAAAACCGAACGGCTTGCAGAACCGAAAACAGAGGCGGAGCGGCAAGAAAAAGAGCGGCAGGTTGCGTTTATTACCGATTTAATATATCGGGACAAGGCAAAAAGGGCGGCAGTATGAGTGAACGGTATATTGATTTTAAACATAATAGGATTATTGATTCGTCTTTAGATGCCGACGGCTTTTTTGCGTGCGGTAAGCGTGAACAGCGGGCGCAGGCGCTTTTTAAAGAAGTGGGGCTTTTCTGTAAGGTGGCGTATACGGACGGCGTGCCGATTGCACATATCGGCCGATTCCGCGCTTCCTGTTTGGAGCTTGCGCAAGAACTTGAGGGGTTGGAGCGGATTACTCAAGCGTATAGCGCCGGACAATCCGAAACCGGTCAACCGTGTATGACGGCCGAACAGACACCGCCGTATGGGGTGTAAGTAATGGATAATTGAATAATGTGTAATGCGTAATCGGTGTTTGCCGGTTACGCATTTTTTTTGTAAAAAAAATTCAAAAATTTTTCACAAAGCTGTTGACATGAAATATCACCAGTGATATAATAAAAACATCTTAAAGATAAGGGGGTGATAAGTATGAAAAAGAAAAAGCCGCATAAGCATAAAGCAAAATGCGGCTTTGGTATTCGGCAAGTGTTGAGTGTTTTAGCCGACATCGCAACGATTACCGGATTTATTTTAAGCCTGATTAGCAGATAATCGGGCGCGGTTGGAAGGATTTCCTTCCAACCGTTACTATAATGACTTTATGGAGATGTGTCAAATGGAAATTCGGTTAAAAGGTATTAAGGCTTACCTGTATATTATTATCTTGGTGTTAGGTGTTATCAATTGCGGCTATCAGCTTTTTAGACTTTGGGGGTAAATATGACTACAAATGAAGTAGCCGAAAAAGCAGGCTGCAGCACTATAACAGCGCGTATGTGGGCGTTAAAAAACGGGGTGCCGTTTGCCGGTTCGGATAGGGCTAAAATTTATTTATGGTCTGAATCTGACTATGAGCGTTTTTTGCAGCGTCCTAAACCCGGCAAGCGGGCTAAAAAGGCGGTGGTTGAAAAAAAATAAAAGCACAAAAAAAAGCGGCAATCGCCGAGTGTTACCGATTGGATACTAGCACTATCCGGTTTGATAACAGCGATTGCCGCACTAATCGAAGCGCTGCTTAAATAAACAGCGCGGGTCGGAGGTAGAACTCCGACCTTTATAATGCTCAGTTTTTATGGAGGTGTCAATATGACAAAAAGATTTAAATGGTTGTTTGCGGGGTTCATTGTTGTATATGCGTTTTATCTGATTATAAAGTTTACTAAGGGGGTGTAATATGACACGGCTTGAAAAAATAATGATTGCAATTCTTGTATTACAGGTATTACAAATACTCATGTCATTATCACGGTTTTTACGGTAGGAATTATTCTTTAATGCGTAATCGGTGTTTGCCGGTTATGCATTTTTTTTGTGATAGGGTTGATTATTATACGCCAATGGCGTATAATAAAAATATGGAACTGATAGAAACGCCGGTATTTAAAAAGCAAATAGATCGCTTGTTAGATGAACTAACATACGCGCAATTTAAAGAATATTTAGTATGTAATCCGCTAAAAGGAAAACTGATTAGAGGAGGCGGCGGGATAAGGAAAATACGGTGGGGAAAAAAGAACACTGGGAAAAGCGGCGGTGTGCGAATTATTTATTTTATAAAAACAGACACGCAAATTTATTTATTGTTTGCTTATGCAAAAAGTGAGGCGGATAATCTTACGCAAAAGCAGACAAATATGTTGGCAGCATTTGTTAAAGAGGTGTTATTATGATTGGACGTAAAAAAATGAGCGACGAAATGTTTAACGAACTTATGCAAAGTATTAAAGAAGCAGCTTTAATTGAAAAGGGGGAGCTGCAGCCTGCGCGGGTTTCTGTTATTGATGCTTTAGATATTGCGGCGATACGTAATAAAACCCATAAAACGCAGGAAGAGTTTGCAACGATGCTTAACATCAGTATCGGAACCTTGCGTAATTGGGAGCAAGGACGGCGTAAGCCTGACGGTGCAGCATTATCGCTACTTAAAGTGGTGTCTGCCAATCCTCAATACGTAGAAAGTGTGCTTCTTGCATAAAAATTTTTTAGTTTTTTTTTATTTTTTTTCTAAAAGTTAATAGCTTTTATAAAAGCCCTCTTGTAATCTTGGAATTATAAGGGGGCTTTTTTATGAAAGAAGGTGTTCAATCATTCTTTTTGGCGGCGGGCAATAACGGCTGCTACTGTTTTGCGATTATTAAGATTGCCGAACGTATTACAAAAACAGAGATCGATCCTCTATCTGCATTGCAGGCGGGGATTGCTAAAAAATTCATTCGCGTCAACGAAAAAAACTATTCACAGGGTGATAATTTTTATGTTGCCGAACCTGCTAAATTTTTAACGTATCTTTCCGGCTGGAAGTGTGATGTAAAAAAAGAAGCTCCCGATTATCAGCTGAAAGATGGGGAAATTGCCGTTGAATGCTGGAACTGTAACGGAAGAACGCATTTTAAACTTTCCGACTGGGATTCTTTAGAAAATTCGCAAGTAGTGAAATATGGAAAAATCGCATCATTGCGCGTGTTTTATCCGCGTTAATTCTTTTTGAGGCGGTTTGTATGAAATTCGCAATAGACAACATTATTGACAGCTGGTTTGACGGCATTACTGCAGCACAGGTAACCGAAGCGCTTGCAGGGCTTAAAGACGGTGAGACGTTGGAACTCAGTATTAACAGTCCGGGCGGAGACGTATACGAAGGGATTGCGATTTTTAATGCGATCCGTGAAGTCGCAAAAACGCATCCGGTTGTTGTTACAATCAACGGGCTTGCTGCGAGTATGGCAAGTTACATCGCGCTTGCAGCTCGGACAGTTGACGGTAATGCAGTTGTAAAGGCGTCGGATAATTCTATCTTTATGATTCATAACCCGTATACGGGTATGTACGGTGATTATAAAAAATTTGAAAAGACGGCAAGTTATTTAAAACAGCTTGCGGGTGCGTTGTCCGGTGTGTATCAATCAGTTTCAAAAAAAAGCGAAAAAGATATCCGCGCTCTTATGGACGAAACGACGTTCTTTGTCGGCAATGAAATTTTTGAAAACGGATTTGCAAATGAATTTGAAAAACATGCAGCTACAGAACAAAACGATGAGGCCGACGCTCCGCTTATTGAAAGCCGTGATGCGCTTATCGTGAACGCAAAGTTAAAAATCAAAAATTGCTATGACAAATTACAAAAGAGCGCTGAAAAAGACGGCGGCATATCGATAGAAAAAGCGGCCGCGCTTTTGCAGACACCGGCAGTTTCCGGCAAGACGGTTGCCGCGCATAATGATGCAAACACAAATGGAGGCAGTATGAATGTTGAAGAATTAAAAGCAAAAGATGCGGCGTGTTATGACGCTGTTTTTGCATTAGGTGAAAAAGCAGGGCGCGAAAAACAATCTGCGCTGGTGAGCGGACATTTGCGCCTTGCGGCAAAGTGCGGCGCGTATGAGCTTGCGGCAAGGTTTATTGAAGAAGGTAAGCCTATTGCGGAAGAGTCGGTGCAGGATGCTTATATGGATTTTGCAATAACTAAAGCGCAGGCGCAAAACCGCATGGATGATAATCCGCCTGCAACGCATACGGAAGCAGCGGAGAATAACGCAGACGAAAAGGCTTTAATGGCTGAGTTTGACAAAGGCTTTTTGGGAAAAGAATAAGAGAGGTTCGCTATGGCAAAGATTGAAACGAGTACGGTTGATACCAGTACCGTGGTGTTAGGCAATAATGATTTTGAAACCGGTCTATTGGCTGCCGTGCCTGCCAATACGATTGTTAAAGCCGGCACATATCTAAAACGAGACGGCGAAAAGTTTGCCGTGCTGACAAACCCTGCCAGCGAAAAGGTTGTAGGTATTGTGCCGTTTGACGTGGAAAACGAGAAAAGCAGCGTTGCTGACGTTCCGTGCATTGATTGCAGGGCGTGTGCGTGCCGATAAGGTTTTGCTGAACGGCAATAAACCGGCGGTTGAACAGCTGGATATGCTCCGTGCGTGCGGAATAATTCCGGTAACCGTTACGGATGTTTCTCAAACTGCGTAATGCGTTTGCGAAGTGTGATAAAGAGGAGTTGAATACTATGTTGCCGAATTTTATTACCAGAATTGTACAACTGTTTAATCAAAAACCTGACATCAGCAAGATGGGGTTTTTGTCTTCGTTTTTTAAGACATCATCCGATTCGTTTACCGATGCGGAAAAGTTTGAATATGACATAACCCGTTCGGGTGAAGATATCGCGCCGGTTGTCCGCAATTTAAGCACTGGAGCGGTGCTGATTGCTGAGGATGAATTTCAAAGTAAAAGCATTCCCTTTCCGGTGTATGCGCTTGCAAAACCTGCCAATATTGCGCAGCTGATGAAGCGACAGCCCGGAGAAAATGCCTATGCCGACAAAGTCAACTGGTTCGGAAAGCTCGCAAAAATTCTTGTTGACGGATTTGCAAAAATGACGGCGATGATCCGTTATTCGGTAGAGCTGCAAGCCGCGCAGCTTTTGCAAACGGGCAAAATCATTTTAACCGACGAAAAAGGAAACGCAACATATGAGCTTGACCTCAAGCCGAAAGCGTCGCACTTTCCGACGGCGGCTATTGCGTGGGGTGCTTCCGGTGCAAACGTGCAGGCCGATATAACCGCGCTTGCTGATGTTGTCCGCGATGATGGTTTCTGTGATATTACTACGTTGATTTTCGGGAAAAATGCATGGGAAAAATTTATTGCCGATCCGTCCGTTCAAACGGCATTGCGTCAAGACGGCTTACGGCTCGGTATGCTGAATCCTGTCTTAAAAGATAAGGGCGGGAAGTATATGGGTTATATCGACATCGGCGCAAACCGCTATGATTTGTGGGTGTACAATGCCCGTTATAATGAATTCGGAAAGACAGCAAAAACAAAATATGTGCATGACGATAAAGTTATCTTCTTGCCGGATATTGAAGATTTGGATTTTAGAAAAATGTTCGGCGGTATTCCAACAATCAACACGGACGAAACGTTCGGGCAGTTGTTTGACGGGAAAATTCAGATCGGCGAAGAATTTGATTTCCGTCCGCGCGTATGGTGGGATGCAGAACGTGAAGCGTATATCGGAGAAATTAAAAGCCGTCCGTTGTGTTGGCCGTTTTCGATTGACCGCTTCGGCTGCTTAACAATCCAATAATTTTTTTGTAGGAGGATATGTACATGAGTAAATATAAGGTTGCTGAAGGTTTTGCGTTTACGGCTGGCGGGGTTGTGTATGCGGAAGGCGATGAAATTTCCCTTGAGCAATTCGGCGGAAATGAAGAGGCTTTTTCGGTTGCCTGTGAAAAAGGCATGATTATTACCGTTCCTAATGGAAAGGGTAAGAACGAAAAAGACGATAAGACGCCACCTGACGATGGCGACGGCGGCAATGGTGGAAATGGTTCAAAAAAGGGGCTTGATGCTTTAAATAAAAAAGAACTTGAAGAGCTTGCCGCAAAATTAAAAATTGAAACCGGCGGAAAAAAGAAAGAAGAAATTATTGCGGCAATTAAAAAGTTGATTGCCGATTATCTTGCCGCTGCAGGCGCGGCGACTGACGAACAAATTAAAGAGTTTGCCTCGTTCTTCGGTATCGACGTGAAAGACAAAACGAAAGACGAAATCATTGCAGCATTAACCGAACTGCAAAAATAGGTAGGTGCACAATGAATATACGGGAGCTTGCGGAAAAAGATTTGTCTTTTACATTGGAAAATGCCAATGTCAGCGGCTCCCGTTTTGTGCTCAGCGATAGAAAGGGGAATCATTTTAATTTAACCGGTGCGGTCGGCGACATAGGCTATCTTCTAAATACGGACGGCGTGCCGGTACAGGGCAGAACGATAACGGTTTCATACCGGCTTTCTTCGCTTGCGATGTACACAAAAGAAACGCCGCAAAAAGGGTGGCAGGTGTTGTTACGTGATTTATCCGGTACGGAATATCGGCTCTATGTTGTTCGGTATGAACCGGACAGAACAATCGGGATTGGCAGGTTGCTGTTATCAGTGCAGTTGAAAGAGGTGTAGAGGCGTAGCGGTATGCAGGCGCAAATTCAAACGCTTTTAAACGAAAAAGACAATGTAGAAAAAATACGGGATGCTATAGCGCTTATCTTAAAAACAGAATTAAGCAATCAATATGCGCTTGCAGAAACGGCCGGTATTGAATCGCTTGAAGATTTTAATATCGGCGTATATTTGGAAAGCGCTCGGCCGTGGGAATTAACAGCAAATGAAGCGGGCTGTAATCCGTTTCCGCTTGTAAATATTTTACTGAACGAGACGCGCCGTGCTGAAGGAAAAGCGGGGAGCGCAATCGGACGGAAAAGACATACCGCTTCTTTTTCTATCGATTGCTATGCGTGCGGTAATGCCGAATCGGATAGCGATGATACAAGGCAAGCGGCATTAAAAGCGTGGCGTATTGCATGCATTGTCCGTTCAATTTTAATGAGCGGATTTTATGCATATTTAGGGATGCGCGGTGTGGTGCTTGAACGGGATATGCCCGGTATAAAAACAGGAATTCCGAGCAACTTAGCGGAAAGCGCTGCTGCCGTAATCGTAGCGCGGATAGATTTTTCCGTTTCGTTTTATGAGGACGCTCCGCAAGGGGATGGTACGGAATTGGAAGAAATACAGTTTGAAGCGGTCGGAAAAACCGGTGAAGTTTTAATACGGATATAGGAGGCATTATGGGAGTTTCGGCAACGGCGGTAAGCCGCGTATGCGGAGTAAGCGTCGAATATAAAAATTTTAATTCAGGGAAAGCGTTTATGTTGCCGCAACGCTTGGCGGTTATCGGGCAGGGCAATGATGATGCTGTGTATGGTTTAGATAAGTTTGAACTTGAAGGAAATGCTAATGCGGTCGGAGATCGGTACGGGTACGGCAGCCCCTTACATCTTGCAGCATTGCAGCTTTTTCCACAAAACGGAAAAGGCGCCGAGTTTCCTGTAACGGTGTACCCCCTTGCAAAGGTAAAAACGGGAGTACCGGCAAAAGGCGCTATTGGTGTTACGCTTGCGGCTTCCAATGAAGGCGCTTCGGGTAACGGTGCCGGTACGGTGTATGTCGGCGGTGTTGCTGCCGAGTTTGCAGTTAAGAAAGGTGATAAAGCGGAGGCAATCTTAAAAACGGTAAAAGAAGCGATTGACGGCGTGTTGAATATGCCTGCAAAAACAGGGGATATAGCAGCCGGAGAAGTTCCGCTTACGGCAAAATGGTCAGGTGAAAGTTCCAACATGATTACGCTTGAAATAGCGGCGGATGTACCGGGGGCAACTTTTACGATAAAGAAATTTGCAGACGGTGCACTTGACCCTGATGTAAATGCTGCATTGGGGAAAATTGGTATTGTGTGGGAAACATTTATTTTAAGTTGTTTTGATTATAAGAAAGAAGCGCGGCTTGATGCATATCAGGAATTCGGGGAAAACCGCTGGTCGGCTTTAGAGAAAAAGCCGCTGCTTGTCTGCCACGGCTGTGCTGATGTCTTATCGGAACGTACAAAGGTAACGGACGAACGAAAAAACGATGCAATTAATTTTTTAGTAGTATCTGTCGGGAGCCGTGAATTGCCGTTTGCCATTGCAGCCCGTGCGCTTTTAAACGACATCGTTACAACAGCAAACAGCAATCCGGCGCAAGGCTATAAAGGTTTGTTGACCGGCTTGCATTGCGGCTCTGATGATGTTCAAGAAAATTATATGCAGCGGACGCTTTCGGTTAACAAGGGTTCGTCTACTAATATCAAGAACGGCAATGTTGCGGAATTGAATGACATTATCACGTTTTACCATCCATCGAATGAAGGGCAATTTCCAAGTAAACGCTATGTTGTAGATTTGGTTAAACTGCAAAATGTTGTATTCAATGTACGGCTGATTATGGAAGCGGACGAATTGAAAGGGGCGCCGATTGTCAGCGATGATACCGTTACCGCGAATGTAAAAGCGAAACAGCCTAAGATGATTAAAACATCTTTTATGAATCTTGCCGACTCGCTTGCACTGCAGGCGATTATTCAGGAACCGGAATTCAGCAAGCGGAATATGAGCGTTAAAATAGATTCAAATAATCCTAAACGGGTTAATGTGCGCTTTCCGGTAAAATTATCCGGCAATATCGAAATTTCGGACACCGATATTTATTTCGGTTTTTATCTGGGTGAATAGTTTAAATTCGATACACAAATTGGTGTATCGAATTTAAACGACGAGTTTCGGTTTGAAAAACCGAAACATCGCTTTATTAAAAAATAAATTTGATAATTTATTTTTTTTAGGAGGAGGTGGAAAATGATAGCGGGGCCTTTTGAAAGTCATACATTGAATGGACGCCGGTTTACCTGCGATGCAGAAGACGATGCGAAGTGGAAGCTCGGCGGGAAAAACAACGAAGTAAAACCGAACGGGGATGGAACAAGCCGTGTTGTGCAATCGCGGAAAGTCGATTCGATTGAAGGAATTAGTTTAGTCATTGATTTCGATAACGGGGACGATGAATTTTTGCAGGATTTAAAAAACTCCGGCAAAATGTTCGACTATTCCGGCACGGCAAATGATGGCGCTGTTTTTGCCGGTTCGGTACAGATTGTTGATGATATAGAAATTTCTTTCAAAGAAGGAACGGCAACCGTTTCCTTGCAAGGCAAGATTGAGAAGCAAGGTATTTAATTGTGCAGATGGCGCATTTAAATATATTTTTTACAGTGAGGTGTACAAATGGAAAAAGAAGTAAAGATTGACAGAGAAACGGCAGTTGCCGAGTTTGAACGGTTTTGTGAAGCAAACGAAATTGATTATGACGAAAGCGCGATGACGACAGAAGACGTCGAGGCGTTTAAGCCGTTAAAAGAACGCTTTATAAAAGGGTGTATGAACGGACGGGTTGAGGTAGATGGAAGAAATATTCAATATACCGTTTCGGCTTTGTCTGACAATGCAGCAGGAGATGTTGTAACAATAAAACGTCCGACGGGGCATGCGTTTGTAGCGATGGATAATTACAATGATAAACAGTCTGTACATAAATTGCAGGGATTCGTTTCGGCAATGACGGGAAAAGAAGTAAAGTATTTTTCAAAAATCGATATATCAGACTGGCTTTTTTTTAGGGATATTGCAACGCTTTTTTTATCCGTTTAATTTCCGTATGTGCAATTGACGGAAGGGAAAAAACGGTGTTGGGCATAGGTGGTATTCAGTTACAGATTTTACAAATTTGCATGGATTATCATGTGCTTCCTGATTTGGAAAAAATAACAGTCGGTCAAATTCATTTTTTTTATAAGGCGCGAATAAAAGAGCTTTGTAAATTGCAAAAGGATTTATAATGGCGACAAAATATGCAATCGAAACAGTCTATAAACTCATTGATAATATCACAATGCCTTTAGATAAAATCGGGGTCAAAGGAAAAACTGTTGGTCGCGCATTAAAAAATGAATTTACGAAAACCGAACAACAGCTTGCAAATGTCGGTACGAAATTAAAAAGTTTTGCAAAGGGAGCGGCTCTTGCAGGAATTGCGCTTGTTGGCGTCGGAATCGGCGTCGCTACAAAGCAATTCATTGATTATGATGCGGCCGTTACAGGGGCAACCGCTAAATTTAAAGATTTAGACATAACATCAGTCGATTACAAAGATAATTTGAAGGCGGTTGGTAAGGTTGCCCGTGATGTCGCGGCTATTACCGAATTTAATGCGGTCGATACGGCCGGGGCATTGGATAAAATGGCAATGGCGGGTTTAACGAGTAAGCAATCTATGGCATTGCTTGCAGGGACGACCAATCTTGCGACTGCAGCAGGAGCTGATTTAACGACGGCGGTTGATATAGCTACCGATGCACTTGGGGCATTTGGGCTAATGACGGAAGATGAAAAAGCTCTCGAAGGAAATTTAAACCGCTTGTCTGACGTTATGGCTAAGACAACGAATATGTTTAATACGGATATTAGCGGATTTTTTGAATCGGCAAAAATGGGTGCTGCTACGTTTACGTCAACAGGGCAGTCTCTGGAAGATTTCTCTGCAATGGTTGGTGTTATGGCGTCAAGCGGTATTAAGGGATCTGAATCAGGAACACAGTTGCGTAATATGATGTTGTCTTTAGCGTCGCCTTCTAAAACAGCTGCGATGGCACTAGATAGGATGGGGATAAAGACTACAGATGCGCAGGGTAACTTTTTAAATATTATTGATATATTGGCACAGTTTGAAAAAGGAATGAAGGGAATGGGCGATGCTGAAAAAGCAGCTGCTCTTACCGATATTTTTGGAAAGCGCACGGTAACAGGGGTGACCCTTTTACTTGCCGAAGGAACGGAAGGGTTAAAAAAATATTCAAAAGAATTACAAAATGCAGGGGGGACGGCGGCTAATGTCGCGGCCGCTATGCGTGGATCGTTGGCGAATAGGATTGAAGTTTTAAAATCTGCCTTAACTGAACTGGGGTTTAAGTTTGTAGATGCTTTTGCCTCTAAGGGTGGAAAAGCTATTGAAAATCTTACGGCGACGATAACAAATTTTGATCCGGCGTCAATTATTTATTTTTTGACAACTGCGTTTACGGTCATCTCGAAAATAGTTGGGGTTTTGTGGAAAATGCGGATTATAATTATATCGCTTGCTATTGCATGGGGTGTTTATAAAGTGGCTGTGATTGCTGCTGTTGTTATATCAAACATAATGGGAATGGTGCAGGCAGTGCAGACGCTTATGTCAGCGCAGCAGGGTATGAATGTTGTGCAGGAGATTTTTAATGTATTGCTTACGGCGAATCCTGTTGGTGTCATTATTGTTGCGCTCGCAGCATTGATAGCGATTGTTATTCTCTGTGTAAAGCATTGGGATGATATTACGGCGGCGATGGCTAGGTGTTGGGATTGGGTAAAGAAAAATCAAGAAGCGGTACTCGGTATAATTGCTGTATTCACGGGGCCGTTCGGGTTTATTATTTCGATTGTTCGGGAATTCTGGAATGAATGGGATAGGATTACACAAGCCTTTACAAATGGCGGTATTATTGCCGGATTAAAACAAATAGGTGCAACGATTTTATCAGCTTTGCTTGCACCTTTACAGGGTGTGTTTGGGCTTTTAGGAAAAATTCCGGGTGTTGGAAAACATTTTGAAAATTTTGCAACAAATATAGAGAGTTTTAGAAATCAGATAAAAGGAATAGACGATTCAACTGCTAATGTTTCGACAAGTAAAATGGACGGTGGTATTTCGGATGGTATACAGCCGGCTGTTGCTTCTGTCTCACCGGCTCAGCAGGTTGCCTACTATTCGCGGCAAGACACCTATCAACATGCAGAAATTTCGGTACGTGCAGAGCAGGGTACGCAGGCGCGGGTTTCAAAACCGCCTAAGTCGCCTTCGTTTAATCTTGTTGCTTCGGGAAGTTATTAGGGATTGTGTTTATGGACTGGGAAAAAAGAATAACCGAAGCAAAATATACCGCGCCATCCGGCAAGGAAGTATCGTTTCTATTCGGCAGTGTTTCTAAAGAAACGGATTTAAAAACAGGGCTTTTTACTTTTCCCGACGGTGCGCACGTGCAACATCAGGGCGCCGGTGCAACGAGTTTTCCGCTTACCTGTATTTTTAACGGTTCCGATTGTATGGAGCAGGCTGATAGTTTTGAAGCATTGTTGTTTGAACGAGGTGTCGGAGAATTGCAGCATCCGGTATACGGTATTCATAAAGTAGTGCCGCATGGAAAAATAAAACGGGTTGATGATTTGCTTTCCGGTCTCAATGAATCGGTTGTTGAAGTTACGTTTGTAAAAATTATTACCGATGATATCATTCCAAAACTTGAAACAGTTGCGGCTGCAGAAATTGAAGAAAAGTATGAAGCGTTTTCGGATGCTGCGTGTGAAGATTTTGCGCGCGGTGTTTCCGCCGGTACGATTGATGATGAGCTACGGGAAAAGTCGGTTTTAAATACGCAAACAGAACAGATAAAAAGTACAATGGAACCGCTGATAAACTCACATGCCGGAAGTTATGGCGATTTTTTAACAACCGTTGCAGAATTAAAAAATGCGGTTAATACAATGTTTGATAAGAGTTCAAGCGCCGTTAACAAAGGACTTAATACCGCGCGTTTTACGTTGAACTTAATGCGCTATCCATCGCGGGTGGTAATCAATGTTTCAGAAAAAATCAAAGGATATTCAGCGTTAATTGCTACGCTGATAAATCAATTCAAGCATGATCCGTTCGGTGCGCGTAATATTGCAAACGCTATTATGACAGCCCGCTTATCGCTAAGCGCTGCTGCTGCTTCCGTTGCTTCCGGCGTTGCGCTGCAGATTGCCGAAGGTTCAGCGCAAAAGAACACGGCCGCTATTCAGGTGTCGCGGGAGGAGGCGATATATGCCGCGGAAGCTATTATCAATCTTTTTGAGCTCGTAAAAAATTTTGATGATACAAAAGTTAAGTCGAATGCGTTTGTTGATGTGAATAACGAAACCGCTTTTTTATTATCCGATGTTGTTTATAAAAGTGCAGCGCTTATTATCAATAGTTCGTTTTCGCTTCCGATGCGCCGTACTATTGTGCTTGACCGAGATCGGCAACTTATAGAATTGAGCGCCGAATTATACGGTTCTGTTGATTATATGGATGAGCTTATTTTTGAAAACAAGCTCACGGCTGATGAAATTATTTTATTGCCGATGGGCAAGGAGATTACCTATTATGTCAAAAGTGCATAAGGTAGTTTCAGGCGATACGCTTGGCGCAATCGCAATAAAATATTTAGGATCGTTCAATAAATGGCATGATATTATATTGGCTAATCCGCAACTTACGGGAAGAAAAACGGCTATAGACGGGTCTCCGCTCATTTTTCCCGGCGACATATTGGTTGTCCCTGTAAAAGAAAAAATGCCGGGAGGCGTTACAACAACGGTTGAGGTTGCTGATGGCGAACAAGATGTTGCGATTGTTATTGGGGGTAAAAAGTTCGTTGGTTTTACCGGCTATGAATTAAATCTGTCGTTTGACTCACTTGACACCTTTTCTTTTTCTGCGCCGTATGATAATTCCTTGAAAGATTTGCAGGAAGCGATTGAGCCGTTTAGTTTTAAATCATGTGAGATTTATTATCAAGGTGTGCTTGTTTTTAACGGCAGGCTCTTAACGCCTGATCCGAAGCTGGAAGATGTTTCGTCAGAAATAACGCTGCAGGGCTATCCGCTGTGCGGCGTATTGAACGATTGTAATGTACCGCCTGCGAAATATCCAGCGCAATATAAAGGATTGACGGTGAAACAGATTGCCGACGAATTGGCGCAAGCGTATAGCATTGAAGTCGGAATACAAGGAAATGTAGGAGCTTCTTTTGAAAAGGTTACCTGTGAACCGTCTGAAAGTATCTTGTCCTTTTTAACAAAACTTTTAAAACAACGGGATTTGCTTTTTACCAATGATGAAAAAGGCAATTTGCTTTTCTTTACTGCAAAAGAGCAAAAAGCCGCTCTATCGTTTATTGAAGGAGAAGCGCCGCTTTTATCAATAACACCGAAGTTTAATGCGCAAGGTTTTTATAGTCATCTTACCGGCTTTACTAAAACCGACAAAGAAAATGACAGTCTTTCGTACACGTTTAAAAATAAGTATTTAATCAATAAGGGGGTTATGCGTTATAAATCAATGATAATTGACGATGCAAAAACGCAGAGCGATTTAGAAAAAGCAGTAAATACGCAAGCTGGAAAGATGTTTGCCGATTGTGTTTCGTATGAATTAACTTGTGAAGGACATATTTTAATCGATAATCGGTTGTGTAAAAAAGGATTGTGCGTTTGCGCCAAGGCGCCGAAGGCGATGATACGCCGGGAAACAAATTTTATCGCACGTAATATAAAAATGATACGAACCGGAGATCAAAAAACAACGCAGCTCTCTTTAGTCTTGCCCGGCTCTTATACCGGAAAAATTCCGGAGGTGATGCCGTGGGAATAATCGGCAAGATGCTAAAGGCTGCCAGCGATACGTTTACCGCTCTTACTGTCGAAACGCGGAAGGGTTTTAGCGAAGAGCCGCTTTTATATTCTGCGGCCGGTGATGATTCTGTTCCATGTAAAGACGATAGGGTTTTGTTGGTACAGGCTGGCGGTACCGGCGAACAGGTTGCTGTCGGTATTTTGAATAAGTCGCAGGGAGCAAAGAGCGGGGAAAGGATTTTATTTGCCCGTGATGAAAACGGAAAAATCGTTGCAACAGTCAAAATGCTTAATTCCGGTAATATCGAAATTGAAACAGATGGCGATTGTAAGATAAAAACGAAAGGAAAGACAGAAATCAACGGCAGTGATTACGGGGGGCTTATTAAAATTGAAGAACTGAAAATGCAGCTCCAAAAAAATACGGCAATTCTTAACGGGCTGCTCGGAGTGTTGAAAGCTCCTGTTACAGAACCGGGAAACGGCAGCCCGTCTGTATTTCAGGCGGTGCTGCTGGGTGCAATTGGAACAATGCAAACAGGAGATTTCTCAAATATTGAAAATAAGAAAGTAGTACACGGGGGCGATTAGTGAGCGATTTTGCAGGCGACGTTCTTTTGATTGAAACGCCGGACGGCGGCGATATTGTGCTTGAAAGTGGCCTTGTAAAACCGTGCAAAGACTTTTCAACGGCCGTCTATCTTTCTCTTTTCGGCGGCAACAAAGATGATGCCGGTACGGTTGAAAACCGATGTACGTGGTGGGCGAATACGCTGAAAGAAACGCCGGAAAGTGAAAAGATGATTTCACGGTTTCGGGCAGTAATTGCAGGGCTGCCCTTGAGCGTTAAAAATATACGGAAAGCTGAAACAGCAGCTGTGTTTGATTTGGAATGGTTAAAGAGCGATGGTGTGGCGGATGAAATTATTGCGGCCGGAAAAACAAAAGGAAAGAATACCTTTGTGTTAAGCGTTGAAATAAAGCGTAAAGGGCAACAGCTCTATCAAAAAGAGTTTGCCTTATTATGGAGGCATGGAATAGATGGCGTATAAAAACAAAACGATTGAAGAAGTACAGCAGCTTTTAATCCGCTCTTTTGAGCATGAATTTAATACGCAATTACGGATTCTGCCTAAATCTTTTATTAAGATTTTATGCAAAGTGTTTGCGGGTGTTTTTATCATTGTATATAAATTGGTCGGTTGGTATTTTTTACAAATGTTTCCGGAAACAGCTGATTGGAAAGAAGTTACGATTTTAGGAGTACGGCTCCGGCCGCTTGTTAAGTTAGGCGTTTTGTTCGGTGTTGGTGAGCCGCTGGCGGGTGTGCAGTGGCGGGGTATAATAACTATTGATGTTTTAACGCAGGGAAGTGTTCTGTATTCCGGTACGCAGTTAAAAAGCAATGTAACAGGAAAACTTTATATAGTGGAAGAAACAAAAAACCTATTGCAGCAAAAAGAGACTGTTTCGGTTGTTTGTACAGAAATAGGCACGGCTGGAAATCTTGAACAAAATGATACGCTTAATTTTGTTAATCCGTATGGTTTTATAGAGACGGAAGCGATTGTTTTGGATGTTGCAAGAGTCGGGTTGGATAACGAACTTGAATCAAGTTATCGCAACAGAGTTATTAACCGGTTTCGGTTACAGCCGCAAGGCGGCGCGTTAGCGGATTACCGGATTTGGGCGTCTGAAGTTCCGGGTGTATTGAATGTATATCCATACAATGATAAAGAGCAGCCGGGCGGGGTGCTGCTTTATGTATCCGGTATTTCTGATGTATATGTCGATCGTGTTCCTGATAAAGGCTTATTAAAAAAAGTCGGGGAGGCATGTACGTATGATCCTGAAACAGGCAGGGCGACACGGAAACCTTTAACGGCAATGCTTGATCCGAAAAACGACGGTTCGTATTCAAATGTAAAACCGATTACCGTTGCTGTTTTTGATATTGTAATTACCGGCGTATCAGGAATTGTCCCTGCCGATTTTGCGCAAGTAGTGAAACCAGCATTACAAAATTATTTTTTAGATAGAGACCTGTACATACGAGGTCTTTCCGATGATAACAATCGGACAAATGTTGTTTCAAAAAATCATGTTATAACGGTTATCAATCAAATAGCGGTATCTATCAAGGCGATATTTGAAACCGCGGAGATACGGAAAGATGGAAAGGTTGCGCCGTTGTATACTCTTGATAACGGTGAATTAGCAAGGCTTGGCGCTTTAGCGATAGATGGGGTGCAGTATTGAGCGTTTTTTTTGATGCGATAAAATTGTTGTTTCCTCGATCGAGAGCTTTTAATTTTACAATAGACAGTGATAAGCGAAAGTTAATAAAAGCGATTGCTGTTTTGCCGGAAGATATACGGCATGAGATGGAACAGGTATATTTTGACATGTTTCCCGAAACAAGCCGTTGTATTGATGATTGGGAAAAGGTTTTTGCTGTTGTTTTCTCAAGTAAAGAATTGGAAAAACAGCGGAATGTTCTTGCTGCTTTGTGGCGGATAAATAAGGGCGGACAATCTGCGGTATTTCTCGAAAGTATGTTAAGGAATATCGATGCAGATATTTTAGTTGTTGAAAATACGCCGGTAAGCAATCCGCGCCAGAGGAGTGTTGCGAATGTTGCCGTATGTGGAAACAAAACATTGTGCTGTAAAAATGTGAAGGCTGTATGCGGCTATAGAATTGGAGATGAAGGTTTTTCACCTACAGTTTTACGGAATGATGTTTCTGAATTATATTCGATTAAAAATGACCCGCGGTTTTGGGTATATTGCTACTTTGTTTGTAAAAGTGTTGTTCGTAATAACAAAAATGAAATTCTTTATATTGAAAAATTGCAGATAAAAAAAGAATTTAGAAATTATATAGAATATTTAATTTTAAAAATAAAGCCGGTGCATACGGTCGCGGTAATGTT
>ERZ773197.1282-NODE-1282-length-17770-cov-3.546204_pt1 | contig 17770 bp, 23 predicted proteins | sample MGYA00580999_ERZ773197 | MGnify/ENA primary metagenome ERZ773197 (study PRJEB29015, sample SAMEA2738166) | human oral metagenome | biome: human oral; feature: human-associated habitat; material: saliva | place: China | collected 2185 ...
AAGGACATTTTGATGATTTGTATGGAACATTTACATTTACATTTACACAATAAAAAGAAGGCGCTATATTAAATTTTTTTCTATGTATTAAAAAGTGACCTCGGTATTTACCATTTTGACTTAATATTTTTGTTCGTCCATATTTTCTCTGCTCATCCTCTACTTTTTTTGCTTTCTTCTGTGCTTCTTGAGATTCAATTGCGGCAATTTCTGCAGCTTGCTTGGCTATGCCTGCAGCTGACTCTGCTTGTATTGCCTTGTCCTCTGCATTCTTAGCTAAATGATCATCCGTAGGCGGAGAAGTCATATTCCCCAGCAAGTAAGCTCCGCCATTTTCAACCCGAACTCTTACCATATCCCCGGTTCTTGCATTTATAGACATATTCACTGGGGTCTCTTCTACTCCTCCCGGAATGTGTACCCAAGCTGTGGTTCCATCAATTCTTACAACTTTTGCATCGGTATCGTATGCGGATGTTCCTTTTTCCTTTGCTATTGCATTTTTAAGCTCCTTTATTAAGTTGTTCAATTTCAGTTACCTCCTCTTCAGTCTTGCACCTATGACCAAGGGTTATTTTTTGAGAAATCACCCTAAAACATCCGTTAATTTTCTGATTAGGATATATGATTTTCACTATATCATCTGGTGTAACATTAGAGTCAAATCGTCTCTTGTATTTTAAATTTCTGGAAAGCGACTGTTCCTCTTTTAATCTTCTTTGGGCATATGCTGCAAGTAACTCTCCATCGGTGAGTTTGCAATCCGTTTCTTCTTTCCATATTTCTCTGCCTCTGACCGGAATTGAAAGAAAATTATCTGGGTCATCATCTCTTGCTATTGCTATGCTTGTACCACTTACTGCACGAAAAACATTTGGACAGGAGTACCAGTCTTTTCTATCGGTTAAATTTGGCTCAATCATGTCCATGTCTTTACTATATGTTGCAGTTATTTTGTCCGACCTTTCTTTTATTATAATTTCTCCCATTCCAGTTATTTGAATTGTCCAGTTTATCGCTTCAAGAATTTTCCTTGCCATCGTCAATCGTGTTTCACCATTTTCAGAGATTATATGTTTTGAAAGTTTAGGACTTGTTCCCTCTACTCTCACAGGTGCTGGAGTTACACTTAAAAGTCTTTTTACAATATCTGCTCCACTAATTGTAATGTTCGCATACCATCCACGTTCCAATAAAACTTCGTTTGCTGGCTTTAAAACACTATAGCATTCTAATCCAAATTCACTTCTATTTCCGTTTAACTTTCTTTCCGGAGCTGCAGTTAGTCCAGTAAAAAGAGCTACATGCGCTGTAGCCCCTCTTCCCTGTCTTGCATCTAACCATATCCTTATCCAGTTTTCGCCTGTACCTTCTAAATTTTTAACTGTTATATCTGCAGATTCAATTAAAGTTTCTTTTGATTGTTTGTCTATGCTTCCAGATGTAATTTCAAATCTTTTTATATCTCTCCATGTCTTTGGGTCTATAACCTCTGCATAGTATCTTGCTGAAAATCCTTTATCCCATTGCATTTCAACCACCCACTAATTCTTTCCATTCATCGATTGTCATTCCATCCAGTTCTTCAGGGTCTATCGCTTTTACTTTAAGTGAAAATTCAGCAACAGCACTATCATGCGATTGTTTTTCTGAAAGCTGTACATCTGCTGCATAGCTGCTTCCTTCTGGTGTTCTCACATGGCATATATCAGTGTAGTTTGCAAGCCTTCTCAGGAGATTTATATCAGAAAGATTGCTGGATACGATAACAGCAGTTCCAATCTCTGTATCTCGTGTTACTGCAGGATTCCAATCTCCTACAACTGCACCTCCTAAATATGAAGTTCTTTCAAAATCTTTTGCCCAGGAATTACTTAAGGTGATGTTATAAGGAAGTTTAACAGATTGTGTTCCAAAATTTATAACCACACTTTCCTCATTGATTATATCTCCATCCAAGTCATCAAGGTCAAGCCATGCTGGGGTATTATATTTTGTTATATAATCTCCTTCTGCTGTTTTTAAAACTACCCTATGCCCGCAATTTTCTCCAAATGCCGGATATGGGTCAACATATGTTGTTCCGAAATTGCTATCTTCAATTATCAGCTCCGGCTCGTCCCTGGAAAGTCTGTATATATCCACTTTGTCAGTTTCTGCAGCACCTTCAGGAAGTGTCACAGTTATTTTTGCAATCATATTTTCTTGTTCCACCTCAACCGAGACTTTTGGAACTATCGCTTGATGTTCCCAGTGAACTTCGAATGATTCACTCTTTGTTGCTTTCTGCCCATATTCATCTTCTATGGTAGCAATAATTTTATATTTTCCTCCATCATCTAGGGAACCTATCAGGTCATCAAATTCAATTACTATAGGTGTATCTCCCTGTTGTGATATAAGGGCTATGGTTTCTCCCTTGAATCCTTCATGCTCATCCCAGTCGGGTCTTGCAAGATGATAGTCTTCTTCACGTTCAATGGCAACAGTTGTTCTTCCTTCTCCTGCACCTTTTACATTAACCGTTAAAGGCAATGAATCTAGTGCTTGAACATTGTATTTATATCCCTCTTCATCTTGAAGTTGTAATTGAACTAATGATGTTGTCATACTGCTTACTTCTAAAGGTTCTTCGATTGATATTGCTACCGGTGAACTCCAACCATCACAAGTTCTCCCACTTGAGCTGGTAACTCTGCAGCATAAATAATGAGTTGAGCCCTCTATCCATGTGCTTGGAACATCAAATTCAACTGATTGCACAGTATGTACAGTCGCTATAATATCACCATACTCTATCCCACCTGAAGATATTGTTGCTTCACATATCTCTCCATATGCTTGACCTGTCCCGTCCTTTGAACCATATGACCATGATGCGTTTATTTTTCCATATTTAGAGACAATTGAATTTGATATTGTTAAAACCGGTGTAACCGGTGCTTCTGATAAATCTATCTCAGCAAGCTCTGACCATGCTCCCGGAGTAATGTTATCTCCTAATCCTGTATTAAGCCTTACTCTTACATACCACTTGCCGACATCAACATTTGTAATAAGCCATCTGCTATTATGTATAGTACTAACATTAAATGTATTTGGCGCCTCTGTACTTTCCCATGCATCTTTATTTTTACTCCATGAAATTGTAGCTCCTGTTGCATTAGAGTCAGTCCAATCCCATGTGACTTCTATTGTCTTAAATGCGTGATGCCTTAGTTTTATATTTGTAGGAATCTTAGGTACTTTTCCACCTTTCCATACAATATCGCTTTTCATATTTTCAGAAATTGTTATTGTTTCATTTTCAATACTATAGCTACCTTGTGCAGCATATATTCCAAAATCATATCCGGCAGGATCTATACTATCCATTGAAACTACAGCGCTTGGTTGCCCATGTGGGATTATTCCAACAACTTTTATTATCCAAGGTACAGATGCACTTCTATATACAACGACTAAAAAGCTATCTGAAACTTCGCTGTTATTTGTAGCGTTCACTGTTGCCTTATGCGTACTTGTATCTACATCTACGTTATTCAGAGTCGGTTCTTTTAATAACCCTATCTCTGCAAGCATAGAGTTTGAATAGGAGATGTTATTATCATGTTTCGTATTCACTCTCACCCATAGACACTGGTCTTTGCCAACAGCAGTGTCTATTGATACTGCAGCTCCATCTGTACCATCCTTCGGCTTACTTGTCGCAAGATCTGTCCAACTTGCATTAGTCGGGCACTGAAGATTGTCTGCAGGTACAGCGATTGTGTACTGTTGAATTATAATATCAATTGGATGAGCCACTGTGTCGTTGCTCTCCCATGTCATAGTTATATTTCTTCCATTACTGGTCTTAACCGTACTTGCAGATTTTATAACTGCTGGATAAGGCCTGCTATAAACATGTTTTGCATATTTCCATTTTGAACATCCTCTTGCACCCTGCGTTCTTATCCTGAACCATCTTGTATAGCCCTCTATGGCCAGTGCTCCACTGTCTTCAGTAAATACCTTTGAACCATTAGCACCACTCGTTCCAGTAACAGCATTTTTCCAAGATATTTTTTCTCCTGAGCGTTCTTCACACTCTTTTACAAGCATACTTTGATATTGTATTTTTTTAAAAGGTCTATGACTATCATCTTTATGTTCAGACTCCCAAATGAAGTTTCCTGAATTATTAACTTCATTTGACAGTTCAAACTTTAGAGAAGATATAGCGTTTGGTGTATCGATTATAAATTCTTTTGTGTTTTTTTGACTCCATCTTGGAACTATCGTATGTCCTTTTTTCTTGAAAGACTCTTTCCTTCCTTGAATCCTAAATTTAAAGTATGTCAGTTTTTTATTCTTGTTTGGGTAATAATCGTTTAAATCAATTTTAATAGTCTTCTTTGTAGTTTTAGTTCCTATGCTTACCTTTTTCCATTTCTTCATTTTATTTGTTTTATACCAAAAAAGTTGGCCAGCTTTATAATTAGAGTCTCCAATTTTCCAGCTACAAACAAAAGATTGTCCATCACGCTTGATGGACATTCCTGTTGGCTTTTTAGTTGTTGGATTTGAATCATGTTTCCTTTCCTTTGCCATGAATCTATCCTCCCATTCTTACTTGTCTTCTAAGTTCCTTTGAAAATTTATCAGCCCATGATTCTGGACTTTCTGCACCGTTTACATACATAGTTACATAATATGTTCCTCCTGACTCTTGCATAGGATACGCCTTTTGCATAATCCCCGGCAGCTTGTCTATTGGGGTAACAGCTTCTTTTCCAGCCTCCCCAACTCCGATTACAGATGGTGTATCAAAAATTCCGCCTTTTGCATACCATCTTACTCCAAAATCAGGTACACCAGGAAGACCGAGTTTTCCGGCGATTTTTCCTAAAGCACCACTGCTGTCCCAGCTCACTGTAATATGCGGAAGCCTTATTCCTCTGAAACTTAATGTTATATTAAAAAAAGACTTTATTCTTTGGATAATATTTCTAATTGCATTAACACCATTACGGAGAGGTCTTAGCATAAACTCTTTAGCCCTATTCATTACAATGCCAATTTGAGATAATACCGGACCACCTAGTCCCTTTATAAAAGAGAACATCATCTTTGTTCCGAGTATTGCCATCTTGGGGATAGCCTTCATAAACGTAATTGTTACTTTGCCTACAACCTTTAAAAGTGTAACAACTATTTTAGGTAAATTTTTTACAAGACCTATTACTAACTTACCTACAATTTGTCCTCCCTGTTCTGCAATAACCGGACCATTTTTCCGGAAAAATTTCACAAGAGTATTTATAAGATTCGTAAGCATTGTGCCTACCTTTGCATAGACCTTTGGAGCATTCTTCAGTATTCCTGATGCAAATTTAACGATAAAATCTCCACCAACCTTTAATACTTCAGGAAGTTTTGCAGAAATAGTATTGAGCAACTGTGGGAAACCTTTGTTGACGCCGGTACTTATTATTTTGATTAAATTCATTCCTGAACTCATCAATCCCGGACTAGATGATTTTATTGCTGATCTAATAGCAGTTGGCAATGAAATAAAAACCCTGCCAACTGCAGGGAATAAGTTCTTAAATAAAAATGTACCTGTTGATTTCACCAACGCTTCTAAAGATGGTCCTAAATTTCTCCCTAACGCTAAATTTCCCATAAAGTTGCTTGCCGCAGATTTCATCGATGCAAAAGAACCTGCCAGTGTTGCTTCTGCTTCTTTAGCTGTAGTTCCGGTAATGCCCAGTTCTCCTTGTACTACATGAATAGCTTTATATACATCTGACAAGTTCGATATATCGTACTTTACTCCTGAAATTTTACTTGCGTCAGCAAGTAATCTCTGCATTTCCTCTTTCGTTCCACCGTATCCTAATTTTAAATTATCAAGCATGGTGTAATTCTGTTTTGCAAACCCTTGATAAGCATTCTGTATATCCGTTATATTAGTCCCCATCTTGTTCGCATTATCGCCCATATCAATTATTGCCATATCTGCATCCTTCGCAGCTTTTGCGGTGTCTCCACCAACAGACTTTAAAAGGCTTGCGGAAAAGCTTGTCGCTTGTTCCATATATTTATTTGCTGATATTCCGGCAGTTCTGTATGCTTCATCTGCATTCTTTATCATTTTGTTGGCATTCTTCTTAAATAGTGTTTCGATACCACCTATAGATTGCTCAAGTGCAGCTCCTTCTGTGAGAGATTTTTTTAAACCTCCTACAATGACCGCGCCTATCCCAGCTTTCAGTAATATACCCTTGATTCCTCCGGCAAGTGACGTCCCTGCAGATTCTCCCGCAGGTGCGCTTTCTTTATTCATTATTTTTGATAATGTACCGCTTATCCCTCGTGCAGAAGGCACAATTTGTACATAAGCGGAACCTAGAGTAGTAGCCATTCTACATCCTCCTAATTCTTCTTAATTCCTCTTCAAAGCCCTCACTGGTTTCATATCCTTTCACACGCTTTTTTTCCTGCTTAACATCTCTACATAGACTCTCAACAAAGCTGTACAGTTTTTTGTCTGTAATCATTGCGCCTAATCTGTCTGCAATATGAGCAAGTAACAGGGTATCATTATTAACCGGCTGATCACATAGCTTTAATTTAATTCTTGAATTTTCTCTTAAGCCATAAGCAAGCGTTCCAATTAGATTTACAGGATACTTTTTATAATCAAAAATGCCATAGACTTCTGCGAGATCACATATAAGTGCCTGCTCGTCTATGGCAATCATTCCAGCGAGGGTTATTAGTTTTTTGTTTTAACATCCGTTTCCATCATTTCATAGAGAGTCTTTATTACAGCTGTTAATGGAACTTTGCCTGACTCGTCTCTCAAATGTTCATACAATTTCTTTTTCTGTTCTGCTCCAAGCATTGTTTTAATTGCATTTGGAATTTTTAAAACATCATCATTTGCCTCTGCAAGTGCTTCTACAAATTCCATATCGTCTAATTTCTCTTCATCAATTTCATAACAGAAACCGGTTGATGTTTTTCCTTTAATCATGATAACCTCTCTTTTTTTATCCTATATCAATCTTGAGATTGCATATACTCGTAGTGAGTATTTCCAGTTGCGTCCGGATAAGCTGCAATTGTGACCTTATATCCTATAGCATCATCATCTTTGTAGTTGACTTCCGCAACCTTAATTACCTGACCGTCGGGGATTACAGCTCTCTTCAAATCCCCTTCTGACATGATCATATCTACCACATAACTTCCGTGCGGTAATTCTTTCGCATTTACATTAATTGTAATGCCTGTTTTTATGTCTGTGCCGATAACATTAGTATCGCCAAAAACAAGTTTGCAGACCTCCGGATTTTTGATTTCAATAAATGTTAATTCAAATTCATCCTTTTTGCTCTTTTGTGGTTTTCCAACAACGTCGCCACCCCAGGCTTTTATTTCACCAACATCTCTTTCATTTGTATTACCCAAACCATCGTCAGATATATATCCTAAATTTTTGAAAGCTTCGTTTATTTCTTCCTTTGCTGTGGTTGGAAGTTTAGTTTTAAGGGGTGCTCTAAAAAAAGCTCCTCCAACTGCAGGCTTACCTGTTGATACATTAGCTGCGTTATTTTTTACTCCTCCCATATCTTCTCCTTTCTAATAGTGTATTATATCAAATACAGCTTGATACCTATATTGTTTAGTTTCTATACTCGGAAAATAATAATCTGTATCAAGCTCAATTTTGCTTATTTCCTGTTCAGTGATAAAATTTTCCATTGCTGCCTTAACCTCTTCATTTAGTTTAGCAGCCTCATATAAAGATTCTCCATAAGATTGAATTGCAAAAGTTGACTTTTTAATATAATTTTTAATACTTGAACCTGTTTTCTGTATTACAACATGTTTTTTATCCGTTATTTCAGCCAGCTCCATAATTACGCTTATTTTTAATATTTTCTCCAGGTAGTTCTTTAATAATATTTCTATCATCATTTCACCGCCTTTAGCAAAGTATTATTCTTGGAATTATCCACTTTTGCTTCAACTGTTTCAGCATAAAGTGAAGCATTAGCTCTGTTTCGTCCGGTATGTGATGTAACCACATAACCTTCCCCACATCTTGCTTGAGCTGCCTTTGCATGCTCTTCACAGATTTTTTTCATCTCTTCCGATTTCAAAAGCTGACGGACACCTGCCCTATCTAACTTGAATGTAAAATTACTCATATCGTTCCACCGTAATCTTCTTGTTCCAGATCAACGGAATATTTCCTTCAATTCCTTCAAGCGGTATACCAAAAGTTCTCCAAACTTTGCCAAAAAACTCTACCTTTTGGTCTATCCAATTATGCGTATCTCCTTTCGGAATCCCTAGTGTATATACTGCGTGTTTGCCGTACAGGTTTAGGGCGTCCAGTTTTTCATCGGCAGATGTAGGTGCTATCAAAACATTATCCACACTTATAGGTTCTCCATCTTTTTTTATGTCACTACCGAAAGGATCTTTATTTGCAATTTCCTGTGGAATAATCTTTATCGTCATACCTTTAATCATTTGACACTCCTAAAGGGTTGGTATAACCAACCTTGTTTCCAAGTCCCAGTATTTTTTTCTCAAGCCTTGATAAATATAGCTCACCTGTAGCGCCCTGAAGCGTCCAGCTTTGAGAATATCCCATAGCTGAGATTGACCCTTGTGTTGCACCTATTGGTAAATAGCTATTGTCATTTCTTCCTGCATTTTCCCCCAGTGTTCTACGAACCATACGACAGGTCACAAGTCTTTTTTTATCCAGGACAGCCTTCGCATTATATGTATCTATGATGATACCTGCCTCTTTGATTAAAGCCTCGCACTGTTTTGTTTCCTCTTCAGTTATAGGTCTAAACCCATCTGCCACATTTTCTACCGTTGCATACATACATTCCTCCACATAATATCTAAGCATAGGGCAGGACATCCTGCCCTATGCTGTTTTATGCAGTCACTGTAACTTTGACAATCCTGTCTAAATAGGTTGGATAAACCGCAAGACCACAGTATGCCACAGTCTCAATCGCTGCATTTTCATACTTTGCACCATTATGTATAGCAACCATTCCCGTTTCATCCGTTGTCAGATCCATCCCCGGAATTTCAGAAATGTTTGGTGCTACTACATCAAGATTTTCACAAGCGGTGCCAATCACTGTACCCTGAGTAATATTTGAATCCATAATAACATTTCCAATTCCCATAAAATTTGAAAGATAGGAAATTCCAAATGCTGCTTCTACAGTGATTGGCTTCTCTCCTAAGTATGTGTAAACATCATCCGGATTAGCAAAAATCACTGGTGTGTGTCCTTCGTCTTCAAATTTTGTTGCAATGAACGCAGCGGCCTTTGCTACCTGCTGCTGAAAGCCTTTTCCTTTTGGTACTTTTGCTTCACCGGTTCCTTTTTCTATTCCGGCATAGATTGTTTTTCTGATACCTGCGACAATGTCCTTTTGGATTTTAGCGTTGGTTTTTCCTACAGCAACTTCATAACCTTGCTTTCCAATCTTTTCAATAGAAGTAAGATTTCTATATTTGTTGTACTCAATTTCTGCAATTTCTACATCTTTCATAGAAATATCACTGTCCGGGATTAGTTGTTTTTCTCCAACTTTACCTGAACTCAAGGTTCCACTAGTTTTGTACATCTTATATGCTGTCCCCGGGGACAGCATTTCGACTGTGGTTTTTCCAAGTAATTCAAGTAGATTGTGATAATCATTTTCGAATCTTGTTATAAAATTTATATTTTGTGCCAATGCTTTTACTGCTAAATCTGCCATTTTTAACTCCTTTACTTAAATAAGTCTATATTTTCTTCGATGGCTTTTAGACGCTTTTTTTCGTCTTTAATCTTTAAGATTTCTTCTTTTGTCATCTTTGCCCCCTTATCAGGATCTCCACCATCTTTGCTTACGTCCGGATACTTTGAAAGACCTCCGCTCCATGTAACAAGTTTTTTTGCATAAGCCCTACATTCTTCTTCCGTTTCTCCAACCAACAGGTCAGACGGAACATTAAGTTCCGTCCCAACTGTAGCGCGGATTTCTCTTATCTCATCTTTCTTATTTCTTTTTTCAAGTTCACTTTCAAGAGAACTTATTTTTTCTGTAGCCTTCTGAAGTTCGCTTTTATTAGCCTCTTCAGTTTCGTCAAATTTCTTTGCCTTTTCTACGATTTCATCATAATTAGCATACTTCGACCGTTCTCTCATTAGACGATTTTCTACAATCTCATCAAGTTCCTTTTGAGTGAATGTTTTTTCCGGATTCCCACCGTCTCCGCTTCCCTGTCCTTCAGGTTCTTTTTTCTGCAAATTTTTATCCTCTGCCATTTTTTCCTCCTTGAGTTGTTACCACATTTTAGGCATGTGTTGCCACTAAAAAAGCAACTCCGAATTGAGTTGCTTATAACTAACTTATTTTTTATACAATTATTCTTCGACTATCTCCCATCTTCCTCCGGGAGAACTCATATCAAGAGGCGCAGGGTTCTCTTTAGAATAAAGATAATCCTCTCCGCTATCGTCAATAACACGATAACCAAACTCCTCTTCAGTTGCTTCATACACTTTATTATTAGTCAAATCTTCAAACGATTCTCCAATATATTTAATCTTCATTATTTCTCCTTCATATATTTTATCTTAATTTTGTACAATTTCCCTGTACCATTTTCATACCAATGTATATCAAAAATATATTTATCGCTTTCAATCTTCCCTACTCTCTTACTCCAATCCTCGGGATTTCCGCCATGCTGTTTTGATAAGCGTTCAGCATCTCTTAATGATATTTTACTACCTTTCCCTGCAATTGTTTTAGGTTTATCAATCGTTGTACTTTGCGGAATGAATGCCTTTCGTCCATTATACATGAAACCTAATTGTCTCTGCAATGCTCTTTCTTTTCTTTTTCCATACGCTATTCTTTTTTGAGTATTTATCTTATCTTTATTTGCTTTGTATGCCTGTCTTCTAAGTGCATTTATTTTATCTTCCGGCTTGCCATACGGATCAGCATTATTATACATATCAAGATATCTATCAGGATCATATCCTTTGACATTAAATGAACTATCAAATCTAATACAGTAATTGCAGTCACAATTTGCATGGATATGTTGAGCATGTCCACCATTGACTGCTTTTTTACTTGCTTTCTGCCAACCGTTTGATGCTAATGTTATACAGAATGCACAGCTGTCTCCGGAAGGAATCCATGCGAATTCTGCGCCGTCACGCAATCCATTTTTAAGCATCGTATCTGCACTTGCTTGCTTTGTAAGCCTTTCGACAACCGGTACAATTGTATTTTCATTCATAAGCTTTGCACCCTTTACTGCAGCAGCTGTTTGCTCATAAGTTTGTGCCACTGCCGGCTCTGCCGGCAGTGCATTAACCTTTTGTGATTTTGCTATTTTATCATATGTCTTACAGGCAAGTTCTGATGCCGCTGTGCCATACTTCTCTTGCACAGCATAAGCAAATGCTATCAAACGATCCATATCATCAGTACCGTTCTTTTTTATATACTCTCTTATGAGAGCGCCTGTTTTAGATTGTATCTTAGATAGCTTGTTTATATATTCAAGCCATGCTTTATCCGTTATTTCCATCTACAACTTCGTCTCCTTCAATTATACTTTTTGCATCCTTTTCTGAAAGACCAAAGGAAATCATGATAAGATTTATACTTTGTGATTTTGTTAAAATACCCTTTTCATGGCTATTTATCAATTCCACCATCGCATTAACCTGAGCACCATTTAGGGCTACTGCTTTTGTATTACCCCCCCATTCAATTCCGGTTCATCTGTAAATTCCTCACTAAGGATTTTACTACCTCTTACCCTCTGTTCTTGTGCTTTTATTCGTCTTATATCTGCTTGACTGAAACCTATCATTTCTAAATAAGTGTCTGTATCCGCAAAAGCAGGTCTACTTGTTGCTATTTTTATTGCTGCATCTGCCGTAACTGCTACAGATGGCATCGCAGGGTTTTTAAAATGTGCTATTATAGATTTTTCATTTTCATCAAGCTCAAACGGTTCCTTGTTTTCCGCTATTGCAATAGCCATTTGACCTATGCTCTTTAACGCTTCACCATTTCTTACATTAAGTTCTTCTGCCATTAGCACAAGGGTTTGACTCTGTGCCAAAATTGCATCGCTTGATGTTGGATTTGCATCATTGACTACACCTGTATCTGTAACTGTCAGTCCTGTTGCTGCACCAAATTGTGTTGCTAAAAGTCTAAGCATTGATACATGCGGTTCTATATTTCCTTGTGACACTTGCCCAAATGACGGAGTTTCTCCTGTTTCAGGATTTTTCGTTGCAAGAAGCATAGAACCTACATAGTTTTTAAATTTATTATTTATCAGTGCATCGTACTGTTCATCTGTAATTCCAAGCATATATTTTTGTGGAGTAGTAGCAAACTCCAGTCCTATTGTTGCATTTGCTATAGTTCTTACATAGCCTTGAATAAGCCTCCTCACCGGTTCTTTTATCCTTGATCGACCAAAAGGTTTATTTGTTGTAGGATTCCAGACTAAAGCTTCCATTAAAGGTCTTCCCATCCTATGAGGCTTCCTTTCTGCAATCCAGATATCTTTTTCACGATGCAGGATAATAACCGCATCTGCTGTATCATATCTAAGACTTTGAGGTCTCCAAATTTTATCTTCATCCTGCGCTGTATCCATGATAGAAAAGCCACATTTGATACGCCCTTTTATTCCATCATAAAGAGCCGCCGCTGTAAGCGGTGAATGAAATCTAATTTTACATTTCAACTCATCATCGGCTGATAATGTTACAAATGTACAACCGTATTTCAGTTCATCCTTACAGGCTTTCATATATTCTGAAACCATTTTATTATTTGTCATTATTTCATCAAGCAAGCTATTATTTTCACCATTGCTGCTTACAAACCCATCAAACATTGAGCGACTAGCTAAAACATCTACTGCCTTACTTCCCCAAGAACAGCCTATTTCCAATTTTGATAGTCCGTTTGGAAGCGCTATACCTAGGTTGACCTCCCCAAGAGTTATATGACCTTCATAGTATCGATTTTTTATTCTGTTTTTTGCCTTGTTTGTTTTCCAAATAGCAATTAACTTTTTTAATTGTTCCTCTTCCAACTCTGTCAAACCTACTACTTTATTTATTTCTAATAACATTATCCTATCCTCATCTTTCTTTTAGGATCTCTTTTGCTTGTCTTAGCTCCATATAGCGCAAGGGAGCAGGCTTCTATTGGATAACAATTTTCTCCTCCCAAACCAAAGCCACCACTTATAGGTCTCTTTACTGCCGTTCTGGCACTATAATCTAACACTTCTTGTAACTCAAACCATGTCAAACTCTCTTCGTTTATATACTCATTCAACAGGCTTGCACAAGCGATCATTTCTTTTGAATTTGGTCTTATAATTGCGTTTTTTGCTTTCCAAGTTTTTTTGATTTTATCTATAAGCAAGTCAACGCCGTTTCTTCCATCTATGACAATACAACAGGCTCGCTCATATCTTTCATTGCACCATTCTGCAAGCCATCTGATTCCCCTTGAGGTACTCTTGTACTCAATCAATGAAATTCTTGCTTTTCCCCCTTCGTCTATAACTGCACCTGCAAGTGCCACCTGTGAACCGTCAGGGGAAAATTTAATGCCATATGCCGTCTTGCCGTTAGGTTTAGATAATTTTGATTTACATTTTTTCCATTTTTCTATATCAAGAAATAGATTCTCCTTTTCATCATGTACCGAAGACCACCATCCTAATCGTTCCCTTGCAAATGTATCTTTATCCATTTGCTCACATTCATTTGCTATAGTTGATAGTCTCAACCTTGTCTCTAGCGCTGGATTCGTTTCCGCCCATTTTTTTTTATCGGTGACATCTCCAATTTCTTCAATTGAAAATTCTGTCCATGTTATGCTTTCACTTTCTTTAGCAATAGCTTTGTCTCTTATATTTCTGAAAATCCTACCATCACACTTTTCATCCGGAGGTGTACCAAGGTATATTGTTTGTGGATTTTTACTTGCCGAAATTGTTGGCAGGAATGACGCTTGTTGTTCTGATGTAAGCTCTTGGGCTTCATCAAATATAAGCAGATCTCCATGCTGCCCACGACCACCATTTCTTGTTCTTGCAATAAATACTATTCTTCCACCATTTTTTAAAATAATTTCTTCTCTTCCTAATGCGACCTTAAATTCTTTAACATATTTTTTCAAACTCTTATGTTCAAAAATGCTTTTGATTTCTTGAAAAGTCTCTGTAGAAGTCTTTTGCAAATGTGCTGTGTATATAATCTTTTCCGCATACATAATCATGCCTGCTATGCTTCGTCCAATTACATTAAGAGTTTTTCCGTTTTGCCTTGGCACCGAAAGACCACAAGTTTGTGAAGACCATATTCCATCATCATCCTGTCCCATCCAGTCTCTAAGTAAATTTTTTTGCCACAGGTCAACTGTGACAGTCGCAATTTCTAAAATTTTTATTGCATCTTCGCCATCTGTATAAAAAAAACCAGGTACTATCCTAACGGACGGAACTTGGCTTCCCATCAACTTTTCTTGCTTGGAGGATTTCACCGATACCATCCTCTTCATCTACTCCTTCTATGTCTTCAATTTCTCTTATTGTCTCCCTGTACTGCTTTGCCAACTGTGGAAAAACTTTGTCATCTTCGCAGTTATCTATATTTTTTGCAATTATTTTTGCAAGTCCTTTTAACTGTTCTAATCTATCTCCCCTTCGGGCTAAAGTTATCATTTTTGCCATTTTACTTATCCTTTTGAAAAAACCATGTGTGTAAATCGGCGCTGGACGGCGCTAGTAGCCGTCAGGGTAGAGGGGGATGTCTCCCCTATTCTTCTACCAATCGCCATCAATTATGTTAATCTTGTCTTTTATCGTCTGCTCTGTGACCTCATAAAAAGTTTTGTTCCCTTTGCTTGCATTGCAACAATAATGTGCAGCTTGCAAGTTCTCCCAATCCTCTGCAGCTGCCCTTGCAGAGGCATAACCAAACTCTTTCCACTTGCTCACAGGTCTTATTTCATCTATAACAAAAGATAGCGGATGTTCTGAATCGCTTGGTTCATCATAATGTATGGGACCTAATCTTCCTTTGCAAATACCACACTCTCCACCCAATGCCTTGAGCCTTGCCCTATGCTTCCTCCTTAGATTTCCATTGCTACTCCGGGGATTCATGAATACCCCCCGGCTTGTTGTAATGTCAATTGATTTACTATTTTTTTTATTACTTTTAGAATTCTTCTTCCCATTTTCCAATGCAATTTTTAAATCTTTTTCTTTCGATAAATAAAACCGGAAAGAGCTATAGCTTACACTTAATTTGACTGCAATAACCTTATTCGTATCACCCTTAGTCTTCCATCTTTGAATTTCAGACAAATAAGGAGCTATTCTCATTTCATAAATATTTTTATTATTTTTCATTTCTCTATTAGTCTAAAGGAATAGCACTTTTTTATCTCTTACTAGTCTAAAAGAATAGCACTTTCTATTCTTTGACACTATCATACTAGCATAAAAAGTTTTCCCTGGTGTTGCAAGTTTCTTAAATTAAGTATAAAGCATGGGCAACTTCATAAATAAATTTGGACTTATAACGGCCATAAGTCGTTCTATTTGCATCTTCAGGATATGGACTCTTATGCATCACATTTTCCCACACTCCATTCCTGTATTCTTCCGGGACTTCAAGCAGTGACCGTTCTATGATTTTTATTTTTTTTAAATACATCTCACGTCGCTGAGCTTTACTTGCAGTTATATCTCCCGGAAACTTGGATTTTGGTTGTCCATCATCAGGTGCTTGACTTTCAGTCATAATACTTTCTGCTTTTTCTTTTAGCCTATTGAAGTCTCTAATTTGATATAGAGTTTGCAAATATAAATTCCTTGGTAATATATATTTGCCTTTCTTTGGTACATATTCCATACTATGATCAACTCCTTTACTATATTTCAAATGATTCTTGTTGCTCTTCATAGTTAACTTTGTAATATTCTTTTCGGTTTACTGTCAAACCTCTTGGCCAAGTTTTATACTTTCGTGGTTTGCCAAGTGCAATCATTAGATATTCTTTGTGAGGTAATCCTGTTACAGGATGCTCAAATGTCCTATATCGTTCTTTTGGAATATAATAGCCGGGAATCGCTTCAGGTTCTTTTGAAAATTCCCTGGCATCTACATACTCTCTTTTTATTACAGGTTTTATTAAGTTCCGACTTGGCGAATATCTATGTTTATGTGTACTATCCGGATTTCTGAATGTTTTTTCGGTCTCTTTAATGAGGTATTCTGCTAGGTCATGATAATCCCCACTGTTATCTAAAGGGGTACTATGAATAAATCCAATTTTCCATAATTGGTTTATCAAATCTATATCTATCGTATTCACTACAATGTGATGGTGAATGCGCTTATTTTCATATTCTGTAACGGCAATATATTTTAATTCTTGTTCATTTTTCTTTAGCTCTCTTCTGAGTTTTCTTAAAAAACTTTTTCTTTGTGTTGCTGCAGTTTGCTTTGTAGGTTCTTCACCTCCGTAAGTTAATGTAATATGGCTACTTCCTTTTCCAAAGTTTGCATTGATTAACATCCATAAATTTTTTACAGCTAATCTATAATTATTTTTCTGTACACAGTCGCTTGTGATCTGGCATTTCGATTTGCGACTTTTTCTATGATTACCTGATGGTACTTTAATCATCCTATGGATAGTTTTCCCTGCAACAATCGTCTCTTTTACTACTTTCATATCGGCTGTCCTAAATTTAATACTCTAATCTAGTCCTATGCCACCTGCAAAAAGCAAGTGGCTTTTACTACTATATATAATGTTACTTTTTATAATTTGCTAATTAGTTCTTTCAAATTCCTGAATTCCTCCGGTGTCAGCCCCGGTCTTTTTTTAGCTATACCTTTTGGATCAAAGACTCTGATCTCATATACTGGGGGCTTGTCATACCATTTAGCTAATACCAATTTTTTTGTATAGCCTTTTTCATTTCTGGCTATTATTCCAATTTCTTCAATGATTTCTAATTTAGATTTTTCTACATTACTCATTGTGACCTCCAAATAAACTTATGATAATTATAGTTGCACATATAATAGCCGTGACTTGTACTGTTACGCTCATAACTATTCCTCCTATGCCTCTTCAACATTTCACTTCTAAAAATAACTATTTTCCTCTACCAATTATCAGTTTTTTATAATTTCTCTCATATCATCTAAATCATATATTTGTGATATATCTGCACTTACTTTCTTGCAGTCTGCATCTGTTATCACAATTACATTCCCTTCCGCGTCCGGTTCTTTTAATACCGTTGCGGTTATAAATACTTCCTCTCCTCTTTTCATTCTTCCTCCTTGTTGTACAGTTCATGTGTACCATTCAGCAGCTGCAGTTCTTCATCATCAATTTCATAGCCATATTTACAAATGATTTCATATACATCTCTAATCTCGTTGGCTTTTGATTTAATATATTTTGAATTCCATTCTACGATAGCCATGTATGTGCCATCATTTATTTGCATGTTGAAATCTGCAAGCATCAACATAACTAAATGTGTTTCTAATTCTAAGACCTTGTCTGTATCAGTTTCATCAATTTCCCATGTATTTTTCTCCTGTATATATGATGCAATTTTATTTTTAAAAAGCCCTATTCCTTGACCTTCC
>ERZ773197.1284-NODE-1284-length-17758-cov-5.718579_pt1 | contig 17758 bp, 13 predicted proteins | sample MGYA00580999_ERZ773197 | MGnify/ENA primary metagenome ERZ773197 (study PRJEB29015, sample SAMEA2738166) | human oral metagenome | biome: human oral; feature: human-associated habitat; material: saliva | place: China | collected 2185 ...
TGTTTTTTGTGTTTCTTGACATTTTGTGTTATAATATATGTTGTAACTAGTTTTTTATTACTTATAAGAAAGAGGGGTAAGTTATGTTCATTTACTTAGAGGGCTTGCCGTATGTAGGAAAGTCCACATTGGCGAAAGGCCTGAAGTCTCGATTAGGCGCAGGATGGAAGATCATGGATGGTCATAGTTTGACGAAGGAAGACCTTTATGTTCTGAGAAGTGGGAATTGCGGAAATGTGATTCTGGACTCATTCCAGCCTTATTACGAATTAGCGAAGACCTATGCGCGTTCTGCGTATGTTCCCAAGTCGGAACTAAAAGAATATCAGGCCATGCTACCTAGACCCACGGCGTCCTTTTATCTGCATGCCGATAGCGATACCACCTTACTTATTCGTGCTAAGAGTGCGATTAATGCTGGGATGGACTGTACGGAGTACGAAAAGTCCATCTTGCAAAGCAATAATATGACTTTTGCTGGTTTCTGTAGCCAGTTCATGGAGTCGGTTAATACGATGGTGGTGCCAGAGTATATCGTTACGGATGATCTTTCACCTGCCGAAGTATTAAGTTCAGTGTATTATAGCGTCAGCAGGGCAATTGAAGCCGCAAGGGAACCGAAAAAGGCTCTCGCTTAGCTAATACGCATTGCAAACCAATCTCGTTCTTTATTTTACATCAGAGATGTAAGGCCCCGATTCATTCGGGGTTCTTTTTGTTTTACTGAGGGGGTTAGTATTTCCGAGTTTTTATTCTAAGAGCATTATCCCAAAATTCTTATGGCCTAGATATGTTACAATATAATTAATTAAATCGCACTGGAGTTAATATGAAAATTCAAGATAAAATTAATGCCTATCTTAATACAGCAATCTCCACCACCGTAGTAATGGTATTACTCGGCCTCTTCTTTGCTCTGCTTCCAGAATTTGCCATCAATCTCTTGCGTCTACTTCTTGCCGCTGGCTTCCTGCTTGCCGGTTTCAGTATGATTGTGAGCCGAATCTATTCGCGTTTCATCCGCATGTTTTCCAGCAACTTCCTCGGCGCCTTCCTTATCGTAGTGGGTCTCGTCTTCCTCTTTTATCCGGGTATTCTCAGCTTAATTCCTATGACTATCGGTCTCGTTATTGTGATTTCGGCGATTTCGCGTATCGGCTATACTATGGAATTAAAAAATGTTTCTAAATCCGCCTATATCACATCTATCATCACTAATCTCCTATCACTTACCGCTGGTATTGCCATTATCGTCTATCCGTTTGACGCTTCCGCCATCGCCTTATCTCTGATTGGCTCCATTATGATCGGTTATGGTCTCTCGGATTTAATCAATATTATTGTCTTAAAGAAGCACGTTGAAGAATTCACTGATCGCTATAATCTAGTCTCCAAATTTTCTGGTTCCAAAAAATCCAGCACTAACTTAGATGATGTTGAAGAAGCGGAAATTGTTGACAAGAAGAAAAAATAATCATGCTTACTCAGGCTCAGTTAAACAATTGAGAAAGACACCTAAAACAAAAAAGGAACAATCCTGTATAATAGATAGTAAGCTTTTATTATTTTAACTCGGAGTTTGCTTTATGGCCGACACTAAAAAAGAACAGGAGCGCGCAGAATTACATCGTACTATTTGGAACATCGCCAACAATCTACGTGGTTCAGTGGATGGCTGGGATTTTAAGCAGTACATTCTTGGCATGCTCTTTTATCGCTTTATTTCAGAAAACTTAACTAACTACATAAACGAAGGTGAGCATAAAGCCGGTAATACGAGCTTTGACTACGCTAATATCTCCGACGAACAGGCTGAAACAATCCGCGAAGAAATGGTAGATACCAAAGGCTTCTTCATCCTACCAAGCCAACTCTTTAAGAACGTCCGTAAGAATGCACGAAACGATGAAAACTTAAATGAAACACTCGAAAAAGCCCTAAACTCCATTGAAGACTCCGCTAAAGGTCATGATTCCGAATATGACATGAAAGGTCTCTTTGACGACCTTGATGTCAATAGTAATAAACTCGGTAGTTCCGTGGCAAAACGCAACGACCACCTCGTCCAACTTATGGATGGCGTTGGCGAGATGAAACTTGGTAATTACCAAGACAACACCATCGACGCGTTCGGCGACGCTTACGAGTTCCTCATGGGTATGTACGCATCAAGCGCCGGTAAATCTGGTGGCGAATTCTACACTCCGCAGGAAGTATCAGAACTCCTCACGAAACTTGCCGTAATTGGCAAAACATCAGTAAACAAAGTTTATGATCCGGCTTGTGGCTCGGGTTCACTTCTCCTTAAATTTGCAAAGATTCTCGGCCGCGATAACGTCCGCCAGGGCTTCTATGGCCAAGAGATTAACATCACGACTTACAACCTTTGCCGCATCAACATGTTCCTTCACGATATTGACTATGATAAGTTCGATATCGCGCTCGGCGATACGCTCATAGATCCTGGGCATTGGGATGATGAGCCATTTGAGGCAATAGTATCTAATCCGCCATATTCAATTCACTGGGAAGGCGAAAGCAATCCAGTGCTCATTAATGACCAACGTTTCTCCCCTGCCGGTGTATTGGCACCGAAGTCGAAAGCCGACCTCGCATTCATCATGCACTCACTTAGTTGGCTCGCCACAAATGGCGCGGCCGCAATCGTTTGTTTCCCAGGTATCATGTATCGTGGCGGTGCTGAGCAAAAGATTCGCAAGTATTTAGTAGATAACAACTTCGTAGACACCGTCATTCAGCTGCCAGACAACCTATTTTACGGCACGAGCATTGCGACCTGCATTATGGTGCTCAGGAAGAATAAATCTGAGAACTCTACGTTATTCATCGACGCAAGTAAAGAATTCATCAAAGTCACAAACAGCAACAAGCTTACCGATGCAAATATTGAGAGGATTCTCGAATGGGTTAAAGAGCGTAAAGATGTCGATCATCTCGTTCGCTTAGCACCAAACGACGAAGTAGCTGAACAAGGCTACAATCTTTCAGTTTCTACCTATGTCGAACCAGAAGACACGCGCGAGAAAGTAGATATCAAGAAGCTTAATGCCGAGCTTAAAGAGATCGTCGCTCGCGAGAATGAACTCCGTCAGAAGATTGATAAAATAATCGAAGAAATCGAAGGGAGTGAAAATGCCTAGAGAATTTAATTTCCTCATTTATAAATCAGAAGATGAAGATTTATTCGTAAATACCTATATTAAAGACGAAACGATTTGGTTAACACAAAAAACAATGTCCGAACTATTCGGGGTTAACCCGCAGGCGATAACCAAGCATTTACAGAATATCTACAACGAAGGCGAACTGGAACAAGCCGCAACGTGTTCCAAAATGGAACAAGTTCAAGACGAAAGTGGTAGAGTCGTTAGACGTGAAACACTATTTTACAATCTCGACGCTATTATTTCTGTCGGCTATCGCGTCAATTCGTCGCGCGCCACGCATTTCAGAATTTGGGCAACGAAAATCCTTAAAGAATACATGATAAAAGGTTTTGTACTAGATGATGACAGATTAAAACAAGGCGAAACGGTTTTTGGCAAAGATTACTTCCGTGAACTCTTGGAACGCGTACGCTCAATTCGCACGAGTGAGAGGCGTATCTGGCAACAGATCACCGATATCTTTGCTGAATGCAGTATCGACTACGACAAAAACTCCGAGATAACACACAATTTCTATGCGATGATCCAAAATAAATTCCATTATGCCATCACTGGTCAAACAGCAGCTGAAATTATTGATACGCATGCCGATCGCACGAAGCCAAATATGGGGCTTACTACATGGAAAAATTCTCCAGACGGCAGAATTCTTAAATCCGATGTTACAGTCGCAAAAAACTATCTAGACGAAAAACAAATCCGCAGGCTTGAACGGGCTATTACAGGCTTCTTCGACTATATTGAAGACTTAATTGAAAATGAGGTTACCTTCACAATGGAAGACTTTGCTAAAAGCGTTAACGAATTCTTGAATTTTCGTCGTTTCGACATCTTAGAGGGCAAAGGCCGCATCTCGAAGAAAGATGCCGACAAAAAAGCCATTACCGAATATACTGAGTTTAACAAGACGCAGACGATTAATTCTGACTTCGATAAAGAGGTAAAAAGAATACTAGAAGGTAAAAATGAGTAAGATTGATGAGTTGATTAAAGAAAAATGCCCAAATGGCGTAGAATACAAACCGCTCAGCGAGCTTATGAATTACGAACAGCCTGGAAAGTACATCGTATCTAGTACTGACTACAATGATGATTTTGAAACGCCAGTATTAACCGCAGGGCGAAGCTTTATTCTTGGATACACAAATGAAACTGACGGTGTCTATCAAGCTAGTAAAGAATCTCCGGTAATAATATTTGATGACTTCACTACATCATCTCACTGGGTTGATTTTCCATTTAAAGTTAAATCATCTGCCATGAAATTACTAATCGCTAAGGATGATAATATTGCTACTCTACGTTACTTATACTTTTGCATTAAAAATATAAAGTATGAACCTGGCTCACATGCACGTCAATGGATCGACAAATATTCAAAAATAAAAGTTCCCGTGCCGCCACTCGAGATTCAGCAAGAAATTGTAAGCGTGCTAAACTTATTTACAGAGCTGGAAGCAGAGCTGGAAGCAGAGCTGGAAGCTAGGAAGCGTCAGTACGAACACTATAGGGATTACCTACTTTCATTTGAAAATATAGCCGGTGAGGGGGGGCAAGTTGAGTGGCTTACACTGGATGACATCTTCGATATCAAGAACGGATATACTCCATCAAAGAAGAACTCTGGATACTGGGAAGGCGGCAATATTCCGTGGTTCAGAATGGAAGATATTCGTCAAAATGGTCGTATACTTAACGATTCAATTCAGCATGTTACTAATTTAGGCGTAAAAAGTTCAGGGTTATTTAAGCGCGGTTCGATCATGGTAGCAACAACGGCCACGATCGGAGAGCACGCGCTGATAGAAACCGACTATCTAAGCAATCAGCAATTAACGAATCTTACAATTAAAGATAAATATACCGAGTTGATTCTTCCGAAATATGCCTTTTATTACTTCTTCATCGTCGATAGACAATGCTTAGGAGTAGCAAATTTTAGCGGTGGAATTCCAATAGTTGATCAAAGTAGATTCAAGAAGCTCAGGTTCGCAGTACCGCCATTGAAGGTTCAAGAACGCATCGTTTACGTCCTAGATAATTTTGACGCCGTCTGTAACAACCTCAATATTGGCTTACCGGCTGAAATTGAAGCGCGACAAAAACAATACGAATACTATCGCGATAGACTTCTAAGCTTCGATACAGTAATCGGTGTCGGCACCGAGAGAGAGAGAGAGAGAGAGGAGTAGCTAAGCTACGTCAATATATCTTTGGTTACTATATTTCCAAGATTGAAGACCTTTGTGATATATCTCGCGGTATCGTAATGTCCAAGGACTTCATAAAAGACAACGCAGGCGATTATCCGGTCTATTCGTCACAGACTGAGAATGACGGCATATTGGGCAAGATCAATACGTATAAGTACGACGGCGAATACTTAACCTGGACTACGGATGGCGCCAATGCTGGCACCATATTCCGCAGGAGCGGCAAGTTTAGCGTTACAAATGTATGCGGCTTACTAAAGATTAAAGAAGAAGATATTCTAAACGATTACCTGTATTATGCATTGAGTGTAGAAGCTAAAAAGCACGTCAATTCAGGAATGGGTAACCCGAAGCTCATGAGTAATGTGATGGGCTCGATAAAAGTAATTGTCCCGAGCGCAGAACAACAAGAATCAATAATAAAAGTGCTAAATAACCTGAGCGAAATATGCGAAAGTTTCAAGTCCGGCCTCCCTGCCGAGATCAAAGCACGCCACAAACAATACGAATATTACCGCGACAAACTGCTTACCTTTTCAGAAAAATAGTGCCATCTGATTATAATTCTTACATTAAAAATCGTGGAAAAGTCTTGACAAACTTCCACGATTTGTGATAAAATGTGGAAAAGTGAAAAGAAAGCTCCACGATATGAATAGTGTTGGAAAATACATAAGTCAACCAGAGGGGTACAAGGCTTTTATTCCTGATCCTTTTCCACCAAAGGACAAGTTTGTTTTTAGTGATCAACTGATCAAAAAACATTCAGAAGCTATGCGCGTCCTCGGTAAACTCGATGGCATCGCAGAGTTACTACCAGATAAAGATTGGTTCATCTTAATGTTTCTTAGGAAGGACGCATCGTCTTCAAGCCAAATCGAAGGAACGAATGCAACAATGATGGACTCGATTGAGAGGGAGAATGTCGAACCGAGTGTCGATATTCCACAAGACGTTGATGATATTTTGCACTACATTAAAGCCTTAAACTACGGCTTAAAACGAATCGAAGAATTTCCATTTAGCCTAAGATTTATCAAGGAACTTCATGAAAAACTAATGCAGGGTGCAAGATCAACACAGTTCTCTTATCCTGGGGAATTTCGCAAAAAACAAAACTGGATTAATGGAACGCGCCCAGATAACGCTAAATATGTTCCACCAACCGTTGTTGAAATGAAACGCTCACTTGGTGATTTAGAATTATTTATCAACTCCGACAAAGACGACTATCTACCACTGATAAAAACAGCGCTCATTCACTCTCAGTTTGAGACTATTCACCCGTTCAATGATGGAAATGGTAGAACCGGTCGTATGCTTGTTGCGATGTACTTATGGCAACAAAAGTTACTAGAATCGCCAGTTTTATACTTGTCATCTTACTTTAAGAAATATCAAGAAGTTTATTACTCTCGGCTTAACGGTTACCATAATGGCGAAGTAGAAGAATGGGTTGACTTCTTCCTTGATGGTGTAATTGAAATTGCTAATTCCGCCATCGTAACATGCGCAAAAATTACGAAACTACGTGAAAGAGATATGATGAAAGTTCAAAAACTCAATCGTGTAGCATCAGAAGCTACTCTCAAGATATTGACTGGATTATACAAAATGCCAGTCGTGGGTGTTTCCGATATTCAGAAATGGACCGGATATCAACAAAGCGGAGTATATAAAGCAATTGATCGCATGAAAGATATGGGTATATTGGAGCCGATAAAAACTGGTGATAAGTCGTATGCGCAAAAATGGGTATATAGAGAATATCTAAACTTATTCAGCGAAGAAGCGGAGGCAAAAAATGAGTAGGTTCAATATGATTGCGGAAAGTGAAGTCTCTACAGTTCTCGCTGAATACAAGCCTGATGACAAAAAATATACGGCTTACCAGAGCGAAGCCGAGCTTGAACGCGAACTAATACAGAACTTGCAGGAGCAAGGATATGAATATCTGCAAATCCATAACGCTCACGATCTCGAAGATAATTTACGCATTCAGCTTCAAAAGCTAAACAATTACGTCTTTTCTGATAGCGAATGGCAAAGATTCTTCTATGAAAATATCGTCGGTAATTCTGAAGGCATTGTCGAGAAAACTCGCAAGATCCAAGAAAAAGATACCGCGATATCGTTCCGTGCAGAAGATGGCCACACGCAGAACATTCGCCTGCTCGATAAAAAGAATATTCATAACAATAGCCTACAAGTCATTAATCAATACGCCGTTAGCAAGGACGAAGGCGCCGAACACGATAATCGCTACGATGTAACGATTCTTGTCAATGGGCTTCCCCTCGTTCATATCGAGCTAAAGCGACGCGGCGTAAGGCTCCGTGAGGCATTTAATCAAATCAAACGCTACTCACGCGAGAGTTTCTTCGCCGGTAGCGGTCTTTTTGAATACGTCCAAATCTTCGTAATTTCTAACGGCACTCATACAAAATATTATTCAAATACAACGCGCGAAAGCCATATCAAAGAACTTGGCGAAGCTGGTCGTAAGAAATCTAAAAAGACAAGCAACAGCTTCGAATTCACAAGCTATTGGGCTGACGCAAAAAACAAGACAATTCCAGATTTGGTAGACTTTACAAAAACATTCTTCTCAAAGCATACGATTCTAAACATTTTGACGCGCTACTGTGTATTTGATACCGACAACAAGCTACTCGTAATGCGCCCATATCAGATCGTAGCAACCGAAAGAATTATCAATCGCATAGAAACCTCAACTAACTACAAAAAGCTCGGCCGGGCGGCCGCTGGTGGCTATATTTGGCACACTACTGGCTCAGGGAAGACACTTACAAGCTTTAAGACTGCTCAGCTCGTAGCAAAGATGCCGTATATCGATAAAGTCTTATTCGTGGTAGATCGCAAAGACTTAGACTATCAGACAATGAAAGAATACGACCGCTTCGAGAAAGGTGCCGCAGATGGCAATACTTCAACGCGCGTTCTTCAGAAACAACTCGAATCAAACAATTCACGCATCATTGTCACAACAATCCAAAAGCTTGGCGTATTCATTAAAAAGAATCCAGTACATGACGTTTATAACAAGCACGTCGTAATTATCTTTGACGAATGTCACCGCTCACAATTCGGCGATATGCATACTGCAATCGCTAAGGCTTTTAAGAATTATCACCTCTTTGGCTTTACCGGTACACCTATTTTCGCGTCTAACGCCGGCAGTAGCGGCAATCCAATGCTCAGAACGACAGAACAAGCCTTTGGTGATAAACTCCACACGTACACGATCGTAGACGCCATTAACGACAAAAATGTGCTACCATTCCGCATTGATTATATCAATACCGTCAAAGAAAAAGACGATATCGCCGATAAACAAGTAAGTAGCATCGATCGCGAACATGCATTGCTTAGTGACGAACGCGTTTCTATGGTCACTTCATACATTCTCGACCATTTCGACCAGAAGACAAAAAGAAATCAGTTCTACAACTTTAATCGTACAATGAATGTAGCCGATGTTGTAAGGTTTGGCGACTCAAAACGCGAAACATTACTTGGCAGAATGAATGGCTTTAACTCAATCTTTGCTGTCGCGTCTATTCCAGCCGCAATGAAATACTACACTGAGTTTAAGAAACAGTTAGCTGAGAGAAACAACTCACTCAAAATCGCAACTATTTTCAGTTTCGCCGCAAATGAAGACGATCCAGAAGAAGGCTTTATCTTCGATGAGGACTTAGATGTTATAGGGATGGATCAGTCGTCGCGTGACTTTCTAGAATCAGCTATTGCCGACTACAACAAAGATTTCAACACGAATTACGATACATCTTCTGATTCATTCCAAAACTATTATAAAGACCTGTCGCTACGCGTCAAGAATCGCGAAGTAGATCTACTTATTGTCGTGAATATGTTCCTAACCGGCTTTGATGCCACGACGCTTAATACGCTCTGGGTAGATAAAGAGTTAAAGATGCATGGTTTGGTTCAAGCGTTTTCACGCACGAACCGCATTCTTAACTCGGTTAAGCAATTTGGCAATATCATTTGTTTCCGAAATTTAGCCGAAAAAGTTGATGAAGCAATTGGTTTATTTGGCGATCGCGACGCAAGTGGCATAGTGCTTCTAAAAAGCTACGACGAATACTTGAATGGCTATGACGAAAATGGCGAACATAAAGTTGGCTATGCAGAATTAATCGCCGAGCTTTCCGAAAAGTTCCCACTTGGCGAACGCATCGAGGGTGAACAAAACCAAAAAGGCTTCATCAAGCTCTTTGGCAAGATTCTAAGGATGCGCAACATTCTTACATCGTTCGATAGGTTCGAACAAGAAGATATTTTGTCGCCAAGAGATTTGCAGAACTACCAGAGCGAATATCTCGACCTATACCAAGAACTTCGCCCATCCAGTCAAGCTGAAAAAGAAGACGTGAATGACGATCTTGTATTCGAAATTGAACTCGTGCGCCAAGCCGAAGTTAACGTCGATTACATTCTTGCACTCGTCGCGAAGTATCATGAGTCGAACTGCGAGAATAAGGACATTCTTACGAGCATCGATAAGGCCGTCGACGCAAGCATCGAGCTCAGAAGCAAGAAGGAACTCATCCACGACTTTATTAACCTCTACTCTCTGCACGAGAATGGCGAGATTCACGACGCATGGCAACGCTTTATTAATGCCGAACGCGAGAACGAGCTTACTAAGATTATCGAGGATAACAACCTAAATCCCGCAGAAACTATAAGGCTTATCTCTAACTCATTCCGCGACGGCGTATTTAAGACCACAGGAACCGACGTAGACCGCATTATGCCGGCTATGTCGCGCTTTGGCGGTAGTAACCGCTCTGGTAAGAAGAAAGGCATTATTGAGCGACTTGTGAGCTTCTTCGAGAAATACTTTGGAGCGATCTAAAGACTACTCGAAATTGATACACAAAAAAGGTGATTTACGTATATAAATCACCATATAATTTCATTTTCGAACCTGAGTTTTTAAAGGTTCCTCTGTTGGTGAGTCGGGAGGGACTCGAACCCTCGACACCGGGCTTAAAAGGCCCGTGCTCTAACCTGCTGAGCTACCGACCCAGAGTACTCTCTTATTATATGCCTACCCTCTCAAAAAATCAAGCAAAATATGGTATAATATTCAGAGTAAAAAATAAGGGCAATATGAATAATAAAGAAAATATCCGTAATGTTGCAATCATCGCGCACGTTGACCACGGTAAAACGACGCTGGTGGATGCACTTTTGAAACAATCTAATACCTTCCGTGATAACCAAGCCGAAATGAGTCAGACCCTCATTATGGACTCTGGCGACCAGGAACACGAGCGCGGTATTACTATCACCGCCAAGCAGACCTCGGTCTATTATCACGATCACAAAATTAATATTATCGACACTCCGGGCCACGCCGACTTCTCTGGTGAAGTGGAACGTACTTTGAACATGGCCGACGGTGTACTTTTGGTGGTTGATGCCCAAGAAGGCCCAATGCCACAGACCAAATTCGTTTTGAAGAAAGCCCTTGATCTTAAATTAAAACCAGTCGTAATTATTAATAAAATCGACAAGCCTGCCGCTCGCATTGAAGAAGTGAAAGACGAAATTTCTGACCTTTTCTTGGAGCTTGCGACCGAAGAATCTCAACTTAATTATCCTATCTATTATGCTATCGCGCGTGATGGTCGTGCTGGTAAGACCGAAAATTTGGATGATGACCTGCATGTAATTTTCGAATCCATCATCAATGATATCCCTTCACCGAAGGTTGATGAAGACTCTGAGAAAGGTCTGCAACTTCTCGTCGCCTCGCTCGCTTCCGATAACTACCTTGGTAAATATGCTATCGGTAAAATTTTCCGTGGCAATATTAAGCATGGTCAATCGATCAAAATCGTGAAGACTCATTTTACTAATGGTGAACCAGAAGTCACTACCGAAAATGGTAAAGTTGATCGTATTTTCGTCTATCGTGGTCTCGGCAAGGAAGAGGTTAATGAAGCTTTTGCTGGCGATATCGTCGCAGTGACCGGTATTCCAAGTGCTAATATCGGTGATACGATTGCGGCTTTTGATAATCCAGAAGCTCTGCCTACCATCGAGCTTGAACCACCTACTCTCAGTATCTATATTGGCCCAAACACCAGTCCTTTGAAGGGGCAAGAGGGTGAATTTACCACCTCTCGTCAGATTTCTGATCGTCTCCACAAGGAGCTCGAAACTAATATCGCGTTGAAAATCGCCCAAGATGGTCTCGGTTACAAAGTTTCTGGTCGTGGTGAACTTCACCTCTCTGTTTTGATTGAAACCATGCGCCGTGAAGGTTACGAATTAGAGGCTGGTCGCCCAGAGGTCGTCTATAAGGAAATTGATGGTAAAAAATGTGAACCATTTGAAGACCTTACCATTGAAGTCACTCCAGAATATGTCGGTGCGGTTTCGCAAGAGCTTGGTATTCGTAAGGCAGATTTAATCGCTCAAGAAATCACTTCCGGTGGCGCCGTGCGTTTTACTTATGAAATTTCTACTGCTGCCTTGATTGGTCTTCGCAATAGCTTAATGACCGATACTAAGGGTACCGTGATTATGTCTTCTATTCCGAAGGGCTACCGTCCAGTCGAAGGTAAATACAAGCCAGAACGTAATGGTGTTTTGATTTCTTTTGAAACTGGTACTTCTACCGCTTATGCTCTCGACATGGTGCAGGCTCGTGGTATTCTCTTTATTCCGCCACAGGTGCCAGTCTACCAGGGTATGATTGTCGGTCTTTCGAACAAGAAAGAAGATATCGACATCAACGTTTGTCGCGAAAAACAGCTCACTAATATGCGTACTCACGCTTCCGACGGTGCTATTCAGCTCACTCCGTATACCAATCTCAGTCTCGAGCAATGTCTCGACTTCCTGCTCGATGATGAACTTCTCGAAGTCACTCCGAAGAGTCTACGTCTCCGCAAGCGCCAATTAGATCCAATCAAGCGCAAACGCGAAGCTAGGAGCTAAAATGTCCCAACCGGCGTATCTTATCGATTCCCATTGTCATCTGCATGACCTGGATTTTTATACGCCGGAAGCACAAGTCCAGGCTCTTGCGGCCTGCGCCGAAAAACAAGTCGAAAAGCTGATTTGTATCGGTACCGACCACGATGACTCTTTCAAGGCTGCCGAATTTGCCACCCAAAATCCCACCAAACTTTTCTGGAGCTACGGTATCCACCCCAATGAATTTGACAAGCCTAGAAAAGATGTTCAATTTGAACATAAAAACCGACCAATCGCAATCGGAGAAGTCGGCCTAGATTATCATTATGGTGAGAACGACAAGCTCGACCAGGCGAGACTTCTGGAGGAGATGCTAGACCTTGCCATTCGCGAAGATTTGCCACTGATTTTTCATGTTCGTGAAGCCTTTGACGATTTTTTCGCGATTTTGGACAATTTCTCTTCCGCCAAAATTCGCGGTGTCGTGCATTCTTTCTCTGATAACAAGAAAAATCTGCGTAAATCTCTCGAACGTGATTTTTATATCGGCGTGAATGGCTTGGCTACTTATTCTACTTTGCCAATGCCGCCAATTGAGCGAATTCTCCTCGAAACTGATGCGCCATTTCTCGCTCCCGTGCCACTGCGCGGCCAGACCAATCAGCCGGCCAATGTTTATTATGTAGCTAAGTGGCTATCTGAGAAGCTTGGATTAGATTTTGAGGAAGTTGCGAAAATTACTACTGAAAATTCTGAAACTCTCTTTAATTTAGGAGCCAAAAAATGATTTATTTAGATTTCGCCGCCGCTACCCCGGTACATCCTAAGGTGCTTGAGGCGATGTTGCCATACTTTAGTGAAAATTTTTACAATCCCTCTGCGCCATATCTTCCAGCCAAACATTTGCGCGGTGAATATGAAGCGAAAAAATCCGCTCTGGCTCAAACCATTGGTGCGAAATCACCAGATTTAGTTATCACGGCCGGCGCCACCGAGTCGATTAATCTCGCTTTTACCGTTCTAGAAAATTACACCGACGCCGAAGCCCTGATTTTAGCTACCGAGCATGCTTCGGTGCGAGAATCCGCCAAGCATTATGCGAAAAAAGTGGCAGAAATCACCGTCGATCATACCGGTCTAATCGACCTAAAAGATTTGACTGCCAAAATCACCGAAAAAACCGTCCTAATCTCTGTCGCCATCGCCAATAACGAACTTGGCACCATCCAGCCCCTCAGTGAAATTGCCGAAATTATTCGACGAACCCGTGAACAGCGTCTCGCTACCGGTAATCTTACGCCACTTTATCTCCATTCTGATGCCTCGCAGGCCGCCAGCCTCCTCGACCTTTCAGTGGCGCGTCTCGGGGTCGACCTTTTGACGCTCAATTCCGCCAAAGTTTATGGTCCGAAGGGGATTGGTGCGCTCTATATTTCTCGTGGAGTTAAGCTCAGTCCAATCTCTTATGGTGGTGGCCAGGAAATGGGTTTGCGTTCGGGTACGGAAAATGTGCCTCTCCTCATGGGCTTCGCGGAAGCTTCGGTGCGTGCGAAATCTCACATTTCCGCCAGTCGTAAAAAATACGAAAAATTTAATCAATTATTCCGCCAGATTTTGACCGAAAAATCCCTCGTCATTCCGAAATTCTTGGGTAACAAAAAGCACCAATTAGCCAATTTCTGCCCAATCTGCTTCGATAGCCTCGATGCCGAACGTCTGATCTTTAAGTTAGAAGACCGGGGTATTTTATTATCTACTGGCGCCGCCTGTGCTGCTTCCAAGGGGCAAAAATCCCATGTGCTTTCCGCCATCGGTCTCACCGATTCGGAAATTACCGGCTCCCTTCGCGTCACTTTCGGTGAGCTAAATACCGAAGAGCAAATTCGTGAAGCTGCCACGGTGATCGCCGAAGTAGTTAATCAAGAAGCCAAGCGCATCGGACTAGTGTCAGACGATGTGGTTTTGAAAGAATCGCATGACATTAAACAAGATCAAGAAATTTTTACCGAATTTAGCCAAGATCAAGGAGTCGCTCATGAATAGCACTAAGACCAAACCAAAAACCGTCTTCGTCGGCATGTCGGGTGGGGTCGATTCTTCCGTTACTGCGGTTTTATTAAAAAATGCCGGCTATCATGTGGTCGGGGTTTATATGAAGAACTGGTCGAAGGACCTTCCGGGCATGAAATGTCCTTGGGCGGAAGATTTGGCCGATGCCAAGCGCGTGGCTACCAAGTTAGATATTGATTTTCGTATTTTTGATTTTGAAACTGAGTACCACGCCAAGGTGGTCGACTACATGATTGAGGAATTTAGGAAGGGAAACACCCCGAATCCCGATGTAATGTGCAATCAAGAAATCAAGTTCAAGCTTTTTTATGATATTGCCATGAGTCAGGGCGCGGACTTTATTGCCACTGGTCATTACGCTGTATCTGAGGATGGAAACTTGAAGCTCGCTACCGATACGAATAAGGATCAAACTTACTTCCTCTATCGAATTTCCGATGAAGCTATTGCGCACACTTTGTTTCCTCTTGGTAAAATGCTAAAACCAGAGGTGAAGCAGTTGGCTGCCGAATTTGGTCTCGATAATGCCTACAAGAAAGAATCGATGGGGGTTTGTTTCGTGGGTGAAGTCGGGATTAAGGATTTTCTCCAAGAATATATCGAGGTGGTGCCTGGCCAGATTATCGATCGCGATACTGGAGAAACGCTCGGCACGCACGAAGGCGCGGTCTTCTATACTATCGGCCAACGTCACGGTTTGAATCTCGGGGGTGGTCTACCTTATTATGTGGTGGGTAAAGATATGGCGAAAAATCTGGTATATGTTTCGAAAAATCTCAATCACTTAAATCTTTGGACGAAGACTTTGAAATTAAAGGATGTAATCATTCGTCAAATTCATCAGGCCACCGGTGATATTCAGCCAAATCTCTCTAATCTCACTTGTCGTGTGCGTCATCGTGCGCCACTCATCTCTTGCGGTTTTAACGCAGAAACTAACGAGGTGGTATTGATTGAAGAAATCAAACATCCAGCAGCCGGCCAATCTGTGGTCTTTTATGCCGGTGACGTCTGCATCGGCGGCGGTATTATTGCAGAATAATTTTTAACAGAAAATTTATCACTGGCTTAGGTGGCAAAAATCACCACTCCTAAGAAAAAATAACCGCTCCTCGCGGCTATTTTTTATTTTTTATCGAAGCAGGCGTAACCCTTAGTTAATTCCAATTTGCGCTTCAGGTCATCGACTGTTTTCTTCAGACCATCTTTTTGAATTTTTTCGTCCAGATCACCGAGGTCGAAATCCTCGCCGTCGTCCGTAGTGGCTGAAACCAAATTTTCTACCGTTGGATCGATCTTAATCGTGAGTGTATTCTGTGCGGATTTACAGCTAATCGTTAGCAACCCATCGCCGTTAGCCATATTTTTCACGACTATGAAGAGGATTATACCCACAATCCCGATTAGGAACAGGGTAATTATTTTTTTCATTTGCGGCGTCCTTTTATTTAATCTATTTTAATTATATATAACATGAGCATTTTGTAAAGTTGTGTAAAACTCGAAGTTCTGCAGAATATGGTATAATTACCCCCATGAATGCAAGTGAAATCCGTCAAAAATTTCTTGAATATCAAACTAGTCGTGGCCACCAGGTAATCGCTCCAGCGCGTCTGGTTTTGGAAAATGATCCGACCACCCTTTTCACTGGTTCTGGCATGCAGCCTCTTTTGCCATATCTTCTCGGTGAACCTCATCCTGCCGGTCAGCGTCTGGCAGATTCACAGCCATGTTTGCGTTTGCAGGACATTGAAGATGTGGGTGATCCACGTCATACTACGGTTTTCGAAATGCTCGGCAACTGGTCACTGGGTGATTATTTTAAGCAAGAGCAAATTCCAGCCTTCTTCAAATTTCTCACCGAAGTGGTCGGGCTCGATCCACATAAAATTTACGTCACTTGCTTTATTGGTAATGAAAAATATGGCATCCCCAAAGATATCGAATCGGCCGAAATCTGGCAACGTGTTTTTGCGGAAGCCGGTGTGCAGGCGGAAATTGCTGAAATTGGCTCCAGTGAAGATGGCGCCAAGCGTGGTATTAAAGAAAACGAGCATATTTTCTTCTACGATGATCATGAAAACTGGTGGAGTCGTGGCGGTGGCGTCGAAACTACCCCGATTGGTGATCCGTGTGGTCCAGACTCCGAAGTTTTCTATGATTTTGGCGAAGACAAGCAAGATGTCGCGAAATATGGCAAATCTCATCCTGCCTCGGACGGTGCACGCTTCATGGAAATCGGTAACCAAGTCTTCATGCAATATAAGCGCAATCAAGACGGTACCTTCTCTGAATTAACCAAGAAAAATATCGATTTCGGTGCTGGCCTTGAGCGTATTGCCGCAGCTGCTATGGATTCTTTCGACGTTTTCGAAACTTCACTCTTAAAACCAATTATTAATAAGCTCGAAGCGATCTCTGGCCTGAGCTACGCTGACCACACCGAAGAAATGCGCGTGATTGCGGATCATTTGCGTGGTGCTTATTTACTTTCGGCTCAAGGCTTAGTTCCAAGTAATAAACAGCAAGGCTATGCCCTCCGCCGTTTGATTCGTCGTGCGGTAATGAAAGCTACTAACCTCGGTATCGATCAAGATTTCTTGGCTCAAATCGTGCCAATTATTGCCGAAAATTACCAAGATCTTTCAGATGAAATCCTTACCAATCGTGCTGATGCCTTGAATATTTTGATTCGCGAAGAACAGGCTTTCCGCCGTAGTATTCACCGCGGTCTTAAGGAGCTTCATAAGCTTAAAGATCAAGGCCTTACCGGCAAAGAACTCTTCATGTTGCAGGATACCTATGGTTTCCCACTCGAATTATCTCTCGAGGAAGCCAAGCAAAACCAAATCAGTCTCAGTGAAAACTGGCAATCCGAATTCCAGGCTAGCCTCGATGAACAACGCCAACGTTCTCAGACCGCTAGTAAGGGTATGTTCAAGGGTGGCCTCGAAGACCACGGTGAAGCCTCGGTAAAATATCATACCGCGACTCACTTGCTTTTAGCTGCACTGCAGAAAATTGTCGATCCGAATATCGCTCAAGCCGGCTCCAATATCACTTCTGAGCGCCTACGTTTTGATTTTAATCTCGATCGCAAACTCACCGATGAAGAGAAAAAACAAATCGAGGATCAGGTTAATCAATGGATAGAGGACGACTACCCAGTTTCTTTCGCCGAATATGATAAGGCTTACGCTCGTGACGTTCTGAAGGCGCACGGTAACTTCTGGGAAAAATATGGCGATGTAGTCAAAGTCTATACCATCGGCGCCGCAGAAAATCCCGTCTCGCGTGAACTTTGTG
>ERZ773197.1286-NODE-1286-length-17719-cov-13.687613_pt1 | contig 17719 bp, 13 predicted proteins | sample MGYA00580999_ERZ773197 | MGnify/ENA primary metagenome ERZ773197 (study PRJEB29015, sample SAMEA2738166) | human oral metagenome | biome: human oral; feature: human-associated habitat; material: saliva | place: China | collected 2185 ...
TTGCGCCGCAAGACGGATTCCAAGCGCGGCGGCCGCGGTTCGCGCAGGGATTGACGACATGAGAAAAGCACTCTTACAAGGAGTGCTTTTCCTGTTTATGGTCATGGGAGACGTATTTGGAAAGAGCAGTGCAGAGCTTGCCGGATGGCGGCAGATGGGGGAATCTCATGCTGAATAAGGTCTTGGCTTTTTGCGAGGAGCATGGCCTTCTGGCGCATGGCTCTTCCATCGTGGTTGCCGTCTCGGGCGGCGCAGACTCGATGGCGCTGCTCGATCTGCTGCTGCATTTGCAGGAGCGGCGGGCGCTTTCCTTGCATGTCGCGCATTTCGAGCACGGCATTCGCGGCGAGGCGTCGCGCGAGGATGCGGACTATGTCGCTGCATTCTGCCGTGCACGAGGCGTCGCCTGCAGCGTGGAGGCGGCGGATGTGCCGCAGTATGCGAAAGAGTGCAGGATGTCGCTGGAAACGGCGGCGCGCGAACTGCGCTACGCTTTTTTGCGCCGCGTAAGGGCGTGTGTCGGCGCTCAGGTGATCGCTGTCGCGCATCATGCGGACGATCAGGCGGAGACGGTGCTGCAGCATATCCTGCGCGGCGCGGGGTTGCACGGTCTCGTGGGCATGACGCCGCGCACGGGCGATGTCGTGCGCCCCCTGCTCGCCTGCACGAAGGAGGAGCTTGTCGCTCACTGCGCGGCGCATGGCATCGAGGTGCGCCACGATGCGACGAACGATGCGGCGGAGGCACGGCGCAACTACTTGCGGCTGGAGATCCTGCCGCGTCTCGCCGCGCATGTCAACGCGTCGGCGGGCGCGGCGCTCGTACGCCTCGCGGAAGCTGCCCGCGCGGACGACGCTTTGCTCGATGAGATGGCGCACGCAGCGTTTTCGCGCGTCGTCTGCGGCGAGGGGCGGGCAGCGGGCGCGGCGCACGAAAGCCTTGCGCTTTCGCGCACGGCGTTTCGCGCCGAGCCGCTTGCCCTGCAGCGGCGCATCGTGCGCCTTGCTGCGCGCGCCTTCGTCGATGAATCGCACGATTGGGGCTGGCGGCAGGTCGAGCAGGTGCGCCGCATGATGGTGGAAGGAAGGGGCGGCCTCTCGTGGGACTTGCCCGGCTGCGTGCAGTTTTTCCTTGATGGGAAACGGGGCGTCTTTCTTGTCGGCGCGATTCGTAGTGCCCATGAGAAAAGCGGTGCAGGAGGCAGGCCGCTTTCTTCGCATAGGACGGCGGACGGCATGGCGGAGAGCGATCTTTTGAGCTGCATACCGCTTCGAGCGCCTGCTGTGACGCGTCTGCCCGCGCTCGGCATCGTGCTCGTCGCGGATTTTGTCCGCGAGCGCCCGCGGACGGACGGGCGCTCGGAAATCTACTTGCCGTCTCGCGTACTTGCCACAGCCGTCGTGCGCACGCGCCGCGCGGGTGATCGCGTGCGGCTTCCTTGCGGCACGAAGAAGCTCAAGGATTTCTTCATCGACGAGCATGTGCCGCGCACCGCGCGCGATCGCGTGCCGCTCGTCGTCTGTGATGGGGAGGTCGTCTGGGCGGTAGGCGTGCGGCGTTTTTCGTCCGCGCTGGTGAAGGAAGATGAATCAATGGTACGGCTTCGTGCCGTTTTTGAAGAAGGAGCGTACGATCATGCACAACGATTTGGAGAAGATTCTTTTCGATGAGGCGCAGCTCGCCGAGATGGTGGAGCGGCTTGGGCGCGAGATCACGCGCGACTATGCGGGCGAGGAGATATACGCCGTCGGCATTCTGAAGGGCGCCGTGCTCTTCTACGCCGACCTCGTACGCGCCATCGACCTGCCCGTGACGCTCGATTTCATGCAGCTTTCGAGCTATGGCGGCGGTACGAGTTCGACGGGCGATGTGCAGATCCTTCTCGACCTCGCGAAGAGCGTCGCGGGGCGCAACATCCTGCTCATTGAGGACATTGTGGATTCGGGGCTTTCCATGCACTATCTGATGGAGAACTTCCGCCATCGAAAGGCGAAGAGCGTCAAGCTCTGCTCGCTTTTGAGCAAGCCGTCGCGGCGCAAGGTCGATGTGAAGGTCGACTACTGCGGTGCGGAGGTGCCCGACGCCTTCCTCGTCGGCTATGGGCTGGACTACGATCAAAAGTACAGGAATCTGCCGTATCTCGGCATCCTGAAGCCCGAGATCTACAGCAAATGAGACGGCGTGCGCTTTCCGTGAAATTTGCTGCCGACAGGTTAGAATTGTTACCCTGAAATTTTATTTGTGTTGACAATTAAAATCGGGTATAATGGGGATGTTTTGTTGACCGCGTGATTTGCGGCAGATGAGAGAAGGGCGCGGCAGTTTTTTGTCCGCGCATGACAGGGGAGGCAAGAAGCGTGGCGGAGTTCATTCGTGCCGAACATCTTTCGCATGTATTCCATGCGGGGGAAGAGGACGCCTATCGGGCGCTTTCCGACATCTCCTTGTCCATCGCCGACGGCGAGTTTCTCGCCGTCCTCGGCACGAACGGCTCAGGCAAGTCGACGCTGGCGCGTCACTTCAATGCGCTCCTCCTGCCGACCGAGGGCCGATGCACGGTTGCGGGGCTGGATACGAAGGAGACGCAGGAGCTTTGGCGCATCCGCCAGCTCGTGAGCATGGTGTTCCAGAATCCCGACAATCAGATCATCGCCGCCGTCGTCGAGGACGACGTAGCCTTCGGGCCGGAAAACCTCGGCATAGAGCCGGCGGAGATCCGCGTGCGCGTGAGAGACGCGCTCGCTGCCGTCGGCATGGAGCGTTACCGCACGGCAGCGCCGCACCTCCTGTCGGGCGGGCAGAAGCAGCGCGTGGCGATTGCGGGCGCGCTGGCGATGCGGACGCGCTGCCTCGTGCTCGACGAGCCGACGGCGATGCTCGATCCTTTGGGCAGGCAGGAGGTCTTGCAGACGGTGCAGCGGCTTCATCGCGAGAGGGGCATCACCGTCATCTATATCACGCACTTCATGGAGGAGGCGGCGGCCGCCGACCGCGTCATCGTGATGGAGGAGGGGCGCATCGCGGCGGAAGGAACGCCGCGCGAGGTGTTTCAGGACGTCTCGGGCATGAAGGCGCGTGGCCTTGACGTGCCGCTCGCCGTCGAGCTGGCGGCGCTCCTTCGCGCGGACGGCATATCGCTGCCGCAGGATCTCTTGACGGATAAGGAATTGGTGAGTGCGCTTTGTCCATCGTGCTGAAAAATATCGACTACACATACATGCGCGGCACGCCGTTTGAGCGCAAGGCTCTTTCGGACGTCTCGCTGACGATCGAGGCGGGCAGCTTCACGGCGCTCGCCGGGCATACGGGATCGGGCAAATCGACGCTCGTGCAGCATCTCAACGGCCTTCTGCAGCCCGACAGCGGCACGGTTCTCGTCGACGGTACGGACATCGGCAAGAAGGGCGCGGAGGCGAAGAAGGCGAAGCACAGCGTCGGCATGGTCTTCCAGTACCCCGAGCATCAGCTCTTCGAGGAGACGGTGGAAAAGGATGTCGCGTTCGGCCCCATGCGTCTCGGGCTTTCCGCGCAGGAGGTCGAGGAGCGCGTGAGGGCGGCGCTGGACTTCGTGGGGCTTCCTGTCTCCGAGTTTGGGGCGCGGTCGCCGTTCGCTCTGTCCGGAGGGCAAAGGAGGCGTGCGGCGATCGCGGGCGTTTTGGCGCTCAAGCCGCGCTATCTCGTGCTCGATGAGCCGACGGCGGGGCTTGACCCGCGTGCGAGCGCGGCGCTCCTCGCGCGTCTCGCCGAACTGCATGAGCAGGGCGGCGTGACCATCGTGCTCGTTTCGCACAATATGGACGACATCGCGCGCTATGCCGACCGCCTCATCGTCATGCACGCGGGCGGCGTGACGCTCGAAGGTGCGCCGCGCGAAGTCTTTTTCGCCAAGGAAAGGCTGGCGGAGGCGGGGCTTCGTGCGCCGCATCTCGTCGAACTTCTGGAAGAGCTGCGCGAGAAGGGACTCGATCTCGATCCCGCCGCCTTCGATGCGGCGGATGGCGCAGTGCGCATCAAAGAGGCTCTGGGGAGGCGAAGATTATGCTGAAGGACATCACGCTCGGGCAGTTCTTCCCGGGCGATTCGCTCCTGCACCGTCTCGATCCGCGCACGAAGATCGTCCTCTTGTTCTTCTTCCTCGCGGCGATCTTCATCTTTGACTCGCCGCTCGCTTATGCGGCGCTGACGGCGTTCACGGCGGCGCTGATCGCTGTCAGCCGCGTGCCGCTCCTCCTGATGCTCAAGGCGCTGAAGCCGCTCTCGTGGATCATCGCCTTCACGTTCGTCATCCACCTCGTGAGCACGCCGGGCGACGCCTTTTTCCATGTGTGGCTCTTCGACCTCACTTGGCAGGGCGCGGCGAAGGGCTTCTTCATCGCGCTCAGGCTGGCGCTTCTGATTCTCTTGTCCGCGCTCCTCACGTATACGACCTCGCCGCTCGCCCTGACCGATGCCTTGGAAACCCTCATGCAGCCCGCGAAGCGCGTCGGCGTGCCCGCGCACGAGATCGCCATGATGATGACGATCGCGCTGCGCTTCGTGCCGACCTTGATCGAGGAGGCAGACAAGATCATGAAGGCGCAGCAGGCGCGTGGCGCAGATCTCACGGAGGGAAGCGTCATCGAGCGCGTCAAGGGGTTCGTGCCCGTGCTCGTGCCGCTCTTCATCTCGGCCTTTCGCCGCGCCGACGATCTCGCGCTGGCGATGGAGGCGCGCTGCTATCGCGGCGGCGTCGGGCGCACGCAGATGAAGGCGCTGCGCATCAGCTCCATCGACTATATCGCCTACGCTTTCGGCGCACTCTTTTTCGCGGCGCTTGCCGCCTTGAAGTTCGGCGGCATCGCATGAAGCGCGAGCACAAGGAAAGGATGAAGGCGCGCGCGCGCAACATCTGTCTGACCGTCGCCTACGACGGCACGGCATACCACGGTTTCCAGCGCCAGAGCCCGCCGATCCGCGCCGTGCAGAACGTCCTGGAGGAAAAGCTCGCGCTCGTCTTCGGCGATGCGATCGAACTGGCGGCGGCGGGACGTACCGACGCGGGCGTTCACGCCATGGGGCAGGTCGTGAATTTCTTCACCGACGGGCGCATCCCGACAGAGCGCATTGTGCGTGCGATGAACAGCGTCCTGCCGCCCGACATCGTCGTCAAGGCGGCGCGGGAAGAGGGGCGCGATTTCTCCGCACGTCACAGCGCGAAGAGCAAGTCGTACATCTACCGCATACAGGAGGGTGAGACACCGAACCCGTTCAGCGAGCGCTACGCTTGGTACGTCGGCATGCCGCTCGACCTCGCAGCGATGAACGAGGCGGCGGCGCTGCTCCTCGGCGCGCACGACTTTTCGGCGTTTCGTGCCTCGGGCGGCGCACCGATGCTGCCTGTCCGCACGATGTACAGCGCCGAGGGCAGACGCATCGAGGGCGAGAGGATCGAGTTCCGCTTCCATGCGAACGGCTTCCTCTACCACATGGCGCGCAACATCGTCGGCACGCTCGTCGATGTCGGCAGGGGGCGGCGCACGCCTGCGGACTTCGCCGCGATCCTCGCGAGCCGCGAGCGAAAGCGTGCCTCGGCGACTGCGCCTGCATGCGGCTTGTTTTTGGAAAGCGTCGAGTATTAAGAACGCACGGATGAATCTGGCACAAAGCTGGCAGATTCATCCGTGCGTTCTTGTTCCCTATCAATTCCTGTGCGAGCGTGGGAATCTGGTGAAGCAGAATGGATATGTGTACGTGTAGTTTACTTATGACTCGTTGTATGGTACGATAAACACGGAGGTTCGGTGTCGAGTGGATTTGGCACGTGACTTGATTTTGGAACTTTATGTAAGGAGGAGAACATCATGAAACTGAAGACAGTACTTTTTCGCAGCGCCCAACGCTCTGCCCAACTGAGTGCTGATTGTGCTGTATCCATAGGATGAGCAGCCGTGCCGAGAATGCCTCGCATTTACTTCGGCGCGGTTGCTTTTTTCGCCTGTTCGCTAATTCCTGAAAATGAAAGAGCGAATCCCCTGTTTCGGCTGTGCCCTGAAGGCAGGGGATTCGCTTGTTTTTGTTGTGTTTTTCCAAATAGGCAGAGGTGCTTCTATAAATGTGTGCTGTTTTATGAAAGAAGAAAATTATGGAAGGAATAATAATTTACAGCTATACTTATCTTTTCAAAGGAATAAAACTCAAACTTCGCAGATAAATAATCTGCTGTAACCCTTGAAATATCTATCTTCTTGGCAAATAAAATAGCATGAGCGACATCCATTTGGTATAATTTTAAGTGTCAAACAAAAAAACATCCAATGGAGGCTCATGCTATGAACAGTATAACACAAAAGCTCCAAGAAAGTGGAGCTTCTCGCCCGCCTCTATGACCATGCCAAGAGGGAGTTCTCCTATGGATTCCGCATGCTTACGCTTTGCTGGTCGGATGGCAATACGCTTCTGCCCGTCAGCCATACGCTGCTCTCTACCGAGAATGCGAAGAATCGCCTCCGTGAGGCGTCACGGAAAGTGGACGCTCGTTCCAACGGCGGCAAGCAGCGAAAACTTGCCCAGCAGAAGGCAACCGAGGTGATGCTGCAGCTCCTGCAGGAAACGAAGGCTGCCGATATCTCGGTGCGCCACGTCCTGTTCGACACATGGTTCTGCTCCCCGGCATCGCTCCTGAAGATTCACGGTCTTGGCCACGGTATGTAGAATGTTTTTGATGTGCGAAGCTTGAGGTGGGAAGTTGTACCGCAGCCCGTGGTTGCCGAAGACAGAGAGCACACTCGCGGCACGAGGATTCTCGTTAGAGGAAATCTTGACAGGATTCATCGAGCAGATTATGCTCGTTGGAGAAGATGGAAAAACGAATGAAAATATATCCATCGACGAGCGGCTTCATTTGCAGGAGAAAATCGGCAAGCTAACGAAACTCATTGAAAAGACCGAGCGGGCAGCATGGAAGGAAGTGCAGCCCAAGAAGAAATATGCGCTTTTTCAGAAGCTCAAAGCATATAAAGCGGGATTGGAGGACTTGCAACGTGGACAAGCTCGAAATGCACACGCGGGATTTGACGGAGGAAAACTTCAAAAAGCTCGCCGCCCTTTTCCCGAATGCCGTGACAGAGACGGCAGGAGAAAACGGCGAGATCGTCCGTGCCATTGATGCGGATGTGCTCAGGCAGGAGATCTCTGCCGAGGTGGTGGAAGGCGCGAAAGAACGCTACCAGTTCAACTGGCCGGACAAGAAAAAGTCCGTCGTGCTCGCGAATCAACCGATCGCCAAGACGCTGCGTCTCTCGCGGGAGAAGTCGGCAGGGCGTGACGGCACGCCGGGGAGCATGGACACGGAGAACATCTATATCGAGGGTGACAACCTTGATGCGCTGAAGCTCTTGCAGGAAACGTATCTCGGCAAGGTGAAAATGGTATATATCGATCCGCCCTACAACACGGGCAGCGACGCCTTTGTCTATGACGATGCGTTTGACATGGAGGCGCACGAGTTTGAGGCTGCGGGCGGCTATCGTGATGGGAATGGGAATTGGCTGGTGGATAGAAACTCCGTTCTCAAGCAGAATAACGAAGGCAACGGACGCTTTCATACGGACTGGCTCAATATGATCTACCCGCGTCTGCGGTTGGCGAGGGATTTGCTCGCGGATGATGGGGTTATTTTTATTTCGATTGATGATAATGAGCAGGAGAATTTGAAGAAGATTTGTGATGAGATTTTTGGGTCAAGTAATTTCATTGCGGAACTTGTTTGGGAACGAGCTTATGCACCTAAAAATGACGCAAAATATATATCCAACAGTCATGACTATGTACTCATGTATGCGCTAGATATTAACACCTTTCAAATCGGGCGACTGCCGCGCACGGAGGTGGCGAATGCGCGCTACCAGAATCCTGACAATGACCCGCGAGGAGCATGGAAATCGAGTGATATGTCTGTTAAAACATATACTGCCGCGAATGATTATCCAATTACCGCCCCTTCGGGGCGAGTAATAGAGCCTCCAGCGGGACGCTGCTGGAGGCTCTCTAAAAATAAATTTTTAGAGAGACTCCAGGATCATCGCATTTGGTTCGGCGAGGATGGCAATGGCGTACCATGTATCAAGAGGTTCTTGTCCGAATTGAAATATGACGGGATGGCGCCCACTTCAATTCTGTTTTACAAGGAGGTTGGTCATAGTCAGGAGGGGGCGAAGGAAGTCACGCATCTTTTTGACGCAGGCGTGTTTGATGGACCGAAGCCTGTGCGCCTTTTGATGCGTCTCCTTACGCTTGCAAATCTGAAGAAGGATTCTATTGTGTTGGATTTCTTTTCGGGTTCAGCGGCGACGGCGCACGCACTCATGGCACGAAACGCTGAGGATGGCGGCCTTCGGAAGTTTATTATGGTGCAGTTGCCGGAGCGTACGGATGAAAGCGGAACGGCGTATCGCGCGGGCTATGCGACGATCTGCGACATCGGCGAGGAACGCATTCGCCGCGCTGCCAAAAAAATCAAAGAGGAAACGAATGCCGACATCGACTATGGCTTCCGCGTGTTCAAGGTCGATTCTTCCAATATGAAAGAGGTCTACTATCGCCCGCAGGATCTCAAGCAGGAGGAGATCGCCCTCCTTGCTGACAACATCAAGGAGGATCGCACGCCAGAGGATTTGCTCTTCCAGGTCATGCTCGACCTCGGCGTGCTCCTTTCCTCCAAAATCGAAGAAAAGAATATCGCAGGGAAAACGGTGTTCACGGTGGAGGACGGCTACTTGATCGCTTGCTTTGACAAGAATGTGACGGAAGAGGTTGTCACGGAGATTGCCAAAGAGAAGCCCTTTTACGCCGTCTTTCGCGACAGCGGCATGGCGACGGATGCGCTGATGGCGAACTTCGAACAGATTTTCGAGACGCACAGCCCGCAGACGGTGCGGAAGGTGCTGTGATGATGGACGATATGATTTTGTACGAGCAGACCGATAACATCTTTTCTGATGCAGAGAAAATCATAGAAGGTACGCAAAAGACGGCTTTTCGTGCCGTGGAGCACATCCTGATACTCAGAAACTGGCTTCTCGGCAAGCGGATTTTTGAGGAGGAATTGCAAGGTGAAGACCGCGCCGCATACGGGGCGGAGATCATCGTTAAACTCTCCAAGCACCTGAACGCAAAGTACGGACGTGGCTTCAGCAAGCGCAATTTATGGGAGGCTCTCCGGTTCTACAAAACCTATCCGCAGATTGTGCAGACAGCGTGCGCAGAATTGGATTTTTTTCTTCTGAAACAGGCAGAGAGACGAAACGAGGGGAAAGAATGTCCGACATGAAATTCAAGTTCACCATACAGCCCTATCAGACGGAAGCGGTGGAGAGTGTGACGCGGGTCTTTGCCGGACAGGGGGTTGCCTCGTCCCTTTCGTATCGGCGCGATGTGCCGCAGGCAGCGCAGACGAGCCTTTTTGCTGATGAGGCGGACGATGATTTCACCATGGCCTTCGCCAATGCTCTCGTGGAGCTTGACGCGGGGCAGATGCTCACGAACATCAACCGCGTGCAGAGTCGGAACCATATCCATCTGAGTCAAAGCGTCGTGACGAGCGGGCTTGGCCGCTGCTCTCTCGATGTGGAGATGGAAACGGGCACGGGAAAGACCTATGTGTATATCAAGACGATGTTCGAGCTGAACAAGCAGTACGGCTGGACGAAGTTCATCGTTGTCGTGCCGAGCATTGCGATCCGCGAGGGCGTGAAGAAGAGTTTCGCCGTCATGCAGGAGCATTTCATGGAGCATTACGGCAAGAAGGCGCGTTTCTTCGTCTACGATTCCAAGAACCTCGCCGAGATCGATCATTTCACGCAGAGCGCAGATCTTCACGTCATGATCATCAACACGCAGGCGTTCAACGCGCGCGGAAAGGATGCGCGCCGCATCCGCATCGAGCTTGACGAGTTCGGCAGCCGCCGTCCCATCGACGTCATCAAGAAGTGTCGGCCGATCTTGATCCTGGACGAGCCGCAAAAGATGGGCGGAAATGCCACACAGGCGAGCCTCAAGGAGTTCGATCCGCTCTTCTGCCTCAATTATTCGGCTACGCACAGGGAGCGTCATGCGCTCGTTTATGTGCTCGACGCTCTCGATGCGTACAAGAAGAAGCTGGTCAAGCAGATCGAGGTCAAGGGCTTCGACGTGAAAAATCTCGGCGGCACGAACTGCTACTTGTTTTTGGAAGGCATCGTTCTTGCCGCGGACAGGTCGCCGACGGCGCGTCTTGAATTTGAAATCAGGCGTCAAAAGGCCATCCGGCGGGAAACGCGGCTGGTGCAGGCGGGCGACGATATTTTCGCGCTGTCGAAAAATATGGAGCAGTATCGGGGCTATCGGGTCAGCCAGGTCGATCCCGTGAAGCGGACGCTCTCTTTCACGAACGGCGAGGAGATCCGCGTGGGAGAAGTACAGGGGGATATGTCGGAGAAAACGCTCCGCCGCGTGCAGATACGGGAGACCATTCGCTCCCATTTCGAGAAGGAGAAGGAGCTTTTTGGCAAGGGCATCAAGTGTCTCTCCCTCTTCTTCATCGACGAGGTGGCGAAGTACCGCAAGTACGATGAGGACGGCAGCGAAGTCAATGCTGAATACGGGCAAATATTCGAGGAAGAATACACGGCGATCCTCAACGAGTATCTGACGCTTTTTTCCACGCCTTACGAGGAATATCTGAAGGGCATCGAGACGGTGAAGACCCACACGGGGTATTTCTCCATCGACAAGAAGGGGCGCAAGGTGGACAGCACTACAAAGCGTGGCAGTGACGAAAGCGACGACATTTCCGCCTATGACCTCATCATGAAGGACAAGGAGCGGCTGCTCTCTTTTGAAAATCCCGTGCGTTTTATCTTCTCCCACTCGGTTCTGCGCGAGGGCTGGGACAATCCCAATGTGTTCCAGATCTGCACGTTGAAGCGCGGCGGCAGCAGTGCGGCGCAGAAGCGGCAGGAAGTCGGGAGGGGGCTGCGGCTTTGCGTCAATCGGCACGGTGACCGGCAGGACGAGCGACTCTTGGGCAGTCAGGTGCAGAAGGTGAATCAGCTGACGGTCATCGCCGCCGGCGGATACAGGGACTTTGTCGCCGACTTGCAGCAGGGCATCCGTGAAGATCTCTACGACCGCCCGACGGAAGTGACGGCGGAATATTTCATCGGCAAGACGCTCGTGCTGGATGGCAAGGATGTGACCGTCAGCGAGAAGCAGGGGCGCGGCATTTACCATTATCTCGTCCGCAACGAGTATGTGGACGACGACGGTCATATCACCGACAAGTATCGAGTGGACAGGGGCGCGAATACGCTCGCGCCTTTGACGGAAGGCATCGCGGCGCTCGGCGCGGCGGTTCACGCGCTTGTCGCCGGTATCTTCGATCCCCATGCCTTGGAGGGCATGATCCGGGACGGAAATGAAACGAAGGTTTCCGACAATCCCCTCAACGATAATTTTTACAAGGAGGAGTTCAAGCGGCTGTGGAATCTGATCCAGCACAAGTATGCCTACACGGTGGAGTTCGACGGCGAGGAGCTTGCCCGAAAGGCCATCGTGCATATCGACGACAAGATGTTCGTGACGCGGCTTCAGTACACGGTGACGACGGGGCAGCAAGAGCGCGATTTTACGGCGGCGAAGCTGAAAAGCGGCGACGCCTTCGTGGCGGAGAAGAGCCGGATATATACGCTTGACCGGGGCGCAGGCTCCTCCGTCAAGTACGATGTGATCGGCAAGATTGCCGAAGGCGCGAAGCTGACGCGCCGCACCGTCGCCCGCATCGTGGCAGGGCTTCGCCCCAAGGTCTTCGCTATGCTGCAGAACAATCCAGAGGAATTCATCGCCAAGGCGATCCGGCTCATCAACGAGGAAAAAGCCGCGATGATCGTGGAGGAGATCACCTATAACCGCACGGAGGGCGTGTACGACAGCGCCATTTTCACCGCCGAGAAGAACAGCGATTTTTCCCGTGCCTATCATGCCAAGAAGAATGTGCAGCACTACCTCTTCGCCGATGGCTATGCCAAGGATGGAAAAAGCGTCGAGCGGCGCATGGCGGAGAGGATGGACACGGCTGATGAGGTCTGCGTCTACGCGAAGTTGCCCAAGGGTTTCCATATCCCGACGCCCGTGGGGAATTACTCGCCCGACTGGGCGATCGCCTTCAACAAGGGGATGGTCAAGCACATCTTCTTCATCGCCGAGACGAAGGGGACGATGGAAAGCCTGCAGCTGAAGCCCATCGAGCAGGCCAAAATCAAATGCGCGAAGAAGCTTTTTGCCGGATTAAGTGACGATGATGTGGTTTACCACGAGGTGGACAGTTACCAGAGCTTGCTCGACATCATGGAAAAATTATAAGCGATCTATTACAAAGGCTCGATGAAAAGTCGGGCTTTTGTAATAGGGGGTGGATAAATATCTTGTAAATGGCAGCATACGCATTTAAAGAGAAATCTTGGCACGGTTGCTTTTTTTCGCTCGTTCGATATAATGAAGGTAGTTGTTCAGAGAGAGCAGAGCCGCTCAGGGGCGGCAAATGAGCGTATGGGTTTACAGCATTTACAGGAGGCGCACGCATGGCGATTTTGCCTAAGCTCAATACGATGGAGTTTGACAAGGAGATACCGTTTGAGGTTTCGGCGCCTTTTGAGCCGATGGGGGATCAGCCGCGTGCGATCCGTGATCTGGCGGCGGGCATCGAGAATGGGCAGGAGGCGCAGGTGCTCCTCGGCGCTACGGGTACGGGCAAGACGTACACGATCGCCAAGACGATCGAACGCGTACAGAAGCCGACGCTTGTCATCGCGCACAACAAGACGCTGGCGGCGCAGCTGGCGAGTGAGTTCAAGGCGTTCTTCCCGAAGAATTATGTCGGCTATTTTGTCAGCTATTATGACTACTACCAGCCCGAGGCGTATATTCCTTCGACGGACACTTACATCGAAAAGGATGCGTCGATCAACGACGAGATTGATGAATTGCGCCACTCGGCGACGTGCTCGCTCTTCGAGCGGCGCGACTGCATCATCGTCGCGAGCGTTTCGTGCATCTACGGTCTCGGCTCGCCGGAGAGCTATCACGAGATGGTTCTGTCGCTGCACAAGGGGCAGACGGTCGTGCGTGAGGACATCTTGCGCAAGCTCGTCGCCATTCAGTACGAGCGCAACGACATCGCCTTTGAGCGCGGCCGCTTTCGTGTGCGCGGCGACGTCATCGAAGTGTTTCCTGCGGGCTGGAACAACCGCGCCGTGCGCATTGAGCTTTTCGGCGATGAGGTTGAGCGCATCCTTGAGTTCGATGTCCTGACCGGAGAAATCTACGGCGAGCGCACGCATTCGATGGTGTTTCCTGCTTCGCACTATGTGACGAAGAAGGAGGACATGGAGATCGCCATGGCGGCGATCGACGAGGAGAAGATCGCGCAGGTCGCCAAGTTCAAGGAGGAGGGCAAGCTCATCGAGGCGCAGCGCATCGAGCAGCGCACGAATTACGATCTTGAAATGATGCAGGAGATGGGCTACTGCTCGGGCATCGAGAATTATTCACGTCACCTCACGCATCGACCGGCGGGGGCGGCGCCGTATACGCTGCTCGATTACTTCCCCGACGATTTCCTCATCGTCATGGACGAGAGCCATGTGACGATGCCGCAGCTCAAGGCGATGCTCAACGGCGACCGTTCGCGCAAGATTTCGCTTGTGGAAAACGGCTTTCGTCTGCCGTCCGCTTTTGACAATCGTCCGCTTTCCTTCGAGGAGTTCGAGCAGCGCATCAATCAGATCATCTACATTTCGGCGACGCCTGCGAAATATGAGTTGGAAAAGGCGCAGCAGGTCGTCGAGCAGATCATCCGCCCGACGGGGCTGCTCGATCCCATCGTCGAGGTGCGGCCTTTGGCGGGGCAGATGGACGATCTTTTGTCGGAGATCCGCATTCGTGCAAAGAAGGACGAGCGCGTGCTCGTGACGACGCTGACGAAGAAGATGGCGGAAAATCTCACGGATTACCTGAAGGACATGCAGGTGCGTGTGCGCTACCTGCATTCGGACATAGCGACGTTCGAGCGTGCTGAGATCATCCACGATCTGCGTGCGGGAAAGTTCGATGTGCTCGTCGGCATCAATTTGCTGCGCGAGGGTCTCGACATGCCCGAGGTGTCGCTCGTGGCGATTCTCGATGCCGACAAGGAGGGCTTCCTGCGCTCCGACACGTCGCTCATACAGACGATCGGGCGTGCGGCGCGAAATGCGGGCGGCAGGGTCATCCTCTACGCCGACCGCATCACGGACTCGATGAAGCGCGCCATGGACGAGACGGAGCGCCGCCGCACGGTGCAGCAGGCGTACAACAAGGAGCACGGCGTCACGCCGAAGACCATCGTCAAGCCCGTCGTGCCGCTGATCGAAACGACGCTCGTCGCCGAGAGCCGCGCCTCCTACGGCGAGGAGTCCGACGGAAAGAAAAAGAAGCTCACGAAGAAGCAGAAGGAGTCCCTGATCCGCACGCTGCTCGCCCAGATGCAGACGGCTTCACGCGCCTTGGAATTCGAGCGCGCCGCAGAACTGCGCGACATGATCATCGAGCTGGAAGGCTCGCTGCCGGGCAAGAAGAAAAAAGGCGCATGAGAGATTTTTGTAGGAATCTCGTTTTTCCCGTAGTATAATAGAATCTGCCTTTATTGAACGAAGCACATAATCGGGGGTGACGCTTTTGGAGAAACTACTGCGTGAGATGCACGCTTGGATGGCGGATTACATGCGTTCCTTCTATACGGAGGACGAGGAGGTGCAGCAGGCGATCCGCATGAAGGAGGTACATACTGGCCGTGTGACCTCGATCGCCGTGGAGCTTGCCAAGCATCTGCATCTCGCTGCACACGATGTGCAGCTGGCGGAAATCATGGGACTCTTTCACGATGTGGGGCGCTTTCGCCAATTCACGCTTTACCGCACGTTCAACGACGCTGTATCAGAAGATCATGCAGCTCTGGGACTCAAGGTGCTCGACGAATTGCCGTTCCTCGCGCGTCTTGCGCCTGAGGACGAGGCTCTCGTGCGCTTTTCTATTCTGAACCACAACAAGAAGGTCATCGCGCAGACCGAGGACGTGCGTGAGCTTTTCTTCGCGCGGCTTTTGCGCGACGCCGACAAGCTCGATATCTTCCGCGTGCTGCGCCCGTTTCTTGCGCCGCCCGACGGCACGGGCGTCAGTCCCGATTTCCTCGAAAAGTTCATCGCGGGCGATCAAGTGGACTACACGAAGATCCGCACGATGGACGACCGCAAGCTCGTGCGCCTCATGTGGGTCTACGACGTGAATTTCAGCTGGACTTTGCAGCGCGTCAAAGAGCGCGGCTACATCGAGGACATCATCGCGCACTTGCCTGAGGATTCGCGCATGGCGCTCGGCATCGAACGGCTGCACGCCTATGTGGAGAAGAAGTGCGCTGAGGAGGATGCGGCGCCGGCGGAGGTTCTGCAGCGCGGGAAGTGCTGACGGCATTGCAGGGAGCCGCAGGAGGGTTGTGTCTGCGGGAGAATCTTCGCCAGAAGTCTCAATCGAATGTTTTTTCAGGAAAATTCAGCGAGCAGAAGGATTTTCCGCTTTGCGCCTCGAATAAAGAGGCGTTAAATTTTTTTCTTGAGGAAATGCTGAATGTATCAGCGCTTTCTCAAATTTCCGGCGCAGACGGCGAGGCGTCGATCGGATGCGCCAGAAGGAGCTGCAAATATGGCAGAAGCGATATTATCGAATTTCATTTATAACATCATCGACGACGATTTGAAGAGCGGCAAGCATCCCGAGGGCATACATACGCGCTTCCCGCCCGAACCGAACGGCTATCTGCACATCGGTCATGCGAAGTCGATCTGCTTGAACTTCGGCACGGCGGAGAAGTATGCGGGGCTTTGCAATCTGCGCTTTGACGATACGAATCCGACGAAGGAGGATACGGAGTACGTCGACTCGATCCAGGAGGACATCAAGTGGCTGGGCTTTTCCTGGGGTGATCGCCGCTATTATGCGTCAGACTACTTTGAAAAGCTCTACGAGTATGCGTGCGCCCTGATCGAGCAGGGACTTGCCTACGTCGATGACCTCACGGCAGAGGAGATCCGCGCCTATCGCGGCACTCTGACGGAGCCGGGCAAGGAGAGTCCCTGCCGCAGTCGCAGCGTCGCGGAAAACCTCGCGCTCTTCCAGCGCATGAAGGCGGGTGAGTTCCCCGACGGCAGCCGCGTACTGCGAGCCAAGATCGACATGGCGTCGCCGAACATCACGATGCGCGATCCCGTCATCTATCGCATTGCGCATGCCGTGCATCATCGCACGGGGGATGCTTGGTGCATCTATCCGATGTACGACTTCGCGCATCCTCTGTCGGACGCTATCGAAAACATCACGCATTCGCTGTGCACCTTGGAGTTTGAGGATCACCGTCCGTTCTATGACTGGCTTCTGGAAGTTTTGGGCTTCGACAAGAACACGCGCCCGCGCCAGATCGAGTTCGCGCGGCTCAACGTCACGAATACGATCACGAGCAAGCGCAAGCTGCGCCAGCTCGTCGAGGAGGGGCATGTGCGCGGCTGGGACGATCCGAGGATGCCGACGATCTCGGGGCTTCGGCGGCGCGGCTATACGCCGGCTTCAATCCGCGACTTCTGTGAGCGCATCGGCGTCGCGAAGTCGAACAGTACGGTCGACGTGGCAATGCTTGAGCACTGCGTGAGAGAAGACCTCAATGAGCACGCTGCACGCGTCATGGCGGTGCTGCATCCTTTGAAGGTCGTGCTGACGAATTATCCCGAGGACAAGTCGGAGGAACTTTTGGCAGAGAACCATCCGACGCGCGGTGGCAAGCGCTATGTGCCGTTCTCGCGCGAAATTTACATCGAGCGCGAGGATTTCATGGAAGAGCCGCCGAAGAAGTTCTTCCGTCTGCGCCCGGGCGGCGAGGTGCGCTTGAAGCACGCCTACATCATCAAGTGCGAGGAAGTCGTCAAGGATGAAAAGGGCGAGATCACAGAGCTTCGCTGCACCTATGATCCCGAATCGAAGTCGGGCGGCGCTTCGGCGAACCGCAAGGTCAAGGGCACGCTGCACTGGGTATCGGCGAACGATGCGCTCGACGCCGAGGTGCGCCTCTACGACTATCTTTTGAAGACGGACAATGAGGAGACGGCGGCAGACTTCATCGCCTCCTTGAATCCGCATTCTCTCGAAGTCATCGAAGGGGCGAAGGTCGAGCCGAGTCTTGCACGCACGGCGGAAGGCACGCACTATCAGTTCCTGCGCACGGGCTATTTCGTCGTGGACAAGGATACGCGTCCCGACAGGCTCGTGTTCAACCGCGTCGTCGGACTCAAGGATTCGTGGGGAAAGGTCAAGGGTTGACATGGGCAAGATACCGAAGGGGCTTTCTGACAAGGCGATGATCCAAGGCTTCGAGGAAGAGGCGACGCTCGAAGACTGCTTCCTCGCGCATGAAGCGCACGAGGAGGAAAAGCGCCGCCGCGCTGTGCGCGAAAAGGAAGCGGATCTTTCGCGAGCGGCACTCACGCCTGAACTTCTCGATCGGCTGGGCAAGGAGCTTCTGCAGCTGAAACTCGATCTCTTCGCCGAGGGCATCAAGAATTATCGCATAGGCATCAAGCGCGCGGGCACGACGATCGTGCTTGCGCCGAAAGAAACGAAAGGGAGG
>ERZ773197.1289-NODE-1289-length-17685-cov-9.926716_pt1 | contig 17685 bp, 18 predicted proteins | sample MGYA00580999_ERZ773197 | MGnify/ENA primary metagenome ERZ773197 (study PRJEB29015, sample SAMEA2738166) | human oral metagenome | biome: human oral; feature: human-associated habitat; material: saliva | place: China | collected 2185 ...
CGCCGATCTTCTGCTGCATCATCTGCGGGTTGTCCTTATACTTTTCCTGCAGCTTTTTCATCTTCGGCTGCAGTTCCTGCATCCCCTTCATCGAGCGAACCTGCTTGACCGTCAGCGGATAGAGGCAGACCTTGATGATGATCGTCAAAAGGATGATGGCGATCCCATAATTTTCAAAACCGAGCAGACCTGTAAACGCATACAAATTTTCCAACATGAACTGGATCACCGTGATGAAAGGGTGAAACAGCGATGACAAAAATTCCAAATCACCACATCCTAATCTTTATGGCACAGGGTCATAGCCACCCTCATGAAAAGGGTGGCAGCGAAGGATCCTCTTTATAGCAAGAAGGCTTCCCTTTGCCGCCCCATATTTTTCAACAGCAATCATGGCATATTCCGAACACGTCGGAACATACCGGCACGAAGGAGGCTTCAACGGCGAAAGGAACACGCGATAAAACCGAATGAGAAGAAGCAAAATGACCTTCATCTGCTGCGCCTTCTCTCCCCTGAATCAAAACTCTTCCTTCCTGCCATGATACCGGCTTTCCTGCCCAAAGCGAGGAAAGCCTTTTCCAACTCTTGGCATTTGACCGCAAGAGCCGCTTTTCTGCCTACCAACAAGAGGGAAACGCCCTCTTCGATTTCACTTTGATGCATACGATAAGACTCGCGAAGCAATCTCTTGATCCGGTTGCGCTTTACAGCATTGCCAAGCTTCTTGCCTGCGGCAAAACCGACCTTCCCCTGAAATCCATTCGAACGAAAGACATAAAGCACGAGAAATCTGTTTGCATACGATTTTCCACGGGAATAAACAGCCTGAAAATCCTTCTTCTTCTTCAAGATTCGGCTTCTAGGCAAACCCAACATGCAAGAACTCCTTTATCAAAATGCTTTGTCATTTCATGAAAAAAGGTCACCGGAGTGACCTAGTGAGTGCCGCAGGACAAGCTAAGTTTACGCCGACAATTTCTTTCTGCCCTTTGCGCGCCTTCTCTTCAGGACGAGACGGCCACCTTTCGTCTTCATGCGCTCACGGAAACCATGCGTTTTCTTGCGCCAATGGTTGTTCGGCTGATACGTCATCTTCACAAAAATCCACCTCCCCAAAAAGTTTTAGGAACCGCTGACTTCAGCAGCGCCCCGGTCAGTCAAAATGCAAAAGAACAAAAATGCTCCCACTATCGCTTTTAACTACGCTAAATTATAGCCCAGAGACAAACGAGTGTCAAGGATTTTCCACGATCCAGGCGGAAAACGCAGAGCTTTCTCATCTTTTTCTGTGGACAAAATGCACTTTTTTCCCCATTTCGAAACAAAATGCCTGTTGATAACTCTTTTGCAGTCTGCTAAGATATTCATATCCCATGTGGGAATTATACACAGAGATATACACATTATCCACAGGCAAAGGATATATTTCCACAGCTTTCATGATCATTTTTCTTCATTATATAAGGGAAACTTTTTCTTCGCCCGATCTCTTGCCATTCCTGCCGTTTTTCTTTCCCGCGCTTTTCTTCATCTTTCCTCTTTTATCCACAGCGTGTGAATAAAAATGTGGATAAAGTTATGCACTTGTACATAAAATATGTTGACAAGAAAGGACCTCACCCATGGAACAATCAGAACTGCAAGCGGTTTGGGAGCAAATCCTGCAGAAAGTCCTCGATCAGCGCTCGTTGACCGAACTCGCGCTCAATGACTGGCTGCGTCCCGTGAAGCCTCTGTCGCTTTCCGACACCACTCTCGCCCTCGGCGCCCCTACCTCTCTCGCAAGAGAATGGATCGTGAAACGCTATATTCCCTTTTTGGAAGACGCCGTGTTCGACATTGCAAAGAAAAAACTCAAGATTGAAGTCAAAAATCTCAACATCGAGCCGACTCCCGCAACCGATCCTCCCGTGCAGGAGACGCTCCTGACGGAAAGCGGCGCTGCGCCTCCCAGCACGAATGAAGAAGTCCATGAACATGTGGATTCCTTTCCGTCACCTGCCGCACAGCCCAAAAAAGAAGACAACGGCCGCTCCTATGAAGCGCCCGGCATGATCGCTCCCGGCGACGCTTCCTCCTTGAACTCGCACTACACCTTCGATACATTCGTCACGGGCAATTCCAACCGCTTCGCTCATGCAGCCGCGCTCGCCGTCGCCGAATCGCCCGGAAGAGTCTACAACCCCTTCTTCATGTATGGCGGCGTAGGCCTTGGAAAGACGCATCTCATGCACGCCATCGGGCACAAGATCCTGGAAAAATTCCCCCAAATGCGCGTCCTTTACATTTCGAGCGAAAAATTTACGAATGAACTCATCAATTCCATCCGAGACGGCAATCCCGAATCTTTCCGCCAAAAATACCGCAACATCGACGTCCTGCTCGTCGACGATATCCAGTTTCTCTCCAAAAAGGAGCACACGCAGGAAGAATTCTTTCATACGTTCAACACGCTGCACGATGCAAACAAACACATCATCTTGTCGAGCGACCGCCATCCGCGCGAAATCCAGACACTTGAAGACCGCCTGCGCTCTCGTTTCGAATGGGGACTCATCACGGACATCCAGGCGCCAGACCTCGAAACGCGCATAGCGATCCTCCGGAAGAAAGCCGCCCTCGAACATCTCGATGTGCCGAACGACGTGATGTTCTCCATCGCCAACCGCATCGACAACAACATCCGTGAGCTGGAAGGCGCACTGACGAGAGTCGTCGCCTATGCTTCCCTGACGAAGCAGCCTGTCACGACGACCCTGACCAATGAAGCGCTCGCCAACATCTTCCCAACCGACAAGACGCGCGAGGTCACGATGGAACTCATCCAGGAAGTCGTCGCTTCCTACTTCAAGCTGCGCCTAGACGATCTCCACGGCAAAAAACGCACGCGGAACCTTGCCATGCCGCGCCAGATCGCCATGTATCTATGCCGCGAGCTGACCAACAACTCCCTGCCGCAGATCGGCAATTCTTTCGGCGGCCGCGACCACACGACGGTCATCCATGCCTACGAGAAGATCAGCAAGGAACGGCAGGAAGACGCCAAGCTGGACCGCACGATCGAGCAGCTGATGCAGCGCATTGAAAGTTTATAGACGACGATCTTCGACGAGCTGGATCGACCGTGCATAACTCTGTGGAAAAGCACCGTGCAATCCTGTGTCCAATCTGTGGACAACTGCCGTTTCCGTTTTTTCCTGTGCATATGTGGATATCGCAAGCAAACTTATCCACACGATATGCACACGCCTCTCTCATTGGTATCAAAAGCGTCCAATGCCTTTTCCACATTTCCACAGCCCCTACTACTATTACGGCTATGTTTTTATATATTCTTGTCCTATAAGTCAATCAGAGGCCCATCGAATTTCCCCTGACCCAATAAAAGGAGACACACCATGAAATTCACCTGCCAGAAAAACGAACTCGTCCAAGCGATCCAGCTTGTTTCCAAGGCCATTGCCAACAAACCCCAGACACCGATCCTTTCCGGCATATATTTCGAAACAAAAGACAACCAAGTGGAACTTCATGCAACAGACAACGAGATGGGCATCATCGCCACAATCCCTTCGGAAATCGAACAGGAAGGAAAAATCGTCCTCTCCGGACGCTACATGCAGGAAGTCATTCGCCGTCTGCCCGGGGAAACCGTCACGATCTCTCAGGAATTCGGTGAAAACACCAGCAAGATTCAATCGGCAGCTTCCAACTTCACCTTTCTTTCCATGCCCGCCAATGATTTTCCTACCGTGAAGCCCATGACAGACGGCGTTCGCTTCAAGATCCAAGACAACGTCCTGCGCGACATCATCAAGAAGACGGTTTTCGCCTGCTCGACAGATGAAGCACGCCCCGTCTTCACCGGATGCCAGCTCGAAATCAACGGAGAAACGCTGAAGATGGCAGCAACGAACACGCATCGTCTTTCCGTGAAGAAAGAAGTCGTCGCGAACCTTTCCGGCGATCTCCACATCATCATTCCCGCGAAGCTTCTCCATGAACTTCTGCGCGCCTTGAACTCCGACATGCCCCTGGAAGTCGATGTCTGCTGCTCGTCAAATCAGGCGATTTTTCGCTTTGAAAACGTCCTCTTCATGTCACGTCTCATCGAAGGACAGTTCCCGAACTATGAAAGCGTGATACCAAAGAGCTTCGCGACGACTGTCACGCTCGACACCCAAGCTTTCCTCGACGCCGTCGACCGCGTTTCCCTGATCTCGCGCGCTGCCGACTACAACATCATTCGTCTGAACTTCGCGAACGACCAGGTTCATATATCCTCGAACAGTCCCGATATAGGAAATGCCGATGAGATCGTCGCTGCCTCCATCGAAGGACCTGACGTCAATATCGCCTTCAATGCGAAATACGTCACCGATGTCCTGAAAAATCTGGACAGCAATACCTTCCGCTTCCTGCTCAATCAGAGCCTGCAAGCGGCAGCGGTACGCGAGGAAGACAATCCGACCTTCGTCTATATCGTGACGCCTGTGCGCACGCAGAATTAATCCACGATGAAAGCGAAGAGCCTCCGACTGAAAAATTTTCGCAACTATAAGGAACTTGATCTCAGCCTGTCTCCCAATATCAATGTCTTTCTCGGCGAAAACGCGCAGGGAAAGACGAATATTGCGGAGGCTCTTTACTATGCGGCGATGGGGCGTTCGCATCGGACGAGCACGGATACCGACCTCATCTCCTGGGATGCTACGGCAGCACGGATCGAGCTTCTCTTCGAACGGCTGGACGTGGAAAATACGCTGGAATTCCAGTTCCAGCGCGGCAAGCGACGCTCCATAAAGAAGAACGGCGATCTGCTCAAGACGAAGGAGCTCTTCGGCACGTTCAATGCCGTGCTGTTTTCTCCTGAGGATCTCTTCCTCATCAAAGGTGCGCCGGCAGAAAGGCGCCGTTTCCTTGACGGCGAACTTTCGCAGGCGAGCCCTGCCTATGGACATGAGCTTCTGCAGTATACGCGCCTCCTCATGCAGAGAAACAATCTCTTGAAGAAGATCAAGGAGCGCCGTGCAAGCAAGGATATGCTCTCCCTTTGGGACGGCCAACTGGCGATGAGCGCGGCGCGTATCGTCGAGAAGCGCTTTCTCGCCGTCAAGAAGCTCAACATGCTGGCCAATCTCATGCAAAGGCGCATCTCCGCAGGAAAGGAGAATCTTTCCCTTTCCTACGAGCTGTCCGGCTGCGAGGAAGAAGCGCCCCGCGTGACAGCAGACCTGGTTCCATGGTATAATAAGAAGTTGGAGGAGTCGATTGAACTCGACATATTGCGCGGCTCGACGAGCGTCGGCCCGCAGCGGGACGACATCCTCCTCGAAGTGAATGGGATCAATCTTCGTTCTTTCGGCTCGCAAGGGCAGCAGCGGACAGGCGTCCTCGCTCTGAAGCTTTCCGAGCTGGAATTCCTGCGCTCAGAAACGGGAGAATATCCCGTCCTCCTCCTCGACGACGTCATGAGCGAGCTTGATGGCACGCGCAGGGAGAAGCTCATGGATTTCATCGGCAAGGAGCATATACAGACCTTGCTCACGGCGACGGACGCCGCGTATCTGCCGCCGAAGATCATTGGCAAGGTCTTCCATGTGGCAGCGGGAAGAGTTTTCTTGTGATACTATATGGAAATAACTTACAAAAAAGGAACGATCCAACGGGCTTATTGAGAGAAAGGCATGGCATGAAACGCTCTTATCGCCGCAATCCCGGCATGGAAAAAATCAATCTGGTGATACCGAAGAGCATTCATGCTCTGGGCAAGAAGATCGAGCGCATCTATCAGGAGCATTTTGCTCTTGCGCATTGGAAAGAAATCGTAGGCGAGGGCATCGCGGCGCACGTCCTGCCGATCGGCATCGAGGGCGAGAAACTCATGCTGTATGCGTCTGCGCCCGCCTGGCGCAACGAGATCATGCTCATGCAGCTGGCGATCCTCGCACGCTTCAATACGTTCGCCGGCTTCGAGATGGTGAAGGAGCTTGCCTTTTCATGGAAAAAAGGCGAGGCGCATTCTTTCGATCTGAAGAACGGCGCGAGAGAGCCGAAAGAAGATGGGCAGGAAGAGTACAGAAAAGCCCTTGAGAAAGCAGCGCTGACGGAAGAGGAGCAGGACTCATGCAGGAAATGCGTCTCTTTTGTGCGCGATGAAAAACTGCGCAGGACGCTCCTCGGCCTTGCCGAGAAGCGCAGGAAGCGGGAGAAGGCGAAAAGCGCATTGGGAGAGAAGCCGTGTCCAAAGTGCGGCAGATTCTTTGACGGCACGGGCATCTGCCCTTTTTGTCAAAGAAGCGAAAGAGCAGAGAGGAGGCGTTTGATTCGCCGCTATATGCTCGACCTCCCGTGGGCGCGCTATGCACAGATCAAGGAGACAGTCCCCTGCACGCCTGCGATGGTCGCCTCCGAGCGCTCGCGTCTCGTGCAGGAGCTTGGCAGGCGCATCGAGTTCGGCGATTGGGAGAGCCTGGAGGCGAAGACGCTCGTCATGCTCTACCGCTCGCTTCGACCGGAACAGCTCAGCGAGGAAATCGTGCGCCGGACGCTTTACGATCTCCGGCGCGATTTGGCAAAAGGTGCGGTGTTCCGTCCTTTCCCCAAGCGCGCGGAAGTCATGGCGAAGGAAAAAGGCGGAAGACGGCGCGGGGAGGTAGATCATGTATCTGCATCTCGGCGATGATTGCTGCGTTGCCGCTGCCGACATCCTGGCGATCTTGGACAGCGGAATCTATCCGGAGGGGCAAAGAGATCTCCCTGCAGGGGAGGAGCATGAAGAAGGCGTGCGGACGAGGAGAGAGCCGCGTTCCGTCGTCGTCACGGAGCGGGCGGTCTATCGCTCGGTGATTTCCGCACAATCTTTGAAAAAGCGGATGGAGACATCTGCCTATAGAGATTTTTTGCATGATTTCAAAGTGGAATCGAAGGTTTGCATAGAAGATGGAGGGATGGCAGCAGATGGCGAAGGGGAAGGAAAATAAGAAGGACGCGCTCCATGAGGCGCTCGACCGTGCCATGACGGACGCGGCTGAGGAAAAGCTGCGCGAAGAAGAGGCGGCGAGGTTTGCTGAAGAGCTGCGCGATGACGATCTCGATCTTGAGAATATCGAGATTCACACCGATCTGGATACGGCTGATGTCACGGCGGTCGACGGCGACTATGGCGCCAATCAGATTCAGATATTGGAAGGCTTGGAGGCCGTTCGCAAGCGTCCGGGCATGTATATCGGCAGCACGTCGGAACGCGGTCTGCACCATCTCGTCTACGAGGTGGTCGACAACTCGATCGACGAGGCCTTGGCCGGATACTGCGACCATATCGACGTGACGATCGAGGAGGACAACAGCATCACCGTCGTCGACAATGGGCGCGGCATCCCCGTCGACATGCACGAGAGCGGCAAGCCTGCGGTCGAGGTCGTCCTGACCGTCTTGCACGCCGGCGGCAAGTTCGGCGGCGAGGGCTACAAGGTGTCAGGCGGCCTGCACGGCGTCGGCGTCTCCGTCGTCAATGCGCTTTCCACCTCGATGGATGTCGAGGTCAAGCGCGACGGCAAGATCCACAACATACGCTTCGAGCGCGGCGTGACGGTCTCTTCCTTGGCGGTCGTCGGCGAGACGGAAGAGACGGGAACGAAGGTGCACTTCGTGCCCGATCCTGAGATCTTTACGGTGACGCAGTACAGCTTCGATACGTTGAAGCACCGCCTGCGCGAGCTTGCCTTCCTGAATCAGGGCATCACGATTCGGCTCATGGACAAGCGCGGCGAAGGTCGCGAGGAGACGTATTTCTATGAGGGCGGCATCCGCTCCTTCGTCGAGCATCTGAACCGCAAGAAGGAAATCATCAATCCGACGCCGATCTACTTCAATGGGATCAAGGATGATACCGTTGTGGAAATCGCCATGCAGTACAACGACAGCTACATGGAAAATATCTACAGTTTTGTCAACAATATCAACACCGAGGAAGGCGGCACGCATCTTGCGGGCTTCAAGATCGCCCTGACGCGCGCAGCGAACGATTTTGCGCGCAAGCAGGGTGTATTGAAGGACAAGGACGGCAATCTGTCGGGCGAGGACGTGCGCGAGGGATTGACCTGCGTCATCAGTCTCAAGATCCATGAGCCGCAGTTTGAGGGACAGACGAAGACGAAGCTGGGCAATTCCGAGGTGCGCGGCATCGTTGATTCCATCGTGACCGAAGGTTTGACCGAGTTTTTCGAGGAAAATCCGGCGGTGGCGAAGAAGATCGTCGAAAAGGCGATCATGGCGTCGCGCGCGAGGGAAGCCGCGCGAAAGGCGCGCGAGCTGACGCGCCGCAAGAACGCGCTGGAAGTGTCGAGCTTGCCGGGAAAACTCGCCGACTGCTCGGTGAAAGATCCCGAACAGGCGGAAATCTATCTCGTCGAGGGCGACAGCGCCGGCGGCTCGGCGAAGCAGGGACGCGACCGACGCTTCCAGGCGATCCTGCCCCTGCGCGGCAAGATCTTGAACGTCGAGAAGGCGCGTCTCGACAAGATCTTCGCCAATGCGGAGATCCGCACGATGATCACGGCGTTCGGCACGGGCATCAGCGACGATTTCGACATCGCGAAGCGCCGCTACGGCAAGATCATCATCATGACCGATGCCGATGTCGATGGCTCGCATATCCGCACGCTTCTCCTGACCTTCTTCTATCGCTACATGAAACCCCTCATCGAACGAGGCCACGTCTACATCGCGCAGCCTCCCCTCTACCAGATCCGCAAGGGCAAGAAGCATTGGTACACCTACAGCGACGATGAGCTGGCGCAGAAGCTCAACGAAGTCGGCAGGGAAAACGCGACCGTGCAGCGCTACAAAGGTCTCGGCGAGATGAATCCCGAGCAGCTTTGGGAGACGACGATGGATCCCGAAGGGAGGACGATGCTCCAAGTGCGCATGGAGGACGCGGAAGAAGCCGACGAGCTGTTCACGATCCTCATGGGCGACAAGGTAGAACCGCGCCGCCAATTCATCGAAGAGCACGCCAAACACGTCCGCAATCTCGACATCTAAAAAAACGGAATTCATTCCTCTGAAATCATGATATAATGATCGAAAAGGAATGGATTCCGTTTTTATGTAACGCGGGAGGAAAAATCATGAAGCTGATCGAGCGAGCGTCATATATGGATTTCTTGCAGCGCAATCGCGAACGTCCTATCATCAAGGTGGTATCAGGCGTGCGCCGCTGCGGCAAATCCACGTTGTTTTCCCTCTATCACCGATATCTGCTGCAGGATGGCGTGAAGGAAGAGCAGATTCATGTCATCAATTTCGAAGATCTGGCCTTCGAGGAACTGCAGGAGTATCATGCCCTGTACCGCTATGTATGCGATCGTCTCGTGCCCGGCCAGTGGAACTACGTATTTCTCGATGAGATACAGCATGTGCCGCAGTTTGAAAAAGCCGTGGACAGTCTCTTCATCAAGGAAAATGTGGATATATATCTGACGGGATCGAACGCCTATTTCATGTCAAGCGACCTTGCGACCTTGCTTTCCGGCCGCTATGTGGAGCTTCGCATGCTGCCTTTGTCTTTCCGGGAATTCTGCAGCCGCGAGACACTGCGGGAAAAATTCAGTCGGAAAGAGCTTTACGAAAAGTATACAAAGGAGAGTTCCTTTCCCTATGCGATGCAGCTGGATGGACAGGAGAAGGACATCAACGAGTACCTGCAGGGCATATACAGCACGATCCTCTTGAAGGACGTCGTGGCTCGTATGCGCATTGCCGACGCCGATATGCTCGAAAGCGTCACGAAGTATCTCTTCCTTCATGTGGGAAGCCTTCTTTCTCCCAAAAAGATCGCCGATTCCATGACGAGCGCGGGGAGAAAGATCGATGGGAAGACAGTGGAACGATACTTGCAGGGATTGCAGGACGGGCTGCTCGTCTATCGGGCAGATCGCTTCAATCTTGTCGGCAAAGACGTCCTCCGCATCAATCCGAAATACTATGTGGTCGATGCCGCCATGCGCTTCTTCCTCATCGGCAGAAAGGGGCAGGATACGGGCCATGTGTTGGAAAACATCGTTTATCTTGAGCTTCTGCGGCGCGGTTTTCATATCTGCGTCGGCGCACTGCCAAGCGGCGAAGTTGATTTCGTAGCACGGGACGAGAATGGGCAGATTTATATCCAGGTTGCAGAATCGACACAGCAGCCGGAAGTTCTGGAACGAGAGCTGAAATCGTTGCGGGCGATCAAGGATAACTACCCGAAACTTCTTCTGACCTTGGACGAGGTGGGAGCGACGGCGGATTATGATGGAATTCAGAAGAAGAATGTCCTTCGCTGGCTTTTGGGCGAAGAATGAAAAAGGCTGTGCATTCGTCGTTGAGACTTATGCACAGCCTTTTCCTTATGCGTCGATCTTCTTCATATCTCGCGCCTGCTGCATCTTTTCCTGCAGCTCTTCGAGCGCGGTGCCTGCGGTCGCTTCGACGGAGGCCAGGACGACGCCTTCGACAAGGGGAGCGTCGATGAGCTTCAGACGGCGGTCTTCCATGCCTTCCAAGACCATTTCCGCCGTCATGACGGCGCTGCCCATGTCCATGAAGATGGCGCATCCATCTTTTGTGTACGCTTTTTCGATGGCGGCGGCGATCTTCTCGTAGCTCGTGCCGAGGCCGCCGTCATCCGTGCCGCCGGCAGCGACGATCGTCACGTCGTGCGCCATCATCTTGGCGATTTCGACGACGCCTGCGGCAAGTTTTTCGCTGTGGGAAACGACGATGATGCTGAACATGCTCTCCCTCCTCAGATGGCGTCCGCCATGGCGCGGAGCATGAAGGCGGAGGAAACGGCGCCCGGATCTCTGTGGCCAATGCTGCGCTCGCCGAGGTAGCTCGCGCGTCCCTTGGTGGCGAGGATGTTCGTCGTTTCTTCCGCGCCCTTCTCGGCGGCGGCTGCTGCTGCCTGGAGGATCTCTTTCGGGCTTTTCTTCGCCTCGATGGCTTCTCGCATGGCGCTTTCTGCAGGGCAGAGGGCGTCGAGCATGGTCTTTTCGCCTGTGGTCGATTTGCCGCGCATCTTTATCCCTGCGATGGCGGCGGAAAAGGCAGCGAGAAAATCTTCGGCGGAAGGCTCTTCCTTGCCCTTGAGTGCATCGCCTGCCTTCATGAACGCCGTGCCGTAGAGCGGGCCGGATGCGCCGCCGACGCTCGACACGATCGCCATGCCGATGCCTTTCAATAGGGCGCCGGTATCCTTTTCGATGAGCGATGGGAGTTTCTCCATGACGGCTTTCGCGCCGCGCGCCATGTTGATGCCGTGGTCGCCGTCGCCGATGGCGCTGTCAAGTTCGGTCAGGAGATCCTTTTCGGCTTCGATCTTTTCGGAAACCGCCTGGACGATTTCTTCCCGTTTGTTCTTGTCCATATATCGCTGCTCCTTCTTTCTTCCATTCAATCGTTGAAGAGACGCCTGCGCCTTACTTCTTCCAAGCAAGCGTATCGGCTTTGGCATCGTAGAGGCGCTTCATTTCGTCGTCGAGACGCAGGAGCGTCAGGGAGAAGCCCGCCATTTCGATGGAAGTCATGTAGTTTCCTACCATCGTGTCGTAGACGGTGACGCCCTTTTCCTTCAAGTAGTCCTGCACGAAATTGTTGATGATGTAGAGTTCCATCAAGGGCGTCGCTCCCATGCCGTTGACCAGGACGACGACTTCCTTCCCGCCGTAGTCGAGGTCGGCGAGTATGGAATCGAGCAGCCTCTTCGCTGCTTCGTTGGCGGAAAGGATCTTCTCGCGGCTCGTTCCCGGCTCTCCATGGATGCCGATGCCGATTTCTACCTCGTCGTCTGCGAGCGTGAAGCCGGGCTTGCCGGCGGCGGGAACCGTGCAGGGGGAGATCGCCATGCCCATGGAGCGGACGTTCTCTATGACATGCTCGGCGCATGACTTGACCTCGGCGAGAGCGGCGCCCTCTTCCGCGCGCGCGCCGGCGATCTTGTGCACGAAGATCGTGCCGGCGACGCCGCGCCTGCCCGTCGTGTAGAGGCTGTCCTTGACGGCGACGTCGTCGTTCACGACGACATAGTCGGCGTTGACGCCCTCATCCTTCGCCATATCGATCGCCATTTCGAAGTTCAGGATATCGCCCGTATAATTCTTCACGACCGCAAGGACGCCGCGATCGGTGGCGACGGCCTTGATTCCTTCATAGATCTGGTCCGGCGTCGGCGATGTGAACACGGCGCCCGCCACGGCACAATCGAGCATGCCGCTGCCGACGTAGCCGGCGTGCGCCGGCTCGTGTCCGCTGCCGCCGCCGGAGACGAGAGCGACCTTGCCTTCTTTTTTCGTCTTGCGCACGATGATGTTGCCTTCCGGGAGCTTTCGGAGCTTGTCCGGCGCTTCCTTGGCGATGCCTTCAATCATCTCGCGTTCGACGTCTTCCACCTTGTTGATCAGTTTCTTCATACAGATCCACCTTTCTTATGATTGATTCAAAAAGCGCTGCAATCCAGCGCTGTGAAACCTTGGAGAAGGCTCTTGACCGTTTCGGCGATGCGATGTGCGCCGCCTGTTTCGCGGCTCTCGATGTTCAGCGGCATATTCGGATCGTGCAGGGACATGCGCAGGAGCGCCCAGCCATGGGGGAAGACGAGACGGACGCCCTCATAAGACGGCTCGGCGATCTCGACGCCTTTTTCCTTCGCACGCTGCGAGAAGGCGCGTAGCACTTCCTCGGCATAGCTTCCGGCATCCTCGACGTCCTTGATCTTCAGGCGATATTCGCGGCTTTCCACGGGGTGACCGAGCTTCTCGATGAGCGAGTGGAGCGTGCGCCCCTCCCGCTTCGCTTTTGCCGCAGCGATGAGGAGTTTCACGGCGAGATAGGCGCCGTCGTCGAGATAGTAGTTTTCAGACAGCGCACCATGGCCGGACGTCTCGATGGCGAGCGGTGATACCGTTCCTTCTTCGTTCAGACGGATGCACTCGTTGATGACGTTCTTGTAGCCGCGCTTGAAGCGATGGTGCTTCAGATGAAGCTCGTTTTGCAGGAATTCCGTCAATTCGTCGGAGGTGACAGAGTCCGTGACGATCGTCGAACCCGGATAGTCTGGCGCAAGGATCGCAGCCATCATGGCGATGAGCGCGTTGCGGTTGATTTCCTCTCCCGTCGGCAGGACGGCGCTCATGCGATCGACATCGGTATCGAAGATCAGGCCGAGGTCGGCATGGTTTTCGAGAACGGCTTCCTTGATGGCCGCCATCGCTTCCTGGTTTTCCGGATTCGGGATATGGTTCGGAAACATGCCGTCGGGATCTAGATAGCGGCTGCCTGTCGTGTCGGCGCCGAGCGGTTCGAGCACCTTCGTGGCGAAGAAACCGCCGCTGCCGTTCCCTGCATCGACTGCGATGCGCATTCCGGCCAGAGGCTTATCCTCGGGTGCGGCAGAAAGGCCTGCGCAGATCTTCTTCTGCAGGTGGGAGGCGTAGAGACCGATGAGGTCGAACGTCTGTGCTTCTCTTCCTTCGGCGTCAAGTACGGGATTTTTCGAGGCATAGGAGAGAACCTTCTTGATGTCGGCAGACTCCAAGCCGCCTTTTTCCGTGAAGAATTTCATGCCGTTGCGGTTGTAGGGAAGATGACTCGCCGTGATCATGATGGAGCCGTCCGCCTTCACCTTGTCGAAGAGGATGGACATGAACATCGCGGGCGTGGAAGAAAGGCCGCAGTCCAGCGCCTTGGCGCCGCGCGAGAGGATGGCGGAGAGTATGGCACGCTTCAATTCGGGAGCGGAGATGCGCGAGTCGTGCCCGACGGCGATCTTCAGCTCCGCCGCCTTTCTGCCGCTCTTTTCTTCAAGGAAGTCCAAAAAGCCGCCGGCGATGCGGCTTACGGCTTCTGCCGTGAGATTGACAGGCTCATCGGCGACACCTGCGACGGCGACGCCGCGCACGTCGCTGCCGTTTTGCAATTTCATCCATTGATTTTCTGCGATCATGGCAATCCTCCTCTGACGATCGTCTTCATTCCATGGCCTGCCCTTCCCGGGAAGGGCAGGATTCATCCGCGTTTTTTTGCGCATCGCTGCCGAAAAACTCCTCTTCCGCCGCGATGCAGAGCGCATGGTAGATGGGCAGATGAAGCTCCTGTATGCGGTACGTCTCCTTGTCGGGGACGGCGAGAAGGATATCGGCGAGGGCGCGCAGCCTTCCCCCTCCCATGCCCGTCAGCGCTATGACGGAGATGCCGAAGGTGCGTGCGACCTGTGCGGCATAGAGGACATTCGCGGAATTGCCCGATGTGCTGATGGCGAGGAGGACGTCGCCCTCTTTCCCCAGACCAAACACCTGTTGCGCGAATACGAGGTCGGGCGACTGATCGTTGGCGAAAGCCGTGCCGAGGGCGATCTGGTTGACGAGGGAGATCGCGGGCAGAGCCTCCTGCAAGTTCTCGATGAGGTATTCGGCATCTTCGGGGCAGGCTTCCATGAGCCTCTGCCTTTTCTCCTCGCCCAAGCGGCGCGGGAGCAGAAATCCCTTCATCAGCTCGCCCGTGATGTGCTCGGCATCCGCCGCGCTGCCGCCGTTGCCGCAGACAAGCAGCTTGCCGCCGTTCCTGTAGCATTCGATGATCGTTTCTGCAGCTGCCCATAGCGGCTCTTTCATGGCGCGCAATACGGGATAGCGCTCGATCAGATGGTCGATGGCGTCGAGCGCCTTTTTCTTTGCCATAAGATTCCCTCTTTCTCAGCTCGCACTCTTCTTGGTGAAACGCTTCCAACCGATTCGCACGAGGGAAACGGCGGCGACGAGGAGAGCGATCCTCCAGCCTGCCTTGAAAATGTTGTCGGCGGGGCTTTCCTGCTCCTCTTCCATCGTGGAATCGCTGCCCTTTTTTGCTTCTTCCTGGTAGCGCCTCGTCGGTGTAGGGCACGATGCTGCCTGCGCGACGGAAGCGATGGAAAGGGAAAGCCCCAGTGTGTTCTGCCCGGAATGAAAGATAGGAGCCATGCCGCCGGCAATAGCTCCTATCATGAGGGCAGCGATGAATTTTTTTCGGTAAGGAATGAACTTCATAATCCTCTCTTCTTTTCGGAATGCTGCAAGAGCTTGGATCGCTCAGGTTTTTTCTTTCCCCTGGTCGAGCATCCTTTGCAGGGTGCGCATCAGGTGGAGATGCGTCTCGTAGTCGAGATCGTTCGCATCGTAGCGCATACGCTTCTTGAGGGCGTCGATCTGCTCCTGCAGCTTCTGCCTTGTTTCTTTGGAAAGACTCATGGGTCGTTGTCGTTGCCGTTGCCGTTTTCTTCCAGCATCATCTGCTGTTGGACACGACTGTTCCAGCCCTCTTCCTGCAGCTTTTCGGGTGCAGGAGAGAGCCTGTCCAGGATTTCTTGAGTCTCCCAATCCATCTCATCAAAATCCTCTTTATTCATTTTGACCAGCCACCTTTACTGCCTTTATTCTACCCGCGAAAGTTCGAGAGGTCAAGCGGAAAGGGAGTTGGAGGACTGTTTTTTTCGCTGGGGAGGATCGTTTTTCCAGACGCTTTGCAAGAATGGAGGAAAAATCTTGTCCCCTCTTCGGATGTAGGCTATAATGGATGTACGATCCGGACGTCGGCTGCAGCCGTGCCGCGTCCGAGTGCAGAAAGGAGAGCATCACCATGAAGGTCAAAGAGACGGACGCATCTTCCTCCGGCGTTTTTGCCGCGCCTGCAGATCCTGCCGCGCCGAAGGAATCCTATTCAAAAATCGCTGCTGAAGTGCTGAAAAAGGCTCATCGGGAAAGAAGCGCGAAAGTCCCCGATCTTGCGGACTTTCGCGGCATGGCTCTGTCGTCGCTCATGGCGAACCATATCGGCACGCCCGGCTTCGCGCCGTTCTGCCGCGCGATGATGGCGCAAAGCGTCGCTTCACTGAACCGTCTGCAGGAGAGCAGCGATTCTCTTTCGGGAAGCGGCCTCGGCGCGCTCGGCCTGCATCAGACGATGGTGCAGCTGAAGAGCGACATTTCGAACTATCGATCCATGCTCGACCAGATGATCGAGAAGACGGCGGCGAAGCTCCTCGATCATCCGCACGCGAAGCATCGTCCGAGAAGATAGAGAGCTTTCGCACCGCTTTTTCAGTTGACGGCTTCCTTCTGTCTATGCTACAATCAGAAGACGCAATGGGCGTTTCTACGCTGCTCTTATGGAGGGCGGTCTTTTCCAGCTCGGAGCGCAGCGCCTTGGTCTTGCGCAATGGAGTCTCGTGAACCCCGTCAGGTCCGGAAGGAAGCAGCGGTAAGCGAACCGCTTCATGTGCCGCAAGGGCGCCTGGGATCTGCGCCCCGAGGTGGAAAAGAGAAGTTTTGCTGCTGTGCGGAGTTTCGGCTTTGCGCAGCAGCTTTTTTATGCTTCGCTCCGCAGGAAGGCGGGGGAAAAGGAGCATGGATCGACGGATTCCGGAAGGAACGCTGCGGGAAGGGAGCTGCCCGAAGCCGCGAAGCGGTGCGAAGATGGGCTGCATGGATCGGTGATTCTTCGAAGGCGTCATCTGCGCCAGGACAGGAGGAAGACATGGCTTACATCGCGCTCTACCGGCAGTGGCGGCCGGGCACTTTCAAGGATCTCGTGGGGCAGAAAGCTGTATCGAGGACGCTTTCCCAGGCGATTTCTTCCGGCCGCATCGCCCATGCCTATCTTTTTTCGGGGCCGCGCGGCACGGGCAAGACGAGCACGGCGAAGATTTTCGCGAAGGCGCTGAACTGCGAGAAGGGGCCGACGCCCGATCCCTGCGGCGTCTGCAAGAGCTGCACGAAGATCGCCGACGGCACGGCGCTCGACGTCTTCGAGATCGACGCGGCCTCGAACCGCGGCATCGACGAGATGCGCGACCTGCGCGAGAAGGTGAAGTTCACGCCCGCCGAAGGACGCTACAAGGTCTACATCATCGACGAGGTGCACATGCTGACGACGGAGGCGTTCAACGCGCTGTTGAAGACGCTCGAAGAGCCGCCCGCGCATGTCGTTTTCATCCTTGCGACGACGGAGCCGCACAAGGTGCCGGCGACGATCCAGTCGCGCTGCCAGCGCTTTGATTTCCGGCGCATCACCGTCGAGGAGATCGAAGCGAGGCTTTCTTATGTGGCGGAAGAGATGAAGATCCCGTGCGAAAAGGAAGCGCTGCGCCTTCTCGCGCAGCAGGCGGACGGCGGCATGAGAGACGCGCTCTCGCTCCTCGACCAGTGCGCGAGCTTCGACGGCGGCACGCTGACGGCGGAGCGCGTCGAGGAGAGTCTGGGCCTCATCGGGCGCGAGCCGATCTACCGCTTGACGAAGGCGATCGGCGGACGCCGAAAGGGCGAAGTCTTGGAGACGGTCGCGGATCTTCTGGCGGGCGGCAAAGACCCGATGCAGCTCCTGGCGGAACTTTCGCTCCACCTTCGGAGTCTCATGCTCTACGAGGCGGCGGGAGCGCTCGAAGTGCTCGATCTCTCGGATGACGCCAAGGCGGCGCTCGAAGAGCAGAAGGCGCTGTTCGGCCAGGAAAAGCTCATGGCGATGATCGCGCGGCTTCATGAAGCGATGGCGGAGCTTCGTTGGACGCCGCAGCCGCGCATCACGCTCGAAGTGGCGCTCCTCTCGCTTTGCAGCGCGGGGGCGGCGACACAGGCGGCGGGCGCATCTTTGGTCGCCGCAGCCGCTCCCGCC
>ERZ773197.1290-NODE-1290-length-17670-cov-6.118649_pt1 | contig 17670 bp, 14 predicted proteins | sample MGYA00580999_ERZ773197 | MGnify/ENA primary metagenome ERZ773197 (study PRJEB29015, sample SAMEA2738166) | human oral metagenome | biome: human oral; feature: human-associated habitat; material: saliva | place: China | collected 2185 ...
GATGAGAGTCTTTTGGAAGTGCAGAAAAAGTTTGAAGAAGAACTGAAAGAGCATTCCGTGGCAGAGGTTTATGAGAGGATGGAGAGGAAATAGAGCACTTTCAAAAGATGAAAAAAATTACAGTTTTGAAAGTGGGTGAATGATGAAGATTATAGGAAGATCAACTTATTTAAAGAGACTTATTCGCCTACAGGGTACTCCGGATATTAAAATTATTACAGGATTAAGAAGATCAAGTATCTTATATAAAAGATGTATATCAAAGTGTAATTAAGAGGGATTTGTTGGATAAGTACGGCATAAAAGAAGAAGCTCTTTTAGACTCTTTAATGGAGTATTTGATGGATAATGTTTTCAATCTTACCTCCGCCGGTAAGATAAGTACTTTTTTCAAGCAAAATGGGTATGAAACAAACCACATGACGATTGGAAATTATATAAAGTACTTATGTAGTGCGTATATGTTTTACAAAGTAAAACGATATGATATTCGTGGGAAGAAATATCTGGAAACCTCCGATAAATACTATCTTAATGATTTAGGATTTCGTTATGCCATACTATCTGAACAGATAACATTAGCAAGAGAGTTAGCTCCGCTACAGTCAATCAAAGATTCTTATCCCAAAATTCTTATAGCGAATACAGGACATGAAGAGTATGACATTGATGGTATAAAAATATTGAACCTTAGTGACTGGATGCATAAAGTATAAAAATATTCCCCCGAAATCTAAAAATATTCTCCCTTTTCTTTCTTTTTAAATCTTTTAGAATGAAAGAAAAGGGATATTTTAGATTGTGAAAAAGAGGCGAATATGGGGAACAGTTTGGTTCAAATGAAGAATATAGCCAAGTCTTTTTCCGGCACCAAGGTTTTGAAGGACGTGAATCTGGAATTAGGCCATGGAGAGATTTTGGCACTTTTAGGAGAGAACGGTGCAGGAAAATCCACTTTAATGAAGATTCTAAGCGGAATCTATAGTAAAGATGAAGGAGAGATTTTTTTAGATGGAGAGCTTTGCCATTTTCAAAATCCGAAAGAAGCACAGAATAAGGGTGTTGCCATCATTCATCAGGAGATGAACCTGTGTAATGATTTAAGCGTGAGTGAAAATATCTTCCTGGGTAGAGAAGTGATGGACGGGTTAAGACTGAATCATAAAAAGATGGATGAGGAAGCCCAGAAGATTTTGGATGATTTGGGCATCAGCATGAAGTCTACGGAGTTAGCAGGGGACTTAAAGGTATCGGAGCAACAGATGGTGGAGATAGCCAAGGCTCTTTCTCAAGATGCCAAGGTTCTCATCATGGATGAGCCGACATCCGCCTTAAGCAGAAAGGAAATTGAGGATCTTTTCCGGGTAATTCGAAAGCTAAGGGATGAGGGGAGAGGAATTATCTACATTTCCCATAGACTGGATGAGCTTCGGGCGATTGCGGACAAGGTCAGTATATTACGAGACGGAGAAAATGTTATCTCCGGAGATTTAAAGGATTTTTCCATTAATGACATTATCCGCCACATGGTGGGAAGAGAAATTCAGGACAAATTTCCTCGAATTCTTTGCGAAAAGGGAAAAGAAATCCTTAGGGTAGAGAATTTAAATGCCGGCCCAAAGGTAAGAGATATTTCTTTTAGCCTTTATGAAGGAGAAATCCTTGGAATTGCGGGGCTGATGGGAGCGGGAAGAACGGAGATGACCAGAGCGCTTTTCGGGGTGGATGAAAAGACTTCCGGGAAAATCTACCTTTTTGGAGAGGAAGTCAAGACAAATACACCTAAAGATAGCATAGAGCTCGGTATGGCTTTGATTCCGGAAGACAGAAGAAAAGACGGACTTTGTACGGATTTAAGCATACGAGAGAATATATCCCTTCCTAATCTGGACAGCATGAAAAATTCTTTAGGAGTTCTATCTAAGGAATTAGAGTTGAAAATTAGTGAGGATACCATAAAAAGCTTGAATGTTAAAGCTAAGGACCGGGAAATGATTTCCAAGAATCTTTCCGGAGGAAATCAACAGAAGGTGGTTTTAGGCAAATGGTTGGTAAGAAATCCTAAGGTAATCCTTTTTGATGAACCCACTAGAGGAATCGATATCGGAGCCAAAGTGGAAATTTATCAAATTATGAATGAACTGAAGAAGAAGGGAGTAGGTGTTCTCTTTATTTCTTCGGAAATGGAAGAAGTGCTGGGAATGTCCGATCGAATCTTGATATTCTGTGATGGGAGAATCACAGGGGAATTAAGTCGGGAAGAGGCAAATCAGGAAAATATTTTGAAGTTTGCAACAAGGTATGAAGAAAAGGTATAAGCGAGGTAATCAGTTACGGAGAAAAGGGCTTAGCTAAGAAAAACGGGAGTATCAGGCTTGAAAAATATCTGTTTTGTGGGGAGTGAAAATGAAAAACAAAGTAAAAGAAATACTGAGAATCAGAGGAATGAGAGGAGCAATTACTGCCTTTGTGGGGCTAGTAATCATTTACGTTGTTTTCGGATGTATCAATGACAAGGTCTTTTCTTTACAAAACAACTTAAATCTTCTTCGTTCCATGGCAAAGTATTTACTCATCGGAATCGGACAAAGCTTTGTCATGATTACCGGAAATATTGACTTATCCATTGGTTCCGTGGTGGGCATGAGTGCCATGGTTACTGCAAGCCTGATGACAAGAGGAGTGCCTATTGTGGTAGCCCTGTTGGTCAGTCTCCTGATTGGTCTTATTATCGGATATGTGAACGGAGAATTGGTAGGAAAGTTCCAGATGCCTCCTTTTATTGCCACCCTGGGAACCATGTTTGTGGCAAGAGGCATTGCTTATCTGGTCAACGGAAACCGAAACACGGATAACATTGCCAGCATCTTAGGAAAGGATCAAGGTAAATTTTTTCAGGATGCCTTTTACTACGGAAAGATTCTGGGCATCTACACGACCTTCTGGATTGCCTTTTTGATTTTCCTGATTTTCAGTTTTATCTTAGGGAAAACCAAACTGGGAAGGCATATCTATGCTGTTGGCTCCAATAAAGAAGCTTCCAGATTATCCGGGGTGGATATTGTTTCCGTAATCAAGAAAACCTACCTGATTTCCGCGTTTTGCTCTGTGATTGTAGGATTTATCCTCTGCGCACAGGCCGGAATGGGAAATATGGAAGCCGGAAATATGTACGAAATGTACGGTGTTGCAGCAGGAGTAATAGGAGGAGTATCTCCCTTAGGAGGCTCCGGTCTCTTACTGGGAACCTTTCAGGGAGCACTGCTTTGGCAGACTTTGGAAAATGGTTTGAACATGGTTGGAGCGCAGGTTGGTATTCAGCGAATTGTAATCGGTGTAATTGTGGTACTGGCAGTACTCATGGATGTCTTGGTTCGAAGCGGAAATGTTTTTTCCAAGAAGAACAAGAAGTAAATGAGGATTGCTCAATTATAGAAAGAGAGGAAAACATTATGAAAAAGAAACTTATCTTGCTTGCAACTCTTTTATCCGCTGCAATGCTCTTTGGCTGTACTTCGGATAAGCAGGATGCTAAAGACACTACTGCGGCAGTGACGGAAGGAACTACAGCGGCAGGAGAGGAAAAGGCTACGGAGGAAAAGGCGGAGAACAGTGGAGAGACAACAGTAAAGGCTGATAAGCCTTATAAACTGGCTCTTATTACTATGGATTCTCTTGACCAGCACTGGGTTACCTTAAATGAAGGCGCTCAGGCGGAAGCAAAGCTCGTTGGCGTGGAAGTAAAGTTTATGTCTCCGGATACCAAGGATGACTCCAAGCAGATTGAGTGTGTAAACAATGCCGTTGCCGGCGGCGTGGACGGAATTATGATTGCAGCAAACGGGCCTGATGCCATTTCTGCTTCTTTAAAGGAAGCACAAGCACAGGGAATCAAGATTGTTTATGTGGATTCTCCTGCCAATGTAGATGCGGAAGCAAGCTTTGCAACCAACAACAAGCAGGGTGGAAAGACTGCCGGAGAAGAAATGAGAAAAGCTTTGGAAGCACAGGGGGTTACAGAAGGAACTATCGGTATTATCAGTACCAATGCTTCTACCCAGTCCACAGTAGACCGTGACAGCGGCTTCAGAGAGGCTTTTGAAGGCTCCAAGTTCACTATCGAAGAGACACAATACTGTGACGGAGATGCTGCGAAGGCACAGACCATTGCAGAAAACTATATTACCAAGGGTGTAGTAGGAATCTTTGGTGCAAACGAAGGCTCTACTGTAGGAACAGGAAATGCAATTAAGGCTTCTGGCGATAGCAAGATTATCGGTGTAGGTTTTGATAAGTCTGACAATATTAAGAGCTTAATTCAGGATGGATATCTTCTTTGCACAATGGCACAGAACCCTGACGTAATGGGTAAGATGGGGGTAGATGCTTTAGTAGAGTGCTTAAACGGAAAAGACTTAAAGGGAGAGACTGTAGATACAGGTGTATCTGTTTTGAATAAGGATAATCTTAAGTAAGATTTAGAAACGACATAGAAAAAGCGGCTTTTAGAGCAATCTGAAGCCGCTTTTTTGAACACATAGAGGAAAAGAAGAGGAAGGTATGGAAAAATATTATTTGGGCTTTGATTTAGGAGGAACAAAATCTGCTGTCATTTTGGGAAGAGATGCGGGAGGTCCCATAGAAATTTTGAAAAGAGAGGCAATTCCTACTTTTCAGGGAAACAGAAGTCCTTTGGAAACGATAGAATGCCTTTGCAAGATAGGAGAAGCCTTCCTTTTAGAAAAAAATATCCAACTTCAATCCACAGGAGTCAGCTGTGGTGGGCCATTAGATGAAGAAAAAGGACTAATTCTATCGCCACCAAATCTTCCCGGCTATGATGAGATTCCTATAAAGCGTATTTTAGAGGATAGATTTCAAGTTCCTTCTTTTTTGGAAAATGATGCGAATGCCTGCGCCCTTTGTGAGTGGAGATTTGGAGCAGGCCAGGGAACAAAAAATATGATTTTTCTGACCTTCGGAACAGGGATGGGGGCCGGACTTATTTTGAACGGGAGCTTATATCGGGGAAGTTCCGGAATGGCAGGAGAAGTAGGGCATATCCGTCTTTCCAAGGGTGGTTCCTTCGGTTACGGGAAAGAAGGCTCTTTTGAAGGATTTTGCTCCGGAAATGGCATTAAAGAGATGGCAAGGAGGATGTATAAAGAAAGAGAAGAAGAGGGTAGTTTGGAAGAACAGGACAAAGGTATCACAGACTTTACCGTAAAAAACCTGGCTTCTTTAGTAAAAGGCGGTTCTCCCTTTGCCAGGTCGGTATTTGATCGTTCTGCCTATTATTTGGGAAGAGGTCTTGCCTTACTTATTGATATTCTAAATCCGGAATGTATCGTGATAGGCAGTATTTATGAGCGATGCGAAGCTTTATTTAAAGAAAAAGTAGAGGCAGTAATTCGGGAAGAATGTTTTACAGAAAGTGTAAACTTGTGTAAAATAGAAAAATCAGAACTCAGTGATAATATCGGAGATTTTGCGGCACTTTCCGTAGCTATGGAAGTTCATGCTGGTGGAAAATAAGCGTATTAGTTAGACAACAAAGGTTAAGGAAACAGTGATGAGAGTCTTGATAGCAGATGATGAGGAACGGATTTGTGAGTTAATTAAGTTTTTGGGAAACTTTCAAGAGGAAGGCATGGAATGTCTTCCTTTTGCAAAGACGGGAAAAGAGGCATTAGAACGGGTGGAGAAAGAACTTCCTGAGCTTTTGATTACGGATATTAAGATGCCCGTTTTTTCAGGGCTGCACATTGCCAAAGAAATTGCAAGAAAGAAACTTCGCACAAAAGTTATTATTATTTCTGCGTACTCGGATTTTTCCTATGCCAAGGAGGGAATACAGGCAGGGGTGTCGGACTATCTTTTAAAACCGATTAAGAAAAAAGAGCTACAGGAAAGCATTCGGAAAATCAAGGAAGAGTTAAAAGAAAAAGAGTCTATTGAGGAAATTATAGAAGAAAAAGCAGAAGAAACAATAATGCATCAAGGGATTTTAAGAGAAAAAAGTCTGTCAGAATCTTCTCTAGAGAAAAAAGTTATGGAAGATTTGCTTTTGGATGCATCTTACTCTCATTTGGTTTCTTTATCGAAAAAGTTTATTGACCAATGTTTTGAAGAGGATATTGGTCTTGAAGAAGTGGCAGAACATTGTAAGGTTAGTGCCTCATATTTAAGCACACAGTTTAAGAAGGAACTTTCCCTTGGGGTAAATAAATATATATCCGGTCTTCGGATGGAAAGAGCCAAGCAACTTTTGGCAGAGACCAATTTAAGCATTACGGAGATAGCCTCCCGACTGTTTTATTATGACACAAAGTATTTTTCCAAATGTTTCTTTGAGAAAATGGGGATGAATCCCAAGGACTATAGGAATTCCTTACATGAAAATCGAAGCGAAGAAGACAGAATATAAGGTAGAAGAGAGAAAAGGTCTAGTGGGAACAGAGAAGAAGAGCGAGAGTTCCTTATCCTCTCGCCTTCTTTGGTTGTATGCTCTAACGCTGGCTTTATTTTTGTTATCGATTTTTATTATTTACCTCCTGCTTGCCACAGGAGGCAGCTTCTTTCAGACGGGAATAAAACTGCTTCTTCTGGGGTTCTTATTTCTTTGTATATTGACAATTAGTTATTTTTATTATGGTATCCTTAGACCTTATAAAAGCTATCGTTCTACTCTTCGAAGAGTCTTGGAGGGCTATAGCGAAGTGCAGGAATTGCAGGAACTGCCGGTTTATCTGACAGAGGAAAGCCATGAAGAATACCATTATATTTCGGAGATTCTTAGTGCCAATCGAATTATAGAGGAAGGAGAGAAGTTGGCCTATATACAAAACCTGCAAAATCAGATGAATCCTCATTTTCTCTATAATATTCTGGAAAATATCCGTTCGGAAAGCCTTTTAAACGGTTTGGAATCCGTGGCAAGCATGGCAGAGCTTTTGGGAGATTTCTATCGCTATACCATTTCCCAGGAGGACAACTTTGTATCTTTAAAAGAAGAACTGGACAATGCAGAAGTATATTTTCAAATTCAACGATTTCGTTTTTCAAAAAAACTGGAACTGGAAGTTAAGGTACAAGAAGATTTGTTATCGCTAAAAGTGCCAAGAATTTTACTGCAACCTGTCTTGGAAAATAGTATTGTGCATGGTTTCGAAGAAAGAGAAACTGCGGGGAAAGTAGAGATTTCTATTAGCCGAAGTAATCAGCATGTTTATATTCGAGTCTCTGATAATGGCATTGGTATAGAAGAGAAAAAGCTAAGACAATTAAATGAGGACCTTCGGAATATCCGTAGAGGATTTCAAGGAGGTGTTTTGGGAAATACCGGAATAGGTAAGGCCGGCATGGGGGTTTCGCTCTTGAATATTCAGGAGAGAATCCATTTGCTCTACGGGCGGGAATACGGTTTATATTTGCAGTCCTTAGAAAATGCCGGAACGGATGTGTGTATGGTACTTCCCAGAGAACTTTCCATAAAGCAAGAAGAGGAAAGCTTTATTAGTGAAAGCCTGGATCTTTTGTCTGAAGAAGAAAATGCTTTAATTATTAAAACCATCAATAGCAAGGAGCCGGAAAAAGAGGAACTCCTCTTTGCTTTAGAGCTATATCTTTCCGAAGGGAATAGCTTTTCTGTAGAAAATCTTTCCTTTCAGCTTTTTTCAGGAGAAAGCCTGATGTTTTTGTCTTTGGATAAGCCTATTCCCAAAGACTTGGTCTTGGCCTTTAATGCGGAGAAAGAGCCGTATTACGGTTGTGTAAAGTCCTATGAGAACAAGATGAAAACTGTTCCAAAAATCTGGATGGCAGGGGATGGCAGTTCCTTAATCGAGGGGCAGACTGTGCTTTCTAACCTTTTTGTATATCAGCCGGAATATCCTCATTTTCTCCTTCGAAACAAAGAATTAATTACTAGGTATAAAGAATTGTTTCCGGAAGCTTTCAAAGAAATTCCCTATCAAGTACCGGTGGAAACTTTGGGAGAAAAGCAGAGAATCTTAGTGGAAATCATGAAAGGGATGATTGCCGGAGCCAGAGTCTTTGCTTTATGGGAAGTCCATCTGGGGCAAGAGGAGGAGCCAGAGCTTTATGCCTATATAGAAAAATGGAAGAAAGAAGGCCATGCCTTTTTGTTTTTTTCTTCGAAGCCTTCGGATGCTGAAAAGCCCTGTGAGCGATTGGGAATTTGGAAGGAGCGGAGAATATTGAAGGTGATTTAACTATCCATTGTATAGGAGGGAGTTAGGGCGGAATATTTCATAGAAACCGCTTTACTAACCCACGGCTTAGTTTCCCTTGGAGAGGAAGAAATCCTATCTTTATGGAATTGAAAGGATAAAAGATTGACTACTTAAGGATGGTGAAAAGAGAAAACAGAGAGTAGGCCAAAGTTGAGGCTACTCATCAATGGCTATCAGAAATCTTCGATATAAATTGCAACTTAGTAAGGTATATTAAAAGTGCTAAGCCAAGTTTAGCAAAAAGGATTGGAATCTTGAAATAATAACGGATAAAAATTGGAAAATATTTACAAATTAGCGCATGGTGATATAATTAAATTAGTTATTTTTTAATCCTGAATAACTTTGATTTGTGCAGTTTGGTTAGATTTAGAATTTTTGGCTATGAAATTTTGACAATAATGAAGAAGCCTATTGATATCGAATTAAGGGATTGAGTCCGTATTTTGGGACATATAATAGATTAAATTGTAATCAGTAAAGAGGAGCATATGTGTACAAGAATATATGCGAATATATGCGCAAAGCTATCGGTTGAAATAAAAAAAGACCTGTAAAAACAGATCTTTTATATCGCACAATGCGAACCAGTGGCGCTTTCGGAAAATTCCTTATTTGCACTCGCTTTGTTAATTCCCTTGTAGAATAGCATATAAAGAAAAAAAGTCAATATATTATTATAGAAAAAGGAGAGCTTCAGATGGAAAAGCAAGAATACTATTTAGGGTTGGATATGGGGACTAGCTCTGTAGGTTGGGCAGTGACAAATACTAAGTATGAACTGCTAAGAAAAAAAGGAAAGGACATGTGGGGAATCCGCGAGTTTGATGAAGCAAATTCTGCGGCAGAGAGGCGGACTCATAGAGTTGATAGGCGTAGAAGGCAGAGAAATGTTGTGAGACTGGGCTTACTTAAGAGTTACTTTAGTGAAGAAATAGCTAAAATCGATCCTAATTTCTTTATCCGTTTGGACAACAGCAAATATTTCCTTGAGGATAAGGACGAGAGAGTGCGTACAAAGAACGGAATATTTGATGATGATAATTACAATGATACCAATTATTATAAGGATTATCCGACAATTTTTCATCTTAGGAAGGCTCTGCTAGATATAGATAATACCGGGGCAAAGTTTGATGCTCGTTTGGTTTACCTTGCACTTACCAATATGTTCAAGCACAGAGGCCATTTTCTCTTAAATGCTGAGGGGGATGCTTTAAATACCGAGCAGGTAGATATAGTTTATCAGGAAATCTTAGATAGGCTTGAAAATGATTACGAAATAATAATAGAGCATAAGCCTATTCAACAGGTGATTGACATTATTGCAAATACTGATAATGGGAGAAAGAAAAAACATGAAGAGCTTCAGGAGTTATTTGGAGTAGTAAAGAAAGAAAAAAGTTCAAATGAACTCTTAAAATGCTTATGTGGCTTAAGTGTAAATGCAAAACTTATTTTTGATACAAATTCGGAAGAAAAGGTAACGCTTTGTTTTAATGATTTTTCCTATACAGATAAGATTCCGGAGTTAATGGAGCAGTTAACGGAGGAAGAGTATGCTCTTATTGAACAGCTTAAAAGCGTCTATGATTATGCTGTTTTAGCAGGAACTCTTAAGGGATATGATTATCTCTCCTGTGCCAGGGTAAAACTATATGGAAAGCACAAAAAAGACCTTAAGTTATTAAAGGCATTGTATCGTAAATATAAAACTGAAGAAGAATATAATAAGATGTTTCGCTCAAATATAGATGGAACTTATTCTGCTTATGTCAATTCACTTAATTCGGAAGATGCCATTTTTAAATCTGATGAAGTTGTTGAATGGGGCAAATACAGGCGAAACATGAAGGAAAGAAAATCTGAGCATATCTATTCAACAATTAAAAAGGCATTTAAAGATATTACAGATGATAAGGATGTTAGCTTCGTTTTAGAGCAGATTGAAAAAGAACAATTTCTTCCTAAACAGCTGACAGGGGCAAATGGTGTTATTCCAAATCAGGTACACAAAAAAGAGATGGAAAGAATATTAAAAAATGCTGAAAATTACCTTCCATTCTTAAAAGAAAAAGATGAGAGTGAATTGACGGTTTCAGAGAGAATAATACAGCTTTTTTCATTTCAGCTTCCTTATTATGTGGGACCGATTGGGGAGAATAGTAAAACTGGCTGGGTAGTAAGAAAAGAAGGAGGAAAAGTTCTACCTTGGAATATCAACGATAAGATTGATATGAGTGCTACCTCAGAAGCCTTTATTGGCAACCTAATCAGAACCTGTACCTATATTCATGATGAAAAGGTTATGCCAAAAGCATCCCTTGCCTACGAGAGATACTGCGTACTGAATGAAATCAACAATCTTTGCATTGACGGAGAAAGAATTGATACAAAGCTAAAACAACAAATATACAAAGACTGTTTTATGAAGGGAAAGAGAGTAACTAAGAAACAGCTTTGCTCTTATTTGGCAGCACAAAACGCTATTCACTCAGAAGAGCAGCTAACGGGAATAGACAAGAATATCAATAATTCCCTGTCTTCTTATGGGAAAATGTATGCAATTTTTGGTGAACGCTTGAAAGAAGATGCTATCCTTGCGGCTGCTGAAGACATCATTTATTGGGGAACAATTTTTGGAGACTCTAAGAAGATGCTTAAGCAGAGGCTTAAAAAATATGTGGAAGAAGGGATAATAGATGAAAATCAGCTAAAAAGAATACTTGGCTATAAGTTCAAGGACTGGGGAAGATTTTCAAAGGCCATACTTACTCTTAGTGGCTGTGATAAGTCCACAGGAGAGATAATCACTCTTGGACAGGCGATGTGGGAGTATAGCCTGAACTTTATGGAACTCATCAATAGTGAGGAGTTTACTTTCAAGGAAGAACTGGAAAAACATACAACAGACGCTATGAAGTCTCTAAGTGAATTTACTTATGAAGACTTGGAAGACAGCTATTTCTCAGTACCTGTAAAGCGTATGATATGGCAGACCTTACTTGTGGTGCGTGAAATAGAAAAAGTAATGGGCTATGCACCTAAGAGAATCTTCGTAGAAATGACTAGAACAGAAGAAGAAAAAGGGGATAATGGCAGGAAGGAATCAAGAGGAAATCAGCTTTTAGAGCTCTATAAGAGTATTAAAAATACAGAAAGCCATAATTGGAAAGAAGAGATTGCGACGGCTGATAAAGACGGCAAACTAAGAAGTAAAAAGCTGTTTTTATATTACATGCAGATGGGGCGTGACATGTATACCGGCGAGGAGATTGATTTGGGTAGGCTCTATGATGACAATTTATATGATATAGATCATATTTATCCAAGGCATTATGTAAAGGATGACAGCATTATGAACAATCTCGTGCTGGTAAATAAGAGGGCCAATCAGGACATTAAGAAGGATTTTTATCCGATACCTGAGCAGATAAAGGCAAATCCAAAGGTTCGCGAGCTATGGGATACACTTCACAAACAGAAGTTAATTACGGATGAGAAATATGCCAGGCTTTCCGCAAACACAGCTTTTACAGAAAAACAGTTAGGAGACTTTATTGCGAGACAGCTTGTAGAGACAGGACAGGGAACAAAGGGGGTTGCAGACCTTTTGGAACAATTGTTTAAGGATACTGACATAGTATATGCAAAGGCTACAAATGTATCGGACTTTAGAAGAGACAATGGACTTTTGAAAAGCCGTCTTATAAATGATTTCCACCATGCTCAGGATGCGTATTTGAACATTGTGGTTGGAAACGTATATTACACCAAGTTTACAAGAAATCCATGGAACTTTATCCGTAAGGACTACGAGAAGGATAAGGAGAAGAACCGGTACAACCTGGCAAGGATGTTTGATTGGAATGTTGTTCGTGGAAGTGAGATAGCCTGGATAGCAGGGAGAAAGGATGAGAAGGGAACTATTGCAACTGTCAGGAAAATGATGCAGAAAAATACCCCTCTTATGACAAGGATGAACTTCGAGCAACACGGAGCTATAGCCAATGCAACCCTCTATTCGGCTAAGAAGGCAAAGGTTGAAAACTATATCCCATTAAAGACATCAGATGAAAGGATGAAGGATGTAACAAAATATGGAGGTTTTACATCTGCAACAATTGCTTATTATTTCATCGTACATCATAAAGAGGGTAAGAAAGAAAATGTTTCAATTGAGGGACTTCTGCTTCACTGCAAGACTAAGGTAGAACAAGATGCAAATGGGTTGGAGAAGTATTGTGAGGAAGTCCTTGGCTATAGTGAGGTAAACATACTAAGAAGAAAGCTAAAGATTCAATCACTGCTTGAATTTAATGGATATCAGGTACATCTATCGGGGAAAACAGGAGATAGATTAATTCTAAGAAATGCTATGAACCTCTGCCTGCCTGCAAAGTGGGTTACATACATTAAAAAACTTGAGAAAGCAGTTAATGTGCAGATATTTGAGGAGGTGATAACTTCTGGAGAAAATATCAAGCTATACGACATACTTACAGATAAACACGCTAATACAGTTTATGCCAAGCGTCCTAATGCCTATGGACAGAAATTATTGGCTGATAGAGAGACGTTTGTTGCACTCCAGTTAAAACAGCAATGTGAAGCATTATTACAGATGCTACAGTTAACGAAGATTGGAAGTACAGAGACAAATCTTTTATTAATTGGAGAATCTGAGCATTCAGGTAAAATACTAATTAGTAAAAACTTAAAAACTTCAGATAGACCTGCAATTATCAGCCAATCTGCTACAGGCTTGTATGAAAAGAAGGAATGGATTTTTGATGATAAAGTGAAATAATAAAGGAGAGGAGTATGAGTTGGAGAACAGTGGTGATATCCAGTAATGCAAAACTGGATTATCAAATGGGATATATGGTTGTTCGTAGGATGGATACTTTAAAAATACATTTAAGCGAAATGGAAATTTTACTCATTGAGTCTACCGCTGTTTCTCTAACCGCTGCACTTTTGGCTGAACTCTCCAAAAAGAAGATTAAAGTGATTTTTTGTGACGAAAAGCGAAATCCATCTTCGGAGCTCATCAGTTATTATGGATCACATGATACCAGTACAAAGATTCGTACACAGATAACATGGAAAGAAGATGTGAAAAAAGCTGTATGGACGGAAATTGTGGCAGAAAAAATACGTAAACAGGCAGAGCATTTAGAATTTTGGAATCTTAGAGAGTCAGAGATGCTATATGGCTATATTGGTGAAATTCAATTTGCTGACCCGACCAATAGGGAAGGGCATGCTGCTAAAGTGTATTTTAATGCATTATTCGGTCTGGATTTCACGAGAACAGAAGAAAACAGTACGAATGCGGCTCTTAATTATGGATATTCTCTTTTGTTATCAACATTTAATCGTTGCATTACAGCAAATGGTTATCTGACACAACTTGGGCTTTTTCATGATAATATGTTTAACCCTTTTAATCTTGCGTCAGATTTAATGGAACCATTTAGACCAATTATTGATTGGAAAGTCAGAGCGATGCAACCAAATAAATTTGAACATGAAGAGAAGATGGAAGTCCTGGGAATTCTTCAAAGTGATGTGCAAATCAATGGTAGAAATGAGTTTCTAAACAATGCCATCAAGATTTATTGTAAGAGTATATTTGATGCTATTAATCAGGAAGATTTATCAGAAATAAAATTTTACAAATATGAGTTTTAGATATATGAGAGTTATCGTGTTTTTTGATTTACCGGTACTTACAGATGCCAATAGGATAGATTACCGCACTTTTCGTAAGTTCTTAATTAAGTCCGGCTTTATGATGATTCAGGAATCGGTATATTGTAAGCTGGCGCAAAATAGTTCTATGGCGGATATTATGGTTGACAATATAAAGAAAAATAGACCCCATGAGGGTTTGGTACAGGTACTAAGAGTTACAGAAAAACAATATTCCAAGATGGATTTTATAGTAGGTGAAAAGACGGGGGATATTTTGACCACAGTTGAAAGATTGGTAATATTATGAGGGCAATATATACAAAATATGGAATAGATTTTTCACTCGAAGAAAATCAAATTATTACGCTTGTGGTGGAAAATCCGCGTGTTATGAATGATATGCTTAGAGATTTATTTAAGCAAACTAATGGAGAAGGGGGAGGGTGGATTTTGTCAGAGCAAGACAAGATTTTTCCACTTGATAAAATTAGCTTGCTAGTGGATAACCCGCTTACAGTTGATTGCAATGAAAAAAAGATTTTGACAAAGCTATATAAGGAATTGTCTGAGCAGACCAAAACAATAAGCTACGAAGATTATACACAGTTGAATGCGGATATAGTTTCTTTTTTGGACAGGCTATTGGATACGGTTCCTTATCATATGGAATTTGAAATGAATCCGGATGTTTCGACTTTATTAAAGGCATATAGTGTAAAAATACAATTTGAGAGAGTTGAGACGGCAGAAACCCTAATTGATTACTTGCGTGTGTTAAGTACTGTTTGCTCGATACATATAGTTTGGATTCTAAATTTAAAACAATTTCTGACAAAAGAGCAGGTTCTGCAGCTATATGAGTTTTGCTTCTATGAGAAAATATACTTAATTAATCTGGAGGGATATACAAAATATACTTTAGAACAGGAAAAAAGTGTTATAATAGATGAGGATTTATGTGTAATATACTCTTCGTTGGATTAACAGCATTTCGCAAAATGTATGGCTTGGTGAAAACTTTGTTATGAATTTGGGGTTTGAGAGCTTTGTTAATTCAGAAGAGTGTAAAACAAAGTAGAAGCCAATAGATTAGCGCAATCAGTTTGAGAGCTTTGTTAATTCAGAAGAGTGTAAAACATGGTATCTCAGAATCAGACCTTGCTCCAAGTTTGAGAGCTTTGTTAATTCAGAAGAGTGTAAAACCTATGTTTTCTCTGGTTGCGTTATCTCTCGTTTGAGAGCTTTGTTAATTCAGAAGAGTGTAAAACTCAAGATTATGTTGAAGCAAAGGAATGCAGTTTGAGAGCTTTGTTAATTCAGAAGAGTGTAAAACATCGAAAAAATCCCCTTCAAGTTCCTTACCGTTTGAGAGCTTTGTTAATTCAGAAGAGTGTAAAACTGAACGGAAGGTCTTTAAGGATTCCAAGAGGTTTGAGAGCTTTGTTAATTCAGAAGAGTGTAAAACTTTTTATTGCTGAAAATTAAGATGAAACCGTTTGAGAGCTTTGTTAATTCAGAAGAGTGTAAAACACTGTACACTCTTAGCTCTTCAATTTCTTCGTTTGAGAGCTTTGTTAATTCAGAAGAGTGTAAAACCTCCGTCGGTGATTTACAAAAACCATGCAGTTTGAGAGCTTTGTTAATTCAGAAGAGTGTAAAACCTAGGCAGCGTGCTAATTATGGCACACCGAGTTTGAGAGCTTTGTTAATTCAGAAGAGTGTAAAACTTTGTATTTTCGTAGCCACGATTTTTTTCAGTTTGAGAGCTTTGTTAATTCAGAAGAGTGTAAAATAAAGTGGAAAAAGCATTGGTGCGGATGCTTGTTTGAGAGCTTTGTTAATTCAGAAGAGTGTAAAACTGATAAAACCTAAAATCGTGTAAAGCCTTGTTTGAGAGCTTTGTTAATTCAGAAGAGTGTAAAACCTGTTTGTGAAAGCGTGGAATGCACCGGAAGTTTGAGAGCTTTGTTAATTCAGAAGAGTGTAAAACTTGACAGCTTGCTTTGTGCATGGTTTTTTAGTTTGAGAGCTTTGTTAATTCAGAAGAGTGTAAAACGACCGATTGGTCTAATATATTAGACCGCTAGTTTGAGAGCTTTGTTAATTCAGAAGAGTGTAAAACTTAATTCTTATCATACCAGTTAATCTAATAGTTTGAGAGCTTTGTTAATTCAGAAGAGTGTAAAACTTAGCTGTTTTGAAAGTCTGTCCGGTGCAGGTTTGAGAGCTTTGTTAATTCAGAAGAGTGTAAAACATGCCTCTGCTACATCTTAACAGTAGTAAAGTTTGAGAGCTTTGTTAATTCAGAAGAGTGTAAAACATGGGAGTACATGAAGGTGTCATTGTCGTAGTTTGAGAGCTTTGTTAATTCAGAAGAGTGTAAAACATTTATTGACAAGATGAACAAGGCACTTATTGTTTGAGAGCTTTGTTAATTCAGAAGAGTGTAAAACTTCTATTGCCCGGATACATCCTAATCGTCTGTTTGAGAGCTTTGTTAATTCAGAAGAGTGTAAAACGGAACTAGCGCAAATAGACACGGAAACTGTGTTTGAGAGCTTTGTTAATTCAGAAGAGTGTAAAACTGTGAGCTTGCTTTCCGATAATTTCATTAGGTTTGAGAGCTTTGTTAATTCAGAAGAGTGTAAAACTGAAGAACCGGTTGAACAGATTTCCTTTAGGTTTGAGAGCTTTGTTAATTCAGAAGAGTGTAAAACTCAGAACGGAGTACATATTATAAAATGATTGTTTGAGAGCTTTGTTAATTCAGAAGAGTGTAAAACACTTATTTTTTGCGTTATGTTCCTTCTACGTTTGAGAGCTTTGTTAATTCAGAAGAGTGTAAAACTGTTGTCTCAGTGGGTTTCACTGTCTCTTGTTTGAGAGCTTTGTTAATTCAGAAGAGTGTAAAACCACCGCTTGCGCCGTCTTCTCCGCCTTCTGTTTGAGAGCTTTGTTAACTCAGAAGAGTGTAAAACGAAGTTTGTTTCTTAAAAGGAGAAAATATTATGCTTAAAGATTTAGTTAAAGATGATGAGAAAGTTATAAGAGTATTAAAAGGATGTTGGAACGAAGTTTCCAGACAAGATATGTATGATGATCTACTGGCCGGAATGTACCCTCCTCTTTCGGACTGGTGGTGGAATACTCATGAAAAAGCCCCCTGTTATATTAAAGGGAATGAAGTATATTGCTTTAGTTATGCAATAGTAGGAGAAATGTTTTTACTTGGCACATTAGAAGAATTAGAAGAAGAAATAAAAACCAGAGAAGAGGAAAAATTAACTTATTGGGGATTAGAGAGGATTCATTTTTTAAATCAACGCCGTTATGGAGAAGCCTTTAAATTGTTGAAGGAAGGAGATCTTTGGACAAGCTGTAAAAGAGTAGAAAGAGAAGCTTTAAAAAGAGAATCTGAGCTTTTGACCATAAGGGAACAGCATTTTGCTCATTTAAAAGATTCTGATCTTGAAGCTTATTCTAACGAACTGGAAATGGCAAAACACGAAGTAAATAGACAAATTCATGAGGAACTAATTTATGTTTAAGTGAATCTAGGGGCGTTCGTCGTCCCTTTTTTCTAATAAAAAGAAACCATGGTAAAGCCAAGAACTTATGTAAATGGTAAATAGCCTGTCTTCTTTTCATTCCCCACAAAAGTTGAGATAATCGTGAAAAGTGTGAAAAGTTGAACGCACTTTTTCCACTTTACAAA
>ERZ773197.1295-NODE-1295-length-17638-cov-9.762725_pt1 | contig 17638 bp, 36 predicted proteins | sample MGYA00580999_ERZ773197 | MGnify/ENA primary metagenome ERZ773197 (study PRJEB29015, sample SAMEA2738166) | human oral metagenome | biome: human oral; feature: human-associated habitat; material: saliva | place: China | collected 2185 ...
CGGCATGGCGGGCACACGCCACGAGGTTGAGATGGACGCGTGGGTTTTCCACACGCAGTCCGACGTCGAGAACGGTACGCCCGAGGAAATGCTGGGCGTGATTTGGGGCGCGAACAAGGGTATCGCCCGTGCTCTGAACGGCCAGATTGGCAACCTGGTTGGCCCGTTCCGTATCGTGAAGGAGTCGCAGAACGGTAAGTCGTTCTGGACGACCGTGGACCTGGGCGAGGGTGAACCCGCGTGGAAGCCGGTCAACGATTACGCGGACGCCCTGTGCGCAAAGATGAGCGCCACGCCGGATGCGCCGTCGTTCAACGATGAGCCGCTGATGCCGGATTTCGGGGCCTGATAGCAGCCTGTGGGACTGAACGTTTTCCAGTCCCTCCGTAAGGGCGTTTCCGGTCAGCAGCCACTTCCCCGTGTTCCCGCTTTCAAGGAATTGTATGACGCGGGCGTGACCCCGAGGCAGGGGCAGGTGGTGATGGTTGCTGGCCGGTCAGGGTCGCAAAAGTCGGGGTTTGCCCTGTACTGGGTTGCGGCTATGGGTCTGCCGACACTGTATTTTTCAGCAGATATGGCGCCCTTTACGGCGGGCGTGAGATTGGCAAGTATCGCCACTGGCATGTCGTCTAAGGAAGTCGAAGCCATGATGGGCACAACGAACGGCAGGGCGCAGATTGAACAAGCAGCATCGAGTCTCCCCATTGAACTGTCGTTTGGTTCCCCGATTACGTGGGAACAAGTGGAGGACGAGCTTAACGCTTACGTGATGCTCCACAACACGTTCCCCAAGGTCGTGGTGTTCGATAACTTGATGGACTTTGCCGGGTGCGAATCGGATTACGAAGCGCAAATGGGAGTCATGCAGGACGTGATCGCGTTTGCGCGTACTACGGGGGCGACGGTGATTGTGTTGCACCATGCGTCGGATAAGACGCTGGATGCGAAGAGTAACCCGTGGAAGCCCCCATCGAGGGACCAGATTAAGAATGGCCTGTCGGAGAAGCCTGAGTTGACTCTGACGGTCGCTTTGGACCCGATTAACAAGGAGTTTTATGTCGCGTGCGTGAAGCAGCGTGACGGGTTTTGCGACCCGTCTGCTTCACGGTATGTCGGCTTGGCGTGTGACCCGTCGCGGACCTGGTTTGGGGCACGAGGGTGACACGATGGAAGGAAATGTGAGTCTGCGATGCCTGTTTGGCTGGTAGTAATTCTGGCGATTCTCGCGAGTTTCGCGCTCCTCGCTGGACTGCCCTTTTTGTTTGTTTTCTTTGAGGCGTTCGGGGCCTGGTATGACAGCCTGTTTGATCGCCTAGAGGTGGCTACGGAAAGATTCTGTCAGAAACGCGGCTGGTTTTAACTGGAAGGAATGAAAATGAGTGACCCTATGCTGACGGTTTTGCTGATGTTTGCCGTGCCGATGGTCGCGTGGTTTGCGGCACCACTGATGGGCTTCTTCTCTCGAATAGTAGGGGCCTGGTGCGACCACATGCATGGTCGCCTAGTGATAGCCGCAGAACGGTTCTGCCGGAGACGCGGCTGGTACTGATTGGAAGGAATGAAAATGAGTGTGACAACGATAGGCGTCATTGTGGCCCTGTGGTGTAACGCCGCAACTGGGCTTGTTCTCCTGCAAGTACAGGCGCAACTGCGCGACTTGCGTAAGGCGTGGGTGCGGATCGAAGCATCCGACTTGGACCACGGGCTGCGCCTAACCGTCGTAGAAAAGCAGGCGCGAGAGACGCGTGCGGGAGTGCGTGAACTGTCTCGAACAGTCGGCATGATCGACCGAGACGTGCAGGAGCTTACCAACGGCGCGTATGCGGGTAGCGGTGACGACCATGAGACCAGGTGCCTCGGCTGTACGGCTTGCATGAGGGGGGACTGTAGCTGATGCCAGTATCGACAATGATCCTCCTCGCAGAGTATGCGATTATCGGCCTGATCGTCGGCTGGATGGGGCGCGGCCTGTGGGACGAGTGGAAGTGGGATAAGCGATGACAAACCGAAATAAGGCCAAGGGCACGGCCTGGGAAGCTGCCATACGCAAGTTCCTGCGAGAACGCCAGCTTGACGTCGAACCGCTCCGACAACTCGGAACAGTGGACGAGGGCGACCTGGTCGTGCGTACCCCGAACACGGACGCCCGCATCGTGCTAGAAGCCAAGAACCGGGGCCAGGTGAGCCTCCCACAGTTCTTGCGCGAGGCGGCGGACGAGTCCGCACTGTACGCCCACAACCGGGGCATCCCACAAGCAGACACATTCGGCGTCGCAGTGGTCAAGGCCAGGCAGAAGCCAACCGGCCAGGCGTACGCGGTCCTCACGTTGGAGGATTTCACGCGCCTCATGAAGCGCCTCTAAGGGGCGCAACACACAGAACCAGATCAACACACAAACGGGGGTGTCCACATGAGCGAATGGAACACGCGGACAGGCGATGGCGGTCGCCTGAAGGCCACGCTGGCCCACTTCAACGTGGACGCCCCCCACGGTTCAAGGAAGATCGTGTGCCCCTTTCACGGGGACGTCAACGCCTCTCTCAGCATCGACTGGGGCAAGGGCCTGTGGCACTGTTTCGGCTGCGGACGGGGCGGGGACTGGCTTTCTTGGATCATGGAGGAAACAGGAGGGTCTTTCAAAGATGCCAAGCGTTATGCAACCGCTGCCGGACTTGATGGTGGCGGAACTGGCGGCGAGGGCCGCCCACTACCAGCAGCAGGCCGATGGGGCCAGAACGTACCTGCAAGGCAGGGGTCTCAGCGTCGCAACAGCGCAGGCCGCGCGACTCGGCTACGTTGGTGACCCGTATCCGGGGGACGAACAGTACCAGGGATGCCTGGTTATCCCCCACATGAATATGGACGGGGTGACGACGGGGATTAGGTTCCGCCGCTTGGATGGCGGGGAACCAAAATACACAAGCCGTTCTCATGAACGGTTCAATATCTACAACCTGAATGGCGTGAAGGGTGCGAGGGTTGCCCACATCGCTGAGGGCGAGCTGGACACGCTGAGCCTGGTCGAGTGCGGCCTGGCCGCGTGCGGCATGCCAGGAGCGTCCTACTGGAAGCCGTGGATGGGACTCGCATTCGCCGGGTGCGAACAGGTGTACGTGTGGGCTGACGGGGATGAGGCGGGCGACCGTCTGGCCGAGGCCGTGACGGATAGCCTGCAGCAGGCCGTCAGGGTGACAGTGCCCCGTGGTGAAGATGTGAACAGTCTCCTCGTGGAAGGGGGTGCGGCATGCGTGACTGGTTTGATCCCTCGCTGAACGTCGAGGGGCCGATGACGGCTGACCGCGTGCGGGAACTGCTTGCGGTGGAGCCGCCCGAGCTGGACGCTATTTCGGATGATGTGCCCGGCCAGGCCCCTATGCTGTGGCGGGCTTTCCGTAAGGGCATGGACTGGTTTTGTCGTCGTTCTCGGGTGCCTCGTGAGGAGGTGATGGGGTGGCTGTACTTGAAGGCGTTCGACCGTGCTCAGTACGTTGCGGACAAGTGGAACGTGGCGGGCGAGGCTGGCCTGGTGAACTGTCTGAGCGAGCTGCTATTCCGGGACTACCCGGACTACAAGCACCACGAACACGAGGTGCCCTGGGACTTCAACGCGCTCCCCGATGAGTTCGAGAAGGGGGACGCGTGAGGTATGACCCCGGAATGATGGTGAAGCTCCTCCCCCTCGCGTTCGATAAGCAGCGCGGGTGGGGCGTGAGCCTGTCTGAGACGCACATTGAGGCTGGCATGCCAAGGGCTAAGCGCGACCCGTCCGAGGGCGGGGACTTGATGGCTATGTGCGCGGACGCTCAGCGCGCCTACTGGCATCTATCCCAGGATGAGCGAAACGTAATCGGCAACCGGCTAATCCTCATGGCGACACAGGAGGAAGTGGCCGCCGCGCTTGGCGTGCCGTTGATGACGGTGCGTCGTAGGGAGTTTCGTGGTGTGAGGAAGATGTGCGAGTTCCTAAACGGACGCCCGCTCAACGATGGGCTAGACGATGATCCTTTGGAGGTGACCCTATGACTGACCCGGTTAATGATCGTCTCAACGTGATCGAGCGTGGCCTGCGTGCCGAGGTCGAGGAGTACAGGGAGGCGATTGCGGCGGCTGACCTACTGCTTGTCGTGTCGGCTCGCGTGTGCGGCCACAAGTCGCTTGACAATACGGTCGCGTGCTTGCGTCGCCTGCGTGATGAGCTGGGGGCCTGTAAATTGCAAGCGCTAACAGCGCTCGGTCGCCTAGCACATTCTCAGGTTTCCGCAACTCGAATGGGGTGCGAGGATTAGGCCCCGTTGCCTCCAATGGTGCCAGTTAATTCTGCGTTCACATGCTTCCCCCCGCTCCCAGCTGCCTTACGGTGGTTGTGGGGCGGGGGGATTTTTTGCTGCCATCATGCGGGAAACCGCTTGCGGTCAGGGGTAACGCCTGATAGCCTTAAAAGCATGTCTTACTACGCAGTTGTATGCAGTCAAAAATTAAGTACGCCCTATCTTTCGCTGCAATTCCAACGCATACTCTAGTCTGGGGCACTCACGGAATCCCATTTATTGCCTGTTTACTTTTTTCGTCCCGTCCAAGCAGGTCAACCGGCCCCTCAGGCATCGCGCCATCCAGCTTCACGTAATAGGAGATGGTGGTCTGGACGTTCGTGTGCGCAAGCCATGCCGCCGCCGCCCTTGCCCCGTAAGTGTCAAAGACGATACTGCCTACCGATTTGCGGATGTTGTGGATTGACAGGTCCGGGTATCCGGCGTCGTCCAGTGCGACGCGGACTTGCCTGAATAGGGTTTCTTTTGAGCGTCCAAACAGGCTCCCTGTGAGGGCATCTGCGCGGGCTGCGCGGGCCTTGAGGCGTTCGAGTTGCCATGCGGGTAGCGTCTTTGGCGGGTAGGTGCGTCGGGTCTTGAGGGATTCTACGCCAGATATGACGCCGGTCTCCAAGTTCACGTTCTCCCATTGGAGGGCAAACAGTTCGCTCGCCCTTAGACCGAGGTGGGTTTGGAGGATGATCGCGTCTGCTGCGGCTTGTGTGGAGACTTTGGGCGGCTGGTATTTGATGAGGGTGTCCACCAGTTCATCGAGTTCTGTGGGGGTGAGGATGCGGTCGCCGTCGAGGCGTAGTCTGCTTGCCCTGGTGATGTCAATGTGGGCGGGCCTGGTGACCCTGTAGGGGCTGAGGTTTACGTTGTCTGCTGCGAGCTTGAGCATGACGCCTAGTGCGCGTTGGAGGATGAGGACGGTGCGGCCTCTTGCGCGGGAGAAGTCGTCGTAGAGGCCGGTTAGGGCGCTTGTTGTGATGGCCTCGTTGAGGGGGAGGTTCCACCATTCGGCTTGGTCGTCCATGCTGTGTTCGACGGCGCGCCTGTAGCCGTTGCGCGTGCGGTCGGCTAGTTGCTGGTAGCGGCGGGTCTGCGTGTAGCGTTTCCACAGGGCTTTAGGGGTAGTCATGTTGGTGACCACGCCGGATCGTTGTACTACCTCGTCAATGTATTGTTTGGCTTGTTCCTCGCATTGCCGGATGGCTTGGCGTTTGCTGGTTGCGATGGTGCGGATGCGTTTGGGGGTGTCGCCTCGTTGTCCGATGAGGACGCTTGCTCGCCAGTGGGTACCGTCCGGGTTGACGGTCCATGCCTTGCCTTGCTTGGAGACTTTGGTGGTGGTGATGTTGCCTAGTTCGCCTGGTTGGAGTGCTCGCCTTGCCATGACTGTGAACCTTTCTGTGTGAGGGTTTGGTTGCCGGTATCGTAACACATGTTGCCCGTTTTGAGGGTAGCAAAAAGCGGCCCCCTCGCAGGAGAGAACCGTTACTCTCGCCACCCCCTGTGTGGGGCGGGTTGAGTGCTGGTCTCCCCGTGAGGGGGCCGCGTTTGACTGTGGGCTAGAAAGCGCCAAGGTACTTGAGCGTGGCGCCGCTATTGGCTGCGCCGACGAGAGTGCTCCACAAGACTCCATTCGATACCCAGCATCCGGCTATGCTGGTCCAAGGGTTTGCCGGATCGCAAGTTCGGAAGAAGCGGGTGTTCGGCGTTACGACGATTGTGCCGGGCGCGCAGCTGATCAGATCATCTGCCGACTGTAGCTCCCGGTATATGCCGGGGCGGGTGATGGATTCGAGGCACAGGACAGGCTTGGGCTTGAGCATGTCCTGTAGGGTTTCCAGCCGGGCCTTGATTTCGTTGCACGTGGCGATAGCCTCAGCGATGTGCGTGTTGGTTTCTGTCATGTTCTTCCTCCGTTCAGTTTCCCTTGTGGATGATCTCGCATTTGTCTGCATCTTCAAGCATGTAGCGGAACACTTTGTCGTGCGAGTATTTGCATCCGAGGAAGTTGGTCCACGAGCCATTCGAGTAGCTTGTCCGCATGTACTCGCTGCCCCCAATGCTGATTACGGTCCCGAGGGGCAGGCACTCAAGGTCGGCGGGGGTTGTGAACATGCGGCCCCCGCCGTTGTCTGCGGCTACTCTGATTGGTTCCGTGTTGCTGTTGAGGATACGTCTGGTTTCCGTTTCGAGTTGTTCGACCAGGTTGTGCGCCTCGCATAGCGCGTCGTACGCATTGTTGAAGAGGTTGAGTGTTTCGACTAGGGTTTGCATGCTTACTGTCCTTCCTGAGTGTTTATGCTGCGCCGACGTGGAGGAGGCTAATCGGCCAACCACCGCGTTTTCGCGCGACGAGGGTCCGCCAAAAGTCGTCGTCAGAGAGCGTTAGCCCTGACACGCCTGTCCATCCCCTGTGCCCGGCGAGGCGCATGTATTCCCATCCGTTCGTGAGAATGATTGTGCCGGGCATGAGGCTGGCAAGGTGTTCGGGGCCGGTCAGTTGCGTGATGCGGTGACTAGCTGTGCAGTCGTAGTGGGTGTCGAGCTGAATCGCATCTGTCATAGCGGGTCCAGTCCGTACGACAGGAGAGTGATCGCGCCATCGCATCGCGTTGCGTCGAGGAGTGCCGCAAACACATCTACCCCTGTAACTTGTAGCCCGTCGTGTCGCATCCAGCGCTGTGGTCGGCTAGATGATGCTCGGACGTACACTGCGCCCAGCGCTGGCGCGCGCATGGCGACGTGGATCGACGTGCCGGGCGGGAGACGCCACAGACTGAGTTCCCCGGTGATTGGGCTATCTAGTCCGCGAATGGTGATGCTGATTGTGTCCTCTGATGGGTTTGCGGCGTCGCTCAGGGCCTTGCGGGCTGCGCGGATATTGCTGAGCGCTTTTTCGCACGCGGTTGCTTGTGGGATGTCTTTGTTCATGCGGCTCCCCTTGTTACGCGTCGGGCTGGTAGACGATGCGGAACTGTTCGCCCGCAGCCGCCCGTTCGCGCAGGCGGCCGTACAGTTCTCCGCAACCGTAGTCGTCCGACTCGGTAATGTTACGGGTGGACGACACCCAGTAAGTGTCTCCGTGCGGGACTCGCAGGTATACGTGGTCCTCGTTTCCGGCGATGACAGTCCCAACCGGGAAGTCGTAGTCGGCCCATTCATGCACTCTGAGAGGTGCCCTTCCGGGCAGATTCTGGATGATGAGCGGCCCGCCGCGCTTGAGGGTTTCGATGCTGGTTTTGAGCGTGCTGATTCGCGTCTGGTAGGTTTCGATGCTTGCCATGAATGTTTGTTTCCTTCCCTTTTAGAGGCCCGCGTGGCAGTAGCTCAGGTTGCTCTGTGTCCTGGCCGCAATGAGGTAAAGCTGCTCGCTTGTTTCGGCCCTGCCGCCCCTACAGCCTTGCCAAAGTCGGTATTCGTCCACGCCCATACTGAGTGCCATCCATTCGTGCACGCCAATGGCGATGACTGATCCCGTGGCGACAATCCCTAGCTGTCGCGGCTCGGTGATGATCAGGTCGTCGAGGCCGCGCAGGCCCTTGAATGTGAGCTTGCCGTGGTCGGGGTCGTTGAGTAGTTCGTTGAGGAGCTTTTGGGCCTCGTCGATTGCATTCACGTAGTTGTCGTCAGTCATTGTTTTGTCTCGCTTTCAAGTTAGTACGATGTCCGGTAGGTGTTGTGGACGACGTAGCTAGAGTGCGTGTTTTTCATGAGGAGTTTCCGCATTTCCTCGTTCGTACACCAGTTCCCCATTGAGTCAATCCACCCCTCGGGGACGCGCATGTGCTCCATGTCGTCCATGATGACGACTGTCCCGTAAGCGACAGAGAGTGGCGTGTCGCTGGTGAAGATGATGGGGTGGCAGACGTTCGGCGGGTCGGCGTCGATTGTGTACGCGCGCGGGCGTGTCGTGTTCACTACTATGTTCCTTCCGATAGGTTAGGGGCGCGCCCAGGATGCCCTCGGTAAGGGTCCTAGACGCGCCCCTAACGCCCGAACGGTGGGCTATGCGTATGCTCAGTCGGACTGGCCGCTGGTAGCGCCCGCGTGGGATTCCTCAAGGATTTCTTGCAGGGCTTCCGCCCCCACCTTGTAAACCCCGGCCTTCACCACGCCCACCGTGTGCTCGCGCAAGCGCTCAACCGGCTTGCCGTTGGCGATAGCCTCGTCCAGGAGGGCGAGGGTTTCCGGGTGCTTGCACTTGATTTCCCACGTGTCATTCATGACGTCGCGAACCATTGTGGTGCCCATCTGCTTGTTGTTGACGATGAATGTGTGCTCGCCTTCCATGATGGCTTCCAGCGCCGCCCCGAGGGTCGTGGTGTCCTGGCTGTTCACGCGATTTCCTTCCACTCGCGGGAACCCTCGCGATGCACGATGACGCCGCCCTGGTCCGTGTTTCCGATGAGGTCTCCGATATTGACCGTGTTGTCGCGGTGGCCGAAAATGATTCGGGGTACGACGCCTCCGGGGGTGACCTGGTTGACGACGTCGCCACGGTACTTGTTTGCCAGGAGGATGATGTTGTTTACGGTGACGCGTTCGATCACAGTCCCACCCCCGTGATGTGGGTGAATGTGAGCCATGCGCCGGGGTAGCCGATGAGCGCCCAACAGGCGATGTTGAACAGGTTTCCGGGCCATCCTTCCGCGTCGTCAGCCCATTCGATGATTTCCATGAAGATTTTGGCGGTCGTCAGTCCTGCGATGAAGATAGCAAGGCCGATTCCCAGTAGCATCCATGCCATGTGTGTTGTTCCCTTCCAGTTGAACTAATCTGTGCGTGTTGTGCGCTGCGGTTCCGCCAGAAACCGCGCGCCGCTGGGGGGGGCTATTCGCCCATGTGGATGAGGTTGAAGTCCGTCCGCTCAAGGTCGGCGTCCCACCCGAGGTGTACCTGTGCGGCTACGTCCTCGTCTGAGTGGCGCACGCCGGGCTGTCTGGTGGTTACCCAATGGTCGCTGGCGACCTTGAAAAACTCTCCCGTCACGTAACTGTCAATGAGTGTGCCGGGCGGGAGGGTAGACAGGTCCACCGTTAAGGGAATGCCTGCGGCGTTGATAGTGGCCGCGTTCGGCGGTGTTGCGGGCGCGTTCGCCTGCGCGCATAGTCGGTTGATGAAGTCCACGGCCTCGTCGTGGCTGATTGGCTGTGTCATTACGCCCCCGGTCAGCCCTCGTGGACGATACGGGGAGGCGTGTTGCAGCCGCGCATCTCCGCAGCAAACTCCTCGTGACTGTACGACTCTCCACTGAAATAAACCCACGGGCCCGTCCCGTATTCCGGGATGCAGCGGAAGTACTCGAAGCGCCTGTCTGCCACCAGCGTGCCGACTTTCACGTCCTCGGCGTCCAGCTCCACTACATCGCCGCTAAGGTTGATTGCCTTGAAGCGGGTGCCGGTCAGTTCCGGCTCGCTCGCCTCCTCGTCCGTGACGATGGCTCCGAGGGTTTCCATGATCTTGTTTGCGAACTGTTCAATGGCCTCATTGAGGTGTCCAGCGGCCTCGTTGAACTGTTCGCGGGTGAGTGATGCAGTTCCCATGTTCGTGTTTTTCCTTTCATTTCTGGGACTGTTTGGGGCGGTCGATCCTTGTTTCAGGATTTGAGGTATTGCGCATGAGCTGCACAGAGTGCTACACTCAACCCTGTTACAACAAGGCACTGACACGCCCCCCTTGGTTTGTCTGTTTTCTCTGTTGAACGTTCTGTGTAGGGGAAGCCCGCACTGGACAGGCTAATTACAAGCGCATCTGACAGGGTCGCCCCGCCAGGCGGACTGTTGGACGGTCTCTCACACTCGCCGCAAAGCGCTTAGGCCAGTCCGGGGCGGGCTTCCCTGTCTATGCGGTGGCGCGGCGATTCGCCGCCATCCAGTCCGTGAGCGCATCGTGCGGGTAGCGGACCACGCTCCCAACCTTCACAAACTCCGGCCCATCCCCAGTGAAACGCCACTCCCCTAGCGTGCGGGAGGATACTCCCAGCATGGCTGCGACGTCGGCGGGCGTGTGCATGAGCCGGGGTTTTTCGGCGGCTTCGGCCCACGTGAGGAACAGGTTTGTAGCCTCGGCGAGCTGGTCGCCCTGCGTGGCCTTGACGTTGACGATGCTCCCGTTTGGGGCAGGGACTCTCCCGCCGATGTTGACTTGTGCGCCTGTGCGGCGGGCCTCGTCGATCACTGCGGCGAGGATCAGATTCGCGGCGGCGGGGTCGGTCGTGTGTGCGGTGACTGTGTAGGACTCCTGTGTCATGTTGGTACTGCCTTCGTTGACGTTCGTGTGGCGTTGCCGGTAAGGGTTGTCCGACAACATGAAAAATTTTAGTGGCAAAACGTGCTTTCTGCCACTTGACCAGGCGTTAAACCGCGCAGTCTCGCGGCTCCAAACGCGCCCAACCACGGTGAACCCCCTCGGGTGTCACAGCCTCAACCGCGTCTGTCGGTTCAGACAGAATCCCCACCGGGAACCGCTTGGTAATTTTGTGACAATCGTCCGTCCGCCACCTGGTTCCCTCCACGAGGACCACGCGCCCCTGCTGCATCTCTGCCAGGAAATATGCGGGCCTATCAGGCATAATGCCCCGGCCCACCCACAGGCCAGCAGCCAAGGCCACTAGCGCCATAAGCCATGCGACCGTGCGCACGCTCAATTGTCCGTTGGAACCCGTCATTGGGGTTGCCCCTTCCTTCCGGTTACGACAAGGCCCCCACGCCCGCGTCAGGCAGGGCAGGGGCCTCAAGATTGAATGTTCTGTGCGCCGCGCGGCTTGGTGAGATGAGCGCACCCGCCAGGGTGGAAACCAGAGGGGGAGAGAGAGGTAGAGAACCCCCCTGGCCGTCACCCCGGCGAGAATGCTCACCCCACCAAACCAGCGCGGCGGGATAGGTTAGGCTGCAGGCACCAGCGCGTACTCGGGCGCGCATGCCTTGTTTTGCCAGAGAATGTCCAGCGTCAGCCCCCAGTCGCCAGTTGGGGCGGCGCGCAGGTGGTCGCGCCAGTTGGGGCGCGTCATGTCCGGCAATTCGTGCGACGTCGCAGGGTCACGCCTGTTCAGCCACATGAGCGCCCCCAGCCGCGTCTCCACAGGCACGGGCCACTCACGCGCAAGCTCCCACTTGCCCGACACGCGCATCTCGCGGGCGAGGGCCATAGGCTTGTCGGCATGCAGCAGTAAGTATTCACCCACGCACCACGTGCTCTGCAGCTCGCCGCCATCCGTGCGCACCAGGCGCATCGTATGCCACCTGTGGTGCTTGGTGGGGGCGTCGTAGACGACGCTCCACCCTGCGACCTTAGCCGCGCTGCTCAGCATGTCGTTGTAATAGCGTTCCCAGTCCTCCATGACGCGCACGGCCACCGCCGCAACGTCACTTTCGTCGTACCACACCATTGTTCACACCGTCTTTCAGTCTTGTGGTCTTGTTAGCTCGCCTGTGCGTCGAGCCTGTACGCGCACGCCGACACCACAGTCAGCATGCTCGCAATGTCGTTGATTCGAGCGGCCAGGATGCGCGCGTCAGGATCGTCAACCGCCCCAACGCCCGATTCTCTGACCAGTTCCGTGAGCCAGTCGCCCATGCGGGGCGCGGCCACTGCCATTTCCCCGAGGGGTGTTCTCGTGTGCCCCACGCGCCCCTCCTAGTCCTCGTCCACGTCAGGATCGAGCTTGGTTGCCAGGTTTTCAAGCGAGGATGCAAGGTGCTCCAACGCTCCAAGTGCGGCGCGCGCATGCACGCGGACCATGCTCGCCTCGGGCGAGTCTCCCAGCCAGTCGCCGTCCGCGTCGTGACTGTCCCGCACACCCGCCCTAAGCAGGTGAGCGTTAAGACAGTCCGCCCAATAGGCGACAAACGCGTTGGTTTTCCGCAGCTCACGCGTCAGCGTATCGTCATCCATCATTGGTCCTATCTGTCCTTGTCGATCGTTCTGTTACGCGGCGAGGCCCCACAGGCCGCCGTCGCACACCGCCAACGCCAACACTCGGCGGGCGGCTGTCTTAAAGCCCTCACGCGTCACCGGCACGCCCTGCAGAGGCATCCACCGTCCGGGCTTGTCCGGGTCAGGGCCGCTCATCCAGTCCCCAGCGTCGGCCCACACGCCGTCACGCATGGGGATACAGGGCTGGTAGGGGGCGGGAGGAATCCAGTTGTCATGCGCGCGCATCGTCAACCACCTTACGCAGGTTGCCGGACCAGATTAGGTCGAGCATCCAGCCTTCCAGTTTGTGCTTGTAGTCACTGGCCTGTGCCCAAAGGGCCATGTGGGGAGAGATTCGCACCCCCGCAACCTGAATGGGCAGGTGTGTCGAGTCGAGCATTTCGTTGAACGCGTCGAACGCGTCAGTCGCGTCGAACAGGCATCCGTCACGGTCAACCCATCGCGCCCACTGTGGGGCGTCGCCCAGCTCTGAGCGCGTGAACTGTGTGCGCTCATCCCACAGGCGCGCCATTTCAGCGCGCGCATCTTCCTTGATCTGTCCGCCTGATTCGACGGTTGTCAGGGGGAAAGTATTCATTTTGCATCACTCTCGTTTCATGTCAGGACAAACCACTTTGATTGTCCTCGCTCCCAGGGCGGGACTCGAACCCGCCATTACCTCACCACTCAAGCCTGGGAAACCTGTCCATCAGCGCCAATCGTCAGGCGAATCTACGACCGCGCGCAGCTCGCCAGACTCAACACGCTTCGCAAGAGACGCCGTAATCGCGCGGGCCGTCAGCAGCGGGGAGAGGGCAAGCATTAGTTCCCCCGCCCCCAGCTTGTCGTCACCCTTGCCGCCCTGCAGCCATTCCTCCGCAAGGGCTTCAACCGAATACGCCGTACCCTCGCGGTCAACGAACTGCGCCCACTCAGGCGCGTTCACCGCGTCACGCAGCACGTATTCCTGTTCGTCCCACGACGCCTGCAGCACCGTCACCTGGTCGGGCGTCATGTACTCGCCCGCCGCCATCGTCTTGCACTTGCTGGTATCCCTCACGGGGCACCGCCTTTCACACTCGTTTTCAATACGGCCCGCAACCACGGTGGCTGCAGGCCCGTTCCCTGGCCCGGACTCGAACCGGCACAACGCTCACCATTCAAGCGCCAGGGACGCCCCGTCATCCGGCAATAACCACTGCCCCGCCCGTCACAGGCGTGTCACCCTTGAAGTCATGCACAACCACGGTCGGCACACCGTCAACGCTCGGCCTGTCCGCATCTTCCATCACGTACACGGTCGCATGCTCGTGCGCGTACACCTCGCCACCCTCGCAGTAGACAACCGACTGGCCGTAGGCCGTCACGTCAACGTCGCCGCCCATTTCGACAACCGAGCGTTGGTAGGCCGTCACGGATGCGTGGCCCCATGCAACCACGTGGGACGTGGCCCGCGCCGTCACCTCAGCACTGTCATATGCGAACAGGGGGCAGAGCGAATGCGCTTCCACGGTCGCCGCATCCCACGCCTGGCCGCGCGCATAGTAGCCACACTTGCCGGTAGAACTGTCACGCCAGTTCACCTGCGCAAAGTCCGTCGCATGCACAACCGCGTCATCCTGCGCTTCAACCATGCTATGACCACGCGCCGTCAACCGCGCCTCGCCCGATACGACCACGCGCGACTCGCCCCGCGCTTCAATCGAGTGCCCGCGCGAGTCCGTCACGAAAATGTAGATCGGAACATACTTGCCGGGATTCGAGTGAATCTCAATCACCACGTCATCAGACGGGTCAGCCTTCAACGCCTCATCCAGCTCACCCTGATTCGTCACGCGAACAACCTTGTCGCCACTCATTTCCTCAATCTCCTATTCCATGTATCCAAGCGGCCACCGTGGCCGCCCGTCGCTCCCTGTGCCAGGATCGAACCGGCCCTATCTCACCCCCACCATTGGGGACAGGGAAACCCATGCGCGTCACGCGCTCACTCGTCAGACTCCCAGTCAGCCCGCGCCTCGGCAATAGCCTTGGCCACCGCCTCGTCCGGGGTCCGCTCAGCCGGGCCACGCACGCCCGCATAAATCTCCTCGGGCCACTCCTCGCGCGGAATGAATCGCTCAACCTCCGGCCAATCCTGCGTGCGTGCCGTGGACGCATGGTCACCCATTACGCCGCGCACGCCCTCGCCAGAGACGATTAGTTCCACCTGTAGGCCGTCCTGGTAGTCAACGTACAGCTCGGCCCTCACATCGTCCGCAACGTCCGCAACCAGCAGCGCGTCGCCATAGTTGGGCTTGGCCCATTCGTAGTGCGTCATTGTTGTTCTCTCCCTTGTTCTCTGTTTCACGCCCCCGCCGTGAGGGCGCGTCGCTCGCGGGGCCGGAATCGAACCAGCCTTGCACTCACCATTAAGCCCGCGAAAACCGCGCGTGTCACACATCACGCAACCAGGATACCTGGTACCTACGCCTCATCCTCGCTAACGAGGCGAACCAGCTCGCCCGCAAATACGCGGGTATCAATCCACCCGTCAAGCATCTCAGTCACGCCATCGTTGCCGAGTTCCTTAATCGTCACATCAACATGCGCCTCGCCAAACAGGTCGATAGCGTCAAGGATCAACCGCGTTAGCAGTCCCTCACGGGACCACGCGCCGCCGTTCCTATCCACGTATTCACCCCAATCGGGCGCGCCCACACTCTCACGAACAAGGCGCGAGCTGTTACCCCACCAATCTTGCAGGGCTTCCAACTGCCACACACTCAACCACTCCCACGCCGGCGAATAACCGTCGCACGGGAGCATAATCCGAGTAGTCATATCACAAACCTCGTCTCACACTCTCAGAACAGGCAACAACCATTGTTGCCCCGCCCCTTGCCCAGGACTCGAACCCAGGACCCCCGCGCGGGGGCGCAACCGACTTGCCAAGGGTGAGAACCGCTAACGGCCCTCAATGCTGCGCAGTTCGCCGTCGCGCTGCTGCATATCAATCCAAGCCAGGAACGACTCACGGAACGCGATAGGGTCGAGCTTCCTAAGCGTACGCCCCGCATCGAACGTGAAACCGCAGACCGAAACCGGCTCGCAGCAATCATCAAGCCCCTCGGCGAACCTGTCCTCAAGCTCGCTTTCGGTAAACAGCTCGCCCGCCTCGTTCACGTAATCGGCCCAATCGGGCACGCCGCCAAGCTCCGTGCGCGTGAACGACCACACATCGTCCCACGCATCCTGCATAGCTTCCAGCGCGTCGCCCTCAACCTCAGTAACGAACGTCATTGTCTTGCCTCTTTCTCAATTGATCTGTGATAGGACACGCACACGCCACGCGCGCCCCCGCTCCCTGACTGGGAATCGAACCCAGCTACACACTCACCACTAAGCCAGGGAAACCGCCGCCGCTAAAACGCGGCGTAAAAATCCCAATCGCGCCGATAATCCGACAACCGCGCGTCCGTGTACGAATCCCACGCGCCAGCATCCCCACGCATCCCACGCAAAGCCGCCCGCGTAACACGCCTAACGCGCTTACCCACCATGCGACGCGTACCCGTATTCCAACGCGCAAAGTCCTTGTCAATCGCCACACCCTCCGCACACCTGCGGATGCGCGCCGCCTTGACTCGCCACGGAGCCGTCTTGTCTGTATGCGCCACCTTGCACACCTCCCTAGAAATCCGCATGACGCCTTTCGTCACGCCCTGCGCGCGGGCCGGGAATCGAACCCGGCTTGCACTCACCACTAAGCCCGCGCCGCCCCTTAGTCAGGGGCCAAAGACTCGCCTAAGCGACAGCCGTGGGAACAGCCACACCCAACCGGTACGCCAATCCGCACGGATACACCTCAACAGCGCCGCCCTCCTCGCTCCAATCCCACGCGCAACCATCAATCAGCCACGCCCCAGAGGGAAGCTCAGACGCATCGCCAGACGGTCGCCACACGTCGCCCGTCGCATCCTCCCAATCAGACGGCCCGCCCATATCCACAGGAATAGCCACCCAATCAGACGCTAGACACGCCCTAGCGAATGCGCCCGCCATAAAGCGATTGACCATATCCCGAATAGCCAGGACGCGACTCATCGCCTGTGCGTGCCTACGATTCTCGGGGTCCCCCTCATCGCCGTACAGGTCATAGAATTCCTCAGTGGCAGGGCGTCCGCACGCGTCCCACGCCTCCCAAACAAGACGCTGCCACGCGGGCGAACAAGCCCACTCGAAGTACTCATCAACCCAACGATCAATCTCCCAATCGTACGGAGCGAACCCCGAACCGTTGGTAAATTCCAGAAACGCATCAACAGTAAGGGCCTCGGGGCCGAGCTGTTCCATAATCCAATCGGCACATTCACGGGCCGCTACGTTGTCGAAATCGTAGTCAATCATTTGACACCTCTCACAATTTCAGATAGGCCCCCGCCATGGGGACCAGAATCAGCGCCGCCCACCATTAGGCGCGCCCGTAGGCGGTACAGGAATTGAACCCGCCCCCGCGCCCCCGCTGCTAACGAGGCCCGCGAAGCTCACCAAAGCCGCCCTAGTCCAATACCGACGCGAACCTAATTAACCGAGCGGGACAAAGCCGGTCCTAACAACAGCGACACAACAAAGCGGGCGCGGCCCCCGCCCCTGAAAGACGGGGCACCGCCGCTAGAATCCGCTGGGTCGCCGCGATAGGCAAGAACGCGCCAATAGGCGAAAAAACCACTCTGTAATTCACAAAAAAGATCAATTACACACCCAATCCAACGAAACACAAAGGCCGGGGCCTCTTTGCTCGCTCTCTCAGGGGCGATGACATAAATGTACGCCGCCCGCCGCCTGACTGCAAACTAAACGCCGCATCGTGAGACGTCAAACGGCCACACTCTGAGATAGGCGCAGAAACACACCGCAAACAGTTCGCCGGCATTACACGCCGGCCGCCAACTGTCAAACCGCAATTAGGGGCCATCGCGGGGGCCATTAGTTAAATGAGACGCTAATCACACTACCCGTGAATTAGTCCTACCCAAACACGCACGAGCGCGCGCCTAACACATGGCGACGTTATTGTCAATTCAATTAGCGGAATAGTGGCACAATAGACAAATAGAATTGCGCATACCCTATGTGTGCGAATTGCGCAAGCACATTAACCGAATAGCAACATAACAATTCAATAGCAAATTGACTTCAATTACAAAAACAATTCTTTGCGATAAATAAAGCAATTAAACGAGCAATTAAATAGCCAATCAACCAAGCGATTAAATACAAGCCAAGCGCGGCGACTAGACAGCGCGGGAATTGAACAAAGAATTGCAGACGAATAGGGGGCTATAACCCCGCAAGAATTGCTCCTAGATACCACACGGTCATAGCAAAAAATATCCGCGACGGGTCACAAGCTTTCCATGTC
>ERZ773197.1299-NODE-1299-length-17591-cov-4.408132_pt1 | contig 17591 bp, 13 predicted proteins | sample MGYA00580999_ERZ773197 | MGnify/ENA primary metagenome ERZ773197 (study PRJEB29015, sample SAMEA2738166) | human oral metagenome | biome: human oral; feature: human-associated habitat; material: saliva | place: China | collected 2185 ...
AGCATCCGCACAAATCCACTCTCGCCTCCGGCGGAGGCGCACCATGCTTAACCGCGGGTGATGCCCGAAGGGTGAACCCGTGGAAAGAAGACAGAGAGAACTCCGACGCCGGTGGCGTCGCACTGCAAGCGTTGAGGGAGTACATCCTCTCTCCCTCCCAAGAAAAACGCAACTTTTGTTGTCACACTATTGTCACGCATCGTCACACTTATAACATGCATGCTTTCAGACACTTATACTCACAGTGTGACAACGTGACGACAGAAAAATAAAAACACAAGAAGGACGCACTTCCCCATACTTTTCCCTCTCTTGGGGTTGTGTTCTCCGCCACAATAAGCGCGCCAGCTGACACAATAAGCCTCTCAGCTCACATCCTTATTGTATTTTCAAACACAATAAGGAAATCTACGCTTACCTTTCTTATATCTACACATCTCCTCCAGAAAAAGCTAAAAAAATCTTCAGAATCTTCTGAAGATTTTCAACATAATTGGTGTGATTTATTCTAATGTTCAAGACTTTCTTTATACCAACGATAGAGACGGCTAACACCTTCTTCAATTTCCACGCGATGAGTCCAGCCAAGACTGTGGAGCTTGTCAACATCGATTAGTTTTCGTGGCGTACCATTGGGCTTGGTTTCATCCCATACTATTTCGCCCTGAAATCCGACAGTATGAACGATGAGGTCAGCAAGGGCACGGATGGTGATTTCCTTACCTGTACCGATATTGATGTGGCAGTTGCGGATTTCGCCTAAATCGGGAATAGCTCCACCTCGACCTTCACTGTTATCACGATTTACAGCGCCATCAGTACGCGTTCCGTAAAAAACACTGGAGTATTTCTCCACACCAATAATGTCCTTGAAATCAACATTTAGCAGGACGTGGACACTGGCATCAGCCATATCTTCGCTCCAAAGAAACTCGCGGAGCGGACTCCCATCCCCCCATAGCGTGACACGATTGTCTTCGATGCCGTAAAAAGCCAATGCTTGAAGAATGCGCTCCTTAGAATCTTTACCATCCACATTGCCCTCACCAATCTGTGCTCGTAGATTGTCCGTAGGATTTATAGGACGTTTGTTCATATCTGTTCGAATGGCGTCCCAATCGTTGTCATGGATGAGTCGGGCAAGGTATATTTTTCGCATCATTGCTGGCATGACGTGTGAGTTTTCCAGATGGAAGTTGTCATTAGGGCCGTAGAGATTTGTGGGCATAACAGCAATGTAGTTTGTACCATACTGCAAGTTGTAGCTCTCACACATTTTTAGCCCCGCTATTTTTGCAATGGCATATTCCTCATTGGTATATTCGAGCGGCGAAGTGAGCAGGCAGTTCTCCTTCATGGGCTGAGGAGCATTCTTTGGATAGATGCAGGTGGAGCCGAGAAAGAGGAGTTTTTGAACTTTGTGCGAGTAGGCACTACTGATGACATTGCACTGCATCTTCATGTTTTGCATAATGAAGTCTGCGCGATAAATCGAATTAGCCATGATGCCACCCACGAAAGCTGCTGCAAGAACCACAGCATCTGGGCGTTCCTCATCGAAAAACTGCTCAACGGCGTATTGATCCGTCAAGTCGAGTTCTTGATGAGAACGTTTCACAAGGTTTGTATAACCACGCTGTAGGAGGTTTTCACAAATGGCCGACCCAACAAGTCCGTTGTGTCCGGCAACGTAAATTTTAGCTGTTTTCTCTAACATGTTTTACTTAACAATTCCCTTCTCCAAATATTCCACAAGATTTGTTCTGACTTGTTCGCTGGCTCGTTCTGCCGCCACTTTAGCCATATCGCTATCAACCATAAGGTTGACGAGTTCTTTAAAACTGGTTTTATTCGGATTCCAGCCTAATTTTGCTTTAGCCTTTGTCGGGTCGCCCCAAAGATTGACCACATCGGTAGGGCGGAAGAAGTCGGGCGACACTTCAATAAGCACTTCCCCCGTGGCCTTGTTGAGGCCTTTTTCATTGATACCCTCTCCATGAAATTCAAGTTCTATACCCACACGCTTAAAAGCGTGGTAGCAAAATTCGCGTACGCTATGCTGAACTCCTGTAGCGATAACGAAGTCCTCGGGGACTTTGTTCTGCAGGATGAGCCACATACATTCCACATAGTCTTTAGCATAACCCCAATCGCGCAAGGAACTAAGGTTTCCCAGGTAGAGCTTTTTCTGTTTCCCTTGCTTGATGCGTGCCGCAGCAAGGGTAATTTTGCGCGTCACGAAAGTTTCGCCACGGCGCTCGCTTTCGTGATTAAATAAGATTCCCGAACAGCAGAACATACCATAAGCTTCGCGATATTCTCGAACAATCCAATAGCCGTAGAGCTTTGCAACAGCGTAGGGGCTATAAGGGTGGAACGGCGTATTCTCGTTTTGCGGCACTTCCTCCACTTTGCCGTAGAGTTCAGAAGTTGAAGCTTGATAGATGCGGCAACTGTCCGTCAATCCCGTATTGCGAACAGCCTCGAGAATGCGCAAAACGCCCGTAGCATCAATGTTGGCCGTGTATTCCGGAGAGTCGAAACTCACCTGCACATGACTTTGTGCCGCCAAGTTGTAGATTTCCGTAGGGCGCACCCTACCAATGACTCCCATAAGACTCATAGAGTCGCCTAAATCGGCATAGTGGAGATGAAAGTGCGGATGTCCTTCAAGATGGGCAATGCGCTCACGAAAGTCCACAGAAGAACGGCGAATGATACCATGCACTTCGTAATCTTTATCTAAAAGAAACTCGGAGAGATAAGAACCATCCTGTCCTGTTATACCCGTGATGAGTGCGATGTTCTTTGCCATATTTTCTTAATGTACTAATAAGTAAAAGTACCCATTCCGTTATTGGGTTTCTCTCTTTGAGAGATTACAAAAATAGGAAAAATTGTCAGACGAATACATTATTTTTCCTACGAAAGGGAGGAAGCTACTACTACACTATTATGCTACACCACAAAAATTTCTGAATAAACCTAAGAGAAAACAAGCCAATTCCAGCGAAAGTCCTTATCTTCGCCCTATATCATCAAAACATCATTCAGCATGACACTATTTAGCAAAATCGTAGCAGGCGAAATTCCCTCCTATCGCTGCGCAGAAAATGAAGAATTCTACGCCTTCTTAGACATCAGTCCGCTCTCACAAGGTCATACCCTCGTCATCCCCAAACGCGAAGAGGATTATTTCTTCGATCTGACCGACGACGAACTGAGCCGCATGATAGTATTCACGAAGCGCGTAGCTCGCGCTATCAAAACAGCCTTCCCCTGTCTCAAAGTAGGTATGGCTGTTCTCGGTCTGGAAGTCAACCACGCCCACATCCACCTCGTCCCTATGCAAACAGAAGGCGATATGGATTTCCACAAGGAGAAACTCCATCTCTCCGCAGAGGAAATGCAGCAAACAGCCCACAAAATTCTCACCGCTTTCGAGGCCGAAAAGTAAATTTTAGTCCCCTCATTTGGTAGAATCCCCAACTTTTTCTATTTTTGCAACGCAAAGTTCACTCACCGACCTTTGCGCCGGACTTGTAGCTCAGTTGGTTAGAGCAACAGACTCATAATCTGGAGGTCCTAGGTTCAAGCCCTAGCTGGTCCACTACTGATAATCAAGCACTTACAAAGATTTTGTAGGTGCTTTTTCTTTTTGAGGTGACCTTCAGGTGACCTTTCTGAATCGAAAGTGCCCTTTAGTAACCTTCTAAAACGTAGTGTGATTTTTTGAGAGTTCATGAAATCATTTTTGCCATTTGGCGGAATATTCAACAGTAATAAAGGATGTAACTTTGCCTAACAATTGCATAATACGCAAATAAAAATATCTTATTTACATTGATTTTTGCTTTTTCTATTATGGTATTCATGTTTATTTGTTAACTTTGTACTCACAATCTATAAAATCAATGCAATGGCAAAAGACATCAACCGTATCAAGGTGATTTTGGCAGAGAAAAAACGGACAAATAAATGGCTGGCAGAGACATTGGGTAAAGATCCAGCTACTGTTTCCAAGTGGTGTACAAACTCTGCTCAGCCAGGACTTGAAACTCTGCTTCAAATAGCAGAATGTTTGGAGGTAGACGTGAAGGAACTTATCAACTCCAGTAAAAACGATGTGATGTATATTCAAGTTACCAAGTAAAGAGTATCTATATTTATGCCAGTAAATAAGAACGCACAATTCAGATACCAAATTTTAGATCGATGTTTTAGTGACTTCCGTCATAAGTATGACTTTGACACCCTTCTAGAGAAGGTTAATGACCACTTGGAGGATATTCAAGGGGGTGATTCTATAATAGGTATTCGGCAATTGAGAGGATACATCAATGCTATTCGCAAGATGCTTCCTGATGGAATATACCTTGACGCTAAGCCGTATTACGACAAGAAGTGTTATTACCGCTATTCAGAGCGTGGCTTTTCGATATTCCAGAATGTGCTATCACCTGTCGAGGTACAAAAATTGCGTTCCACCATAGAGATGCTTAGCCGATACCGTGGTATTCCTAATAATGTTTGGTTGGAAGAAGTAATTTCCAACCTTGAATATCGTTTTGGCATTAAGTCAAATAGCGATAACGTAGTCGCATTTGAACAGAATGAACAACTTAAAGGTTTGGAATATTTGTCGGAGGTAATTGATGCAGCCGTGGACCATATACCTATTACTATATATTATAAGACATATAAGGGAAAGGACCTAACATCTACCTTCCATCCCTACCACGTTAGGCAATATAATAATCGTTGGTTCCTGTTTGGTTATGAGGAAGAAACTGGGAAAATAGCAAATAAGGCTCTTGACCGTATACAACACATCTCATTGGCAAATGTTCCTTTCAAGCCAAATACAACCATCGACTTTGCTCATTTCTTTGACGATGTAGTAGGTGTCTCTATACCATATAACGATGTAGAGAAAGAAACTATCATTCTGCGTTTTACACAGACAAGATTTCCTTATGTAACATCAAAGCCCATTCATAAATCGCAAACCACGGTCAACGAAAAAGAGTGTACAATATCTTTGAGCGTTAAACCGACTCGTGAGTTGGAACAACAAATCTTATCATACGGTTCTGACGTAGAAGTTCTCTCTCCTGAGTCACTTAGGCTACAAATTGCAGAAAAAATAGCAGATAATTATAAAAAATATTTTCCTATGCAGAATGAGCGCATAGGTAGTATTTAACTTTGCACCAGTAATTGAAAAAAATAATTCCAGCATATGAATAAGCAACAGCTTGCAAACAGAATATGGGCTTCAGCCAACAACATGCGTAATAAGATTGAAGCCAATGAATATAAGGATTATATTCTTGGCCTTATCTTCTATAAGTTCCTTTCTGATACGGAGGTGAAATATTTCACTGAGGTATGCGAGTGGGAAGAAGATGAGTTTCCCGAACTTGTGGAGAACTATGAGGATTTGAACATGAAGAATGCCATTAAGGAGTGCCAAGAGCACATTGGATTCTTCATCGAGTATAAGTATCTGTTCTCTACATGGCTCAATGACACCAGTTTCAGCGTACAGACGCTGAGCGAAGCTCTCAGCAACTTTGAACGTTTAATGAGTGAGAACTATGCTTCTGTTTATGACGGCATCTTCAAGACGCTTCGTGAAGGGCTTAGTAAACTAGGCGATAACCCCAGTTCTCAGACAAAAGCACTGAAGGGACTTATCAAGCTCATTAAAGATATTCCTACCGATGGATCTCAGGACTACGATGTATTGGGCTATGTGTATGAGTTCCTTATCAGCAACTTTGCAGCCAATGCAGGTAAGAAAGCAGGTGAGTTCTATACTCCGCATGAAGTAGCAATGATTATGTCGGAGATTGTGGCTGAGCACCATAAGAACAAGGACAGCCTTGAAATCTATGATCCGACATCGGGTTCCGGTTCATTGCTTATCACTATTGGTAAGGCTGTCAGCAAGCATATTCAGGGTAAGAACAAAGTGAAATACTATGCCCAAGAGTTGAAGGAGAACACCTACAACCTGACTCGTATGAACCTCGTTATGCGTGGCATAATCCCTCAGAATATAGTTACTCGTTGTGCAGATACCCTCGAAGAAGACTGGCCTGTGCATGAGGAAGGTTCTGATATTGACAAGCCTCTGGCTGTGGATGCAGTGGTCAGCAATCCTCCTTATTCTCAGCACTGGGATCCAAAGGACAAGGAGTATGACCCTCGTTTCAAGAACTATGGTGTAGCACCTAAGACCAAAGCCGACTATGCTTTCCTGTTGCATGAACTGCACCACCTGAAGAGCGATGGTATTATGACAATTGTTATGCCACACGGTGTGTTATTCCGTGGAAAGACTCCCAAGATTTACGACAAGGATGGCAATGTGCTACCCTTGGAGATGCAAGAGGAAGGTCAGGCCGAAGGTCAGATTCGTGCCAACCTCATCGAGAAAAACAATATCGATGCTATCATCGGACTACCAGCCAATATTTTCTTTGGTACTGGTATTCCAACACTTATCATGGTGCTGAAGAAGAACAGTGGTAACGAGGGTGTTCTTATTATCGATGCCAGCAAGGGGTTCGTTAAGGATGGAAAGCAGAACAAGTTGCGTGCTTGTGATGTGAAGAAGATAGCCGACACTTATCGTGAGCGTAAGGAGATTCCTGGCTTTTCTCGTGTCGTGACTCGTGACGAAATTCGCAAGAACGAGTACAACCTCAACATTCCTCGCTATGTGGATTCAAGTGAAGCACCTGTGAAGTACGATATTTATTCCACAATGTTTGGTAGCATACCTAATAGTGAGATTGCTGACCTCTGTGAGTATTGGAGTGCATTCCCTACACTTCAGCAGGAGTTGTTCGCTCCAGAGCAAGATAGGCCTTACTCTACAGTCAAGGTGGCCGACATCGTGAAAGCAATTCATGAGAACAGTGCAGTACAAGACTTCAAGGCTCGTTTCGTAGCTGCTTTTGAAGACTTTAAGCGTATGCTTCACATCCGTCTTATCGACAATGTAGAGCAGGTGAAGGAAGTCGTGGAGAGCGACCTCATTTCCTCCGACATCTTTCGTCGTTGCGAGGGTATGCCGCTTATTGACAAATATGCCGTCTACCAGATTCTTGCTGATAACTGGCAGGGTATCATGGGCGATGTGGAAATCATCCAGACCGAGGGTTTCGGTGCTTGCAATGTGGTGGAGCCTAAGATGAAGATGGTGAAGGATAAGAACGGTGTTGAACAGGAAGTTGAGGACGGCCTGAAGGGACGTATCATTCCGTTCGAACTGGTTCAAAAGATTCTCTTCCAGGATGACCTTGACGCTATCGCTGCCCTTCAATCTCGTATCGAGGCTATTGGCGGCGAACTGGATGCTGTAAGCGGCGAACTTCTTGGTATGGACGATACAGAAAAATACTTCGACGCAGAGAAAGATAATGCTTTTGTGAAGAAGGAAATCACAGCCGACAGTAAACCCAAAGCAGATGTAGATGATGATATCAAGGAGCAACTGAAAGCTATTGTTGCTCTTTGGAATGAGCAGTCTGCGAAGAAGAAGCAAGTGGCTAAGGACAAGGACGCCTTAGAGGCAAAGACCATCAAGACGATAGAAGGTCTTGATATGAAGGGTATTCAAATGTTCCTCGAACTGAAGTGGATTTTACCTATCATCTCTGCCATCGACTCATTGCCAGACGAAGTCATCCAAACACTTGCCGATGACATTTCTGGTCTCAATGAGAAATATGCCATTACCTATAACGATATAGAGCAGCGTATTGAGAAGTCCGAGCGTAATCTTGCAACATTTATTGGTCAGCTTACAGGCGATGAGTTGGCCATCAGAGGTTTGGCTAACCTTATTAAGAAGTAAGTATGGAACCAAAGATAAGATTAAAAGGATTTCAGGGAGGATGGAAAGAGTCAGCTTTTTCAGAATCTTTCGATTCTCTGAAGAACAATTCCCTATCACGAGCAGAGCTGGATGACAGCGGAACTGTGTACAATATTCATTACGGTGATGTTCTAATAGCCTACAACGAATGCGTTAAGATTGATAAAGAGGTTAAGACCTTTGTCAAAAATGCAGAAGTTGCAAGGAAACTGTATCATTCGTGCGCTATTAAGAATGGAGATGTTATTTTTGCAGATGCAGCCGAGGACAATACTGTAGGAAAGTGCACTGAGGTTATTGCCCATGAAGCAGATGCAATAGTGTCTGGACTTCATACTATTCCATGCCGTCCAAAGAAAGAATTTGCATCTCGATATCTGGGGTATTACTTAAATTCAAAAGCATATCATGACCAACTTCTTCCACATATACAAGGAACTAAGATTTCCAGCATATCAAAAAGAGCTTTGGCACAAACTCATATCAGTTATCCAAGTGATAAGAATGAGCAACAAGCTATTGCCTCTTACTTCCAACACCTCGACTCCCTCATCCAATCTACCACAAAGAAGATAGAATCGCTCAAACAGGTGAAGGCGGCAAGTTTGCAGACAATGCTTCCACGGGAAGGAGAAACCACCCCAAGAGTAAGGTTCAAAGGCTTTGAAGGGGAATGGAAAAGTGTAACTTTGGGAGAGATTGCTGAAATGCAAAGCGGTGGTACGCCTTCATCCCATAATTCTGAATATTACAATGGTAATATCCCATTCTTGTCAATCACAGATATGACAAATGCGGGTAAATACATTAATTCTACTATTAAGAGTATTACTGAATATGGACTTGCAAACAGTTCTACAAGAATATATCCTGCAGGTACATTGATGTATGCAATGTATGCTTCATTAGGAAAGTGTTCAATTACTAATATTGACGTTGCAATTAGTCAAGCGATATTAGGCTTTAGTTTGTCTAATGAAATTGACAGAGAGTTCTTGTATCAATATCTTTGTAATATAGAAAGTGGTATTAAATGCTTTGGGCAGACTGGAACTCAAACTAATTTGAGTAAATCTATTGTAGAGAAATTCAATATATTGATTCCAACATTGAGTGAACAGAAATTAGTTGGAAATTTACTGTCCTCTCTCGACTCACAAATCTCTCTCCAGACCCAGTGTTTGGAAAAGTTGAAGCAGATTAAATCTGCATGTTTAGATAATATGTTTGTATAACCTAAAAACAATTATACCTATGCCAGTAGATGTTTTGATTCGTCCGTTCCTGAAGGAACTTGATTTTGAGAAGGCACTTGCAGACTTCCTGCCACAACATGGTTGGGAGCCTAATGTAATTATGAACCCAACAGAGGATATCCTCATTAAAAACTGGGCTGCTATCATATTCAATAATAATCGTGACATGAATCGTCTTGGTGACTTTAAACTCACCGACACTGAGATGCAGCAGATCATGACACAAGTGGACGCTCTGAAGAACCCATACGAGGTGAACCAGTTCATCAACGGTGGTCAAGTGATGATAAAGCGTGACAATCCTGATGACAAGATCAACTTCGGCAAGGAGGTGTATCTCACTATCTTCAATGCTCGTGAGATTCATGCAGGACAGAGTGTTTATCAGATTGTTCGTCAGCCAAGATTCCAAACCAAGCATCCTCTTGGCACTACACGACGTGGCGATGTGATGTTGCTCATTAACGGTATGCCTATTATACATATCGAATTGAAGCGAAGTGGTGTAGATGTAACTCAGGCAGTGAATCAGATCAAGAAGTATGCCCACGAAGGTATCTTCTCGCATGGTATCTTCTCTTTGATACAAATATTTGTAGCCATGACTCCAGAGAAGACACTCTATTTCGCGAATCCTGGGGCGTCGGAAAATTTCTCTCCAAGTTTCTACTTCCACTGGGCTGACTTCAATAATGATGAGGTTTACGACTGGAAGCGTATTGCCGCCAACCTTCTGTCAATCCCGATGGCTCACCAGATGGTGGGCTACTATACCATAGCCGATGACAAGGACGAAACGTTGAAAGTGCTTCGCAGTTATCAGTATTTCGCAACCACCAAGATATGGGAGCGTGTGCGTGCGACCAACTGGGATGACCACTATCACAAGGGTGGTTACATCTGGCATACTACAGGTTCTGGAAAGACGATGACTTCTTTCAAGTCTGCCCAGCTCATTGCCAAGGCCAATGATGCCGATAAGGTGGTGTTCCTGCTCGACCGCATAGAACTGAGCACACAGTCGACTGACGAGTATCGTGGCTTTGCCAATGCCGATGATAACGTGCTCGATACGGATGACACAAGGAATCTGATACGAGTATTGGAAAGCGACAGCAAGGACGAGTGCCTTATTGTTACCTCTATACAAAAGATGAGTCGTATCAATAGTGGCAACAGCGTTCCACAGTCAACTATTGACAAGATTAACAAGAAGCGCGTCGTGTTTATTGTGGATGAGTGCCATAGAAGTGTTACAGGTTCTGGCAAGGACAGCGGTAGTGGCATGCTCCTGACAATAAAGAATACCTTCCCTCGCGCCATTCTTTTCGGATTTACAGGCACACCGATATTCCCAGAGAATGCTCGTGGCGAGATGACTACAGAGGTTATATTTGGCGACATGCTCCACAAATACACGCTTGCCAGTGGTATTCCTGACAAGAACGTTCTTGGTTTCGACCTTTATCGAGAAGACACATTCCAAGAGCAAGACATCCGCGAAAAGGTGGCATTGCGACAGGCAGACCCTGATGCAGAGACGGTGGATGACATCGCAAAGGACAATGAGAAGATGGACATCTATAACAAGTGGATGTGTGACACCGATATGTTGAAAGTGGAAGATGAAGCGAAATCGCTCTACGCCACTGATGCACACCACATGGCGGTAATTCAGAAAATTATGGAGGAACGCCCTATGCTCAGCCACAATGGTAAGTTTCATGCCATATTGGCCACAAAGAACATTCCAGAGGCCATAGAATACTATCAGCTGTTCAAGAAGCATTATCCAGAGTACAATGTTACTGCCATCTTTGATGACTCCATCGATAATAATGGCGGTGGAGAATATAAGGAAGAGGCTATCCTTGAAATACTTCAGGATTACAATGATAGGTTTGATACCACATTCCTGCAATCAACCTATGCCAAATACAAAAAAGACGTAGCAAAACGTCTTGCTCACAAGGCGCCTTATCAGCACTTAGAGAAAGACAAACAACTGGATTTGCTCATCGTAGTAACCCAGATGTTGACCGGATATGACTCGAAATGGGTGAACACCCTTTATGTGGACAAACTGTTGCAGTATGTGGATGTTATTCAGGCATTCTCACGCACCAACCGCCTGTTTGGACCAGACAAGCCTTTTGGCATTATCAAGTATTTCACACGGCCTAACCGCATGGCAAAGAACATTGAGGATGCGCTGGCTCTGTATGTAGATCAGCCTTTACTTGTGTTCACTGATAAGCTGGAGGCCAATCTGGAGAAGATTAACCAGTCGTTTAGCGTCATCGACCAACTGTTTAAGGCCGAAGGAATCGATTACTATGCTACCTTACCCCAGGCAGAGGCATCAAAAAAGAAGTTTGCCAAAGAGTTTTGTGAAATGACCAAGCGGCTGGAGGCTGCCAAGATGCAAGGTTTCCTATGGGAACAATCTGAATACGAGTTTCAACATACCAATGGATGGGTGAAACTGAAGATGGGACTTGACGAACAGACTTACAAGATTCTTCTGGCTCGTTACCGCGAACTATTCCAGAAAGGACCTGAAGGCGATGGTGACGACGATGATGTCTATCAGCTGGAAGCATACATCACAGAGACTGGTGCCGGGACCATCGATGCTGAGTATATCAACTCCAAGTTTATCAAGTTCGTCAAGAACCTCTATACTTCTGGTCCTGGCAGCGAACATGTTAAGGTGGCGCAGGCAGAGCTTCATAATGCTTTTGCCTCACTCAATCAACGCGACCAGCGTACTGCCCAGCGCATTTTGCATGATATAGAAAGTGGCGACTTGCGCCTGAGCCCTGGCAAGACCATCTATGATTATATCGTTGACTACCAGAAGCGTGAGTGTGACCAGCAGGTTTATACGTTGGTCGAGGCAACGGGCCTGAACATCACCAAACTGCAAGAACTCATCAGTGAAGACACCACAGAGCAAAACATCAACGAGCAAGGTCGTTTCGACGCTTTAGTGCAGACGCTTGACAAGGTGAAGGCTGTCGGTTTCCTGAAGAAAGTCACCGGGCAGGATGTTCCCAAGCGTTTTGTCATCACCAACCTGTCAAGCATCCTCCGTCGCTTCATCCTCGATCCCTCTGACAGGGCAAAGATTGTCTATGCCTATCAGAATGAAGATTTCTTCCTGGACGTAAATATTCCAGAGGAAATACCAGAAGATAAAGTGCCGCAAGAAACTCAAAAGCAGAAGGAACAGCGTGAGGAGAGTAATAAGCTGTCCTTTGAGGAGATGAGCGAAAATGTACGTGAGTTAGTCAAAAAGGATTTGAGAAAGTGCGCAGGTATGCCACTGACACATGATGTTGTTAAAGCGTTCTTTAAGATTCTTACAACCCCAACAATCAAGAATGTTGACGGCGTTGGTCTTGATGTCTATAAGGCAATGGACGAACTCTTCGGTAGAAAGGAAGTGAACATCATTGATAAACATGTCCATTCTGGTAACCTATCGGTTAAGTTTGAGGTTTATTTGAAAAAGCTGTACTATATGCTTCACGGCAGCGAGATTCAACCAACAGAGGAAGGAAAGAAAGTCACTCTTGCCAATTGTATCTTTGCGTTCCCATGTTTGAAAAATCTACGTTGGAACACCAAAGAAACAGAGCACAAACTTTCTGGTTACCTCGATATAATTCGAAACAATCGCAACACGTCTGACGGAAATGGCGCCCATTCTTCATACTTGCTGACGGAGGAACAGCTTGACGAGAATATCAAGGCATTCGTTACGCTGTATTTCTATGTAACAGGAATGTGCTATAATGAGTTGAAGGCCAGGTATGACATCTGACTGACAAAGGGTTTTAGAAATTGCGATTCTAGGAACCACAATTTTCTCTTTGCAAAAAATGTCACGAGATTATATAATAAGGAGGGCGTGTCAATTTTGATACACCCTCCTTATTATAAAAAATTGTCAGCTGTGTAGATAGACTGCACAGATTGGCGTTACCTTTGCAGTGTTATTAATAAATAGAAGTAAATGAGTAAGACAACAATTCCTGAAAGTGTAAAGCGAGACCTTTGGTTCGCAGCCCATGGTAGATGTGAGTTCGCTGGATGTAACAAGGTGCTATTTAAACATGGGATAACAATGGATGAATGCAATATTTCCAATTATGCCCATATCATTGGAGACTCTCCCAAGGGGCCTCGTGGCGACAAGGAAAAATCTAAAGAACTTGCAAAGGATATAAACAATCTCATACTGCTCTGCCCTGAATGTCACAAACTAATTGACAGCGATGAAGATAAATATACCGTGGAAGTGCTCAGAAAGATGAAAAGGGAGCATGAAAAGCGAATCCTATTGGTAACAGGCATCCAGCCTAACAGGAAAAGCTTGGTGGTTGCGTATGGACCTAAAATAGGAACAGACACCCCGCATTTTAATAAAGATGTTCTTTTTAATACTATCTTTCCAGAGAGATATCCAGCAGATTTGTCACCTATTGAAATACAGATGAAGAACTCTGTTATGAAAGATGGTGAGACTTTTTTCTGGGAAGTAGAATTACGTCAGATTGAAGATATTTGCACAAATAAGGTATTAGGTCCATTGGAGCGAGGTGAATTATCCCATGTTTCGCTATTTGCACTTGGACCTCAACCCTTGCTTGTGAAGTTGGGTACAATGTTGAATGATAAATATCCAATAACGGTCTTTCAAAAACACCGCATTCCTGATAGTTGGTGTTGGCTTGAAGAAGATTCACAAAATGACATTCAGCTAATTGATCCTCATGATAAAACTAAAGAGCCTGTCCTAGTGATTGCATTAAGTACAAAAGCTATCTTGGAGCGAATCGCTGATAGATTTGGAAACACAGTAAGTCTATGGTCTATCACTTGCAGTGAACCAGGAAATGATATGATGCGTTGCCATAGTCAGTTAAAACAATTTAATCGAGTGGCCAGAATGGCAATGGATGCCATTAAGACGGCACACTCGAAGGCTGATTGCTTGAAAATATTCATGGCAGTTCCTGCTTCTTGTGCGGTAGAACTTGGTCGTATTAGAATGCCGAAAGCTGATTTACCTTGGATGCTGTATGACTATTGGGGTGATAAAAATGAAGATATAGAAACGATAACAATAAAATAGGGAGCGATGGGAAGAATTTTTAGTAAAGAACAAAAAGAAGAATTCAAGGATATTCTTGAAACATTAGGCGAGTCATTAGACATCACGCAAACACAGTATGATAACCTGACGAGGAGTTATAAGGCCGTGGGTGAGTTCTTGCAGAACGATCCTGTTTTTGAGCCCTATAAGCCGATAGTATCACCCCAAGGATCTCTAAGGTTGGGTACAATTATCCAACCTATTAATCCTAATGATGATTTGGACGTGGACTTAGTATACCGACTCTCGGAGAAGAATCCGATGTGGACACAGAAAGATATTAAAGACAAGGTGGGGTCTAGACTAAAGGGAAGCGATCGCTATGCTCCAATGGTTAACAAGAAAGAGGGCAGACGTTGTTGGACGCTGTTATACAGAGACAATTCTGACAACCCTAAAGAGAAATATCATATGGATATTCTTCCTTCGGTGGCTGATAGCAAATATGTAGAAAGAATGACACATTTGTTCTCGGAGAACTTTTCGGATCAAACCGTGGATCAGATTTCCATTAGAATCACTGACAAGAAGGCGAAAGACTATGCAACATCTACGTATAAAGAGGATTGGCTAAAAAGCAACCCTGATGGATATGCATTGTGGTTTGCCCACAGATGCAAAGCAGATGAAACAGTAAAACTTAGGGCAGAGGCTATTGTGCCTGTTGAGAAATACAACAAGAAAAAGACTGTGTTGCAGCGCATAGTACAGATACTGAAACGTCATAGGGATATGATGTTCTATAACGATACTGAAGATAAGCCTATCTCTATTATTATTACTACCTTGACGGCTCGTGCCTATAATGGTGAACAAAACTTGCTTGAGGGTTTGCTTAATGTAGTAGATAATCTTGAAAAAAGCATTACCAAGAATGAGATAGGCGAGGATGTGGTGTCGAACCCGGTAAACCCTGAAGAAAACTTTGCTGATAAATGGCCAACACACCCCAAAAGACGCAAGAATTTCTATAAATGGCTCGCTGCCGTGAAGAAGGATATGCATGAGATCCTTGATGGAGCAAACAGAATCCAGATACAGATTATTATGGGGCGTGTATTTGGTAAGAATATGATTGAAAAAGCTTCGTCCCTTTTGGTGGAACGAAGAAAATCGAAGCTTGCGACAGGTGCTGCTCTTTTGACTAGTGCGGGAAAAGTAGCTGCGAATACAGTTGGAAAAGTTATAAATACAGCGAATACCTTTTATGGAGATTAAAGCTATAACACCGATCCAACAGTTTGGCATTTTGAGGCATGAATTCCCCGAATCGTCAGGTACCATTCAATGTGGTACTATGACTTGGTTCGGAGAGTTCACACCTTCGGCTTTGTCTGATACCTATAAGCTAAAGATTACTTACAAACTAGGACAGGCACCTAAAGCATTTATCATATCCCCAAAACCTCTGCAGCTGGCAGAGGGGGCTAAACGACTGCCTCACACATACAACTATAGTAATGGGAAACAACAGTTATGCCTCTATTTGCCGGGGACTGGCGAATGGCGACCGTCAATGGTTATAGCTCAAACAATAGTACATTGGGCAGTGCAGTGGATGTACTATTATGAGATATGGGTATCTACTGGAAAATGGATGGGCGGAGGACATGGCAATTGGGATGCAGAGAAACAAGAAGATAATATCTCTTGAGGAAAGTGTAAAGTAAACTGTGCCTGATGGCAACAAAAGTAGTTTTAACACAATTCTGTCTACACTATTTTATAGGTCTCCTCCATTTTTACATTTTTAAACCCCGTGATGGGCGGATAGTTCTTTTTTGTATTTCTATTTCAGTCCTTTCATATTTGGAATAGTTATTAACCACATTCTGTACTTCCAATCTCCCTTTGGCGTGTTCGTCTTCCGTGAGAAAGGGATGGGATAGTACAGACAAAGTGGTTGCAGCATGTTGTCTGTCAGTGTCGGTATCAAGAAAGTCATTGACAGCACAGGCTTGCCCGAATGTAAACCGTCTGGCAGTTGGTTTCTTGGTAAAGTCGATGACGGCTTGCAAAGCCTTGCGGCATGCAACGTCCAACAACTCTACCATCTTCTGAAAAGCGGCTCTAAGGATGGCGATGGCATAATCTTTCTGTGAGAGATTAAGCTCATAGGTTCTTTTGTCATTTTGGGAATTCTTCAATAACCTGTTGTAACTCCAGGTGAGCTTGTTGTATTCATCCAAGCGCAGTTCTGCGATCTGCCTTTCTCTTTCACAGATCCTCTCCAGTTCAGCTGTTCGTTCAGCTACGCCTTCCGCTATCCTATCAGGAATTAGTGCCACCTGCTGCTTCATTTCTTCATTTTCCGCTTCGAGTTGTGCATATTTACCTTTTCCTGCAATATGAGCTAAACCGGATAGAATGGCACTGCCATTTTCCCGATTGGCTTTCACTTGCTTTTCGTGGATTTCCCTGTCCAGCTTTTCACAATCAAGGATTTTCTGCTCGTGTTCCTTTGCCAGTTCTTCCGTCAGCTTCTTGGTTTCCTCCAACTCACGCTTCTGTTTGGCCACGATATAGTCGTTCCGTTCTAGATGCTGCCTGCCTGTTTCCAACTTGGAAGCACCGTGCTCCATTTCCAAAGCTTCCGCTGCCATATCCTGAATGAGGCTGATGTTGTCATTGTCCAGTTTGCAGGACTTGCCCGTCTCATGATTCATCCAGTCCCAGATGATGTGGGCATGATAATTGGGCTTCCACGTAGAAGTGTCATTTGGATCAAGATAATGTCCCTCGTCACGATGGATGTGTATTTGTATGGCTGTAATGCCGAAACGCTGCTGGCAAAGGTCTACAAAATGCTTCAGTTGTTCCATGGTGGTGTCTGGCTTGCAAACAACGACACCCTCGCGCAAGGGAGTGCAGCCGGCAATTTTGGTCACCTTGCCCGTTTTCTTGTTCACCCGTTCCCGTTCCTTGGTCTGCATGGCTCTGCCGGTCTTTTCCTTGACCATCCTGCCGATGGCATCGTAATACTGCTGTAGGGTCATGTCGCCTTGCTGCTCTGATGTCCACGACTGATTATCTGGTATCAGGTCTTTTCTTATATAGAGCTTTTCTGCATTGATGTGGTCGAGATACGCTTTTGTTCTTTGGTTATGTGCTTCACTTTGCCCGATGTTGCAGGGCTTGATGTGTACGGATGTCATTTGTGTCATAATCAACAAAGTTTAATGTGTTAGAGAATTTTTCTTTGTAAAGGGTTCTTAGGGGGAAATGCCCTAAGCGGAGAGTCCAGAGAGAGGGTCACGCTCTGGTCAGGGGTCTTGGGGGC
>ERZ773197.1304-NODE-1304-length-17564-cov-7.447713_pt1 | contig 17564 bp, 22 predicted proteins | sample MGYA00580999_ERZ773197 | MGnify/ENA primary metagenome ERZ773197 (study PRJEB29015, sample SAMEA2738166) | human oral metagenome | biome: human oral; feature: human-associated habitat; material: saliva | place: China | collected 2185 ...
TTTCAGCTCCCGCTCTGCATCTCGGACACGCCAGAGATACGCCCGCACTTGTTTTGTGTCAGTCAATCTATATCACCTTCCTCCTCAGGAAATTTCATGAACGTCAACCAGATTGCCCTCCCTCGACGATTCCCGAAAAGCGGCTGCGCAGGAAGAATTTTCAAAACGTCAGCCGTAGAAATCTGATCTTCTGACCATTTGAAGATCAATACGCCGTAATCTTTCAGGACGCGCATGCACTCCTCGAATCCTCGGCGCAGATCATTCTGCCATGTACTTTCGAGCACGCCGTACTTGATGCCGAGCCACGAAGTCTTTCCTGCACTGCACAGGTGCGGCGGGTCAAATACGACAAGCCGGAAGCTCTCGTCGGGGAATGGCATCTCTCGAAAATCAGCGACCAGATCGGGCTTGACCTCAAATCTGCGACCATCGCATAGAGTTTTGGCAAAACTGCGATTGTCTATGAACACGACCGCCGGATTCACCTTGTCAAACCAGAACATCCGAGATCCACAGCATGCGTCAAGTATCTGCTTGTCAATATGAGTCTTCAACCGCATCATCTGCATCCATTTCCTCTTCTCGCTCCATCACGCGCGCCATCATGCAACGCATACTCGCGTTGACAAGATGCTCCTCGGCGGTATCCCCTTTGAGATAGAGCGACAAGTGCCGAAACGCTCTTGCCGCGTGCTCGCGGGCAGGGATATCTTTCCACGTCTCGCCCGGATGCTTCTTTGCGCCCGCCGTCAGCCCGGTTGCCACTTCGTCGAGCCATCCGCAGTCAATGTAACGGTACTCGTTTTTCTCCTCGTCCTGTGGATATTTCTGCTCTGCCATTTTCTGACCTCCGATCACTCAGCTTTATCCGGAATAATATCCGCAAAGCGTTCCTTCTCGAATCGATTCAGTGCTGCGACCACCCCGCCCGACGGTGCCGCAGAAATGATTTCCGGATCCACCTCCATCCGCAAGGGCGCATACTTACGCCTAGGCGCATAAAACCGCACAGCGGCCTTGCGCTGACGAAAATAATCGACAAGATCGGAGAGCCGCCGCGCATCGAACGCGGCGTAAAAGGTCTGACCATCCGCAACGTTCACTGCCTTGCTCGAAAAGCGATAGCTCGCACTCAGCTGGTCACCGCGCGTATATGCTGTAAGCCCTTCCTTACGCCACACCAACAGCAGTGTCGAAATATGCTTTTTCGGCGTACACGTACTCACCGACTTCAATGCTGCGAGAAATTCCGTAAGCTCATTGACGCAGACAAGCACATACGGCTCGCTGCCGTCAATCGGCGGCAGCAGCTTGTCATAGTTCGGCATTTCCATATCCTCGCGCATAAGACCGCTCTGCAGATCAAAAGTTCCCTCTCTGCCGGAAGCATCCTCCACCCAGATGCAGCTATACCGATTCGACGCATAGGCTCGTCCCGCATGATAGCGAATCACAGCCTCGGTTTCGTCCTTATCCAAGACCTTCTTGACAATCTTCATGAAAATCAACATTTCGTAGTCCTCCTTATCGCGCCTTGTAGCACTCTATCCTTGCTTTGACCGCATCCAACATGCTCTCCTGCCCTGCGGCCTTGCCTTCCAGCGCCCGCATGACGTCCTCGTCGATTGTCCCCTTTGCAACAAGATGATGCAGCATCACGGGCTCCGTTTGTCCGGGACGATGCAGACGCTTATTGGTCTGTTGGTACGCCTCGAGGCTCCATGTCAATCCGTACCACACGACGATATGCCCGCCGTGCTGGAGATTGAGACCATGCCCCGCGCTCTGTGGATGCACCAACAGCAGCGGTATGCGTCCTGCGTTCCAGTCGCGAATATCCTCCGCCGTTTTGAGTTCCCGCGCCTTGGGGTATCGCCTCCGCAGCGCGTCAAGGTCATGTCGATAGCTGTAGATCACCATGACACTTTTGCCCTCGTTGCAGCTGATAATCTCGTCCAGCGCCTCGAGTTTTGCGTCATGGATCCGTACGACATCGCCCTCCGTGTCGTAGACCGCGCCGTTGGCCATCTGCAGCAGCTTGTTTGTCAGCGCGGCAGCAGATACGGCAGTGATATCCGTATCCCCGACGCTAAGGACAAGCTCCTTTTCCATCTCGCGGTATCGCTCCAATGCTTCATCCGGCAGCTGCACCTTGACAGCGTTCTGCATCAGCGGAGGCAGTGTCAGATAATCCTCGCTCTTCATGCTGACGCAGATATCACCGATTTTGAGGAATATCTCTTTGTCGGCACCAGGACGCAGATCGTAACTATATACGACATAGCCGTTCTGCTGTCCGGGTCGGAAATATCGCTCACGGTACTCCGTCAGTGTCCTGCCGAGCCGTTCGCCGCGATCAAGGAGATACAGCTGACTCCAGAGATCCATCAAACCGTTGGGGGCGGGCGTCCCGGTGAGCAGTACGACGCGCCTGATCAGCGGCCGCACTTTCCGCAGTGCTTTGAATCTCTGCGACGCAGGATTCTTGAAACTGCTCGACTCGTCGATCACCACCATGTCAAACGGCCATTTTTCACGGTAGTACCCGACCAGCCACTTCACAATGTCACGGTTGGCGATGTAGATATCCGCATCTTCCCGCAGTGCCGCTTCGCGCGTTGCCCTGTCGCCGACAGCGATGGACATGCGGAGATTCTGCGTGTGCGCCCACATCTCACACTCGTCACGCCATGTGCTCAGAGCCACGCGCAGCGGTGCGATCACCAGCACACGGCGCACCTCAAAGCGGTCATACATCAACTCATTGATCGCCGTCAGCGTCGATACCGTCTTGCCCATGCCCATATCCAGCAGAAGAGCAACGGAGGGTGTATCGATAATCCGCTGGATCGCGTACTGCTGATACGGACGCGCTACGAACTCCCTACGCATCGAAGAAGAACTCACAGAATGTGCGGATATCTGTATCCGAGCGGATAACGCAGACCGGAAAGCCCATCGCGCGAATCTCTCTGTGCGCCGCCTCCTGCGCCCGCCGGAGTTTCCCGCCCGGGCGTTTGATCTCTGCGAAGGTGATTCTGCCATCCGGCATCAGCACAATGCGGTCAGGCACTCCGATGCGTCCTGGGGAGACGAATTTCATCGCGAGCCCTCCAGCCTCCTTGACCGCCTTCACAAATTTCCGTTCGACTTGTTTTTCCGTTATTGTTTCATCGGTTCGGAACAGCCTTGAAAAAATATTTTTCATTTTTCCTCCTTCACCCCTTGACAAATCGGGTGGAACCTGTTACGCGCGTGCGCACATGCGCGGACACTTTTACGGAAATAAGGAAATATAGGGGGGTATATCCTTATTTTCAAACATCTCTATACAAACAAAGTTCCAAAGTTCCGCATACTCCATCTCCTTGATTCTCTAAGGCTTAGCCCGGAACTTTCTAAAGTTCCACAAAGTTCCAAAGTTCCACTTTTTCTAACTTTATTTTCATAACTGGAACTTTCTCCCCTCTGCGGAACTTTCTAAAGTTCCACTTTACCCCCTCGAACGACCCCCTTTTGCTTCCCATAATGTGGAAATCGGATGCCTCCACTCGGTTGATCCCAGCCCTTCATCTTACGCAAAACATCATTGATTTCTATTGATTGCGTTCGAGTTAGCTTTTGGGATCTCCGTTCAGGAGCTCGACCCAGACCTCCATCGCACAGACACGGTCACGCAGTACCGTCCCTTCGGGCATGTCCAGCCCATCGCCGTGAATGAAATCGCGGCGCTCTCCGAGATCCAGCTTTGCCCAGCCCTCCGGCAGCGGACGATCTACGAAGTCATAGATCAGCCCTGCCAGTGGGCTTTCGTCCGTGTGTGCTTCCTGCAGCTCCCGCGCAATCGCTTCCATGTCGGGGCTCAGATGCAGGGGCTCACCGCCCGTGAAGGCGTCGACGGCCTCCGCCCATATTTGCCCCACAACGTCCTCCGTCAGGTGCTCAAAATGCGACATCTTCTGCCGCTCCTTGTCCACCTGCATTGGCCACCAACGGCGGCCGCCCGTCTGATCGCGGATAAAGTCCGCGATATTGGTTGTCGCAATGAAGATGCACTGACGCGAATACCGCTCCGTACGGCGTCCATAGGCGGCACGGAAGGAGTCCTCCTGCTTGGAGATGAACTGCTTGACGAGCTCGAAGTCCGCCTTACGGATCGCCGCCAGCTCGCCGAGCTCGATCAGCCAAAAGCCCTGAATATGCTCCATCGCATCTTTGCCCTGGACGGTCACAAGACTCTCGGAGTGCCAGCCATGCGCGAGCTTGCGCACAAGGGAGGTCTTACCCTGCCCCTGTCTGCCGATCAACGTCAGAACGGTGTCGAACTTGATGCCGGGCTCGAGCGCACGGCCGACGGCCGCTGCGAGCGTCTTGCGTGTAATCGTGCGGTTGAACTCCGTATCCTCCGCCCCGAGATAGTCGATAAAGACCGTGTCCAGACGCGGGATGCCGTCCCATGTCAGCCCCAGCAGGTAATCCTTGAGTGGATTGAAGGCATGGCGGGTCGTGACCTCGCTGAGCGCATCCTCGATCGTACTTTTGCCGCGAATGCCGTAAATCTCCTCGAGGTAGTTTCGCAGCGACGAGTCGTCGCTGTCCATCCACGCCGTTGACCGCTCACGCGGCCGCCACGGCAGATCACGCAGCACGACAATCCGATGGGCGAAGTCGTCGATCGCGGCCGTACCTCTGAGCGCCGGATCGTGTTCGAGGATCAGCTTTACGTTCTTCGCTGTGCTCTCATATCCGCCCATCTTCGTGACATCCATCTGCGCGAGCCAGTTGTTATCTTCTGCCTCGCCCTCTTCGGGCGCGAAGTCCTGCCGCACCTCCGCAAGCCGCTCTTCGCCGACCGTGACCCTAACGCGGTCATCGGCCGCCGCGAGCTCCTGCATCGCCTTGTAGCTCGGCAGACGCCCGGGCGGTGTGTTCGGTGCGGCGTCCTCGTCACGGGTACGGAACTTGTGGATGCGTACAAGGTCAAATGCGTTGACGAGCTTCCCGCTGCACGGATCCGTGCTGTGATGGCTAAAGAGGAACTTGCCGTCATCGTAGACCACGGCTCCCGCCGCAGACGTCCCCGCCGTGTAGGTGTAGCGGTCATCCGCCGCGCACTGCGCATAGGCACCGGGGAGGAACGTATCCATCGCCTCAGTCACCGTATACGTACGGCAGAACGCGCCGACGATGCCCTTCTTGGTCAGCGGATCCTCCTGCCTCTCGGCAGACCTGCGGATCTCGGCATGCACGCGCGAGCTCTCCGGCCACTGCGACTGATCGCGCCAGTCCTCATAGCGGGCGAGCCATTTGTCAGCGTCGAGGAATGCGTCGTCGTTAAACTCGAAGACGTATTCCCCATCGACGGGCGTTGACGGCCAGAACATCAGACGATGCGGCTGATAGGTCGTATCGTCGAACTGCTCGATGTCGATGTCCGCTGCAACGCGCCGCGCGATTGCCTGATACTCGTCCGGTGATACCGGGCGGCTGAGCGGCAGCACAAGGCGCAGGCGAGGCTTTTCGGGCGTGTGCTTGTGTGTGCTATAGATCACCGCCGCGGGGCTTTCGAGTGTGAACATCACAAGGTCCCAAAAGTCCGGCTGCGCAAAGTCCGCATCGAGCGTCAAGAGCTGACGACTTGCGACAGACTCCGCTGTACGTCGGCCGCCCTTCAGCACTCCGCCGACGAAGCCGCCCACATCCTTGATGCGGCTCTGCTCAGTCTTGGGGAGCTTCTTGTATTCGGCGATAGTCTCGTTCGTTCGCTGCGTCTCGCTGAGACGGCGGACGAAGTCCGACCACATGATTTCTTTGTTCTTCCAGTGTTTGTCCATCCGCGAGCGCCCTACGGCAATCGTAAGGCGCGCGTCGTGTGAGAACGCGGGGATGGTGTCTGTCTTGTTGCTCATGAGGATCCACCCATGCCGATCCCTCCTATGCAGTCATTGCGTCCGCTGTCACCTGCGGCCGTGCCTCTATATCCTCACAGCGGCCGTATGCGATGCCGACCTGATCCGCCCATGCGATAATCTCAGCGTTGACCTCCGGCCTTTTGCTGACGGGCTGGTTGCGGTCGAGCTTTGCCTGCTTGATCACGCCGTCTGCAACCTCGATGCACGCGACCAGCTTGCCCCGATCATCCGACATGAGGACGATATGCGTCTCCCCTTTACGTACCTTCTGCGCATAAGAGCCGACACAGTTATGCAGGGTCTTTCCTGCGTCATAGAGCACGCGGGAGCACTCCGGCAGGAAAAACTGTATGCGGTCCTGCTGCATCGCGAGACGGCGACGTATCGGTGCGATCTCGTTGTCAAACGCATAGTCCAGATACTCTTCCTTATGACGGAGTGCAACGAGCGCATCGTGCAGGTCACGGATCTTTGGCGGATGCTGTTGAAGCTCGGCGTAAGATGCACGGCCCAGAAGGCCAAGCATCCGCAGCGTATCCCTCACAACATAATCAGGTGATCGGCGCAGGAATCGAAGAATCTCCGTGCCCGTATAAAACTCCTTGAGCCGCAGCAGTGTGTCATTAAGAGGATAAGCAGCCTGCGCCTCTCCCTCATAGTTCCCGAACAAGGGGAACGCCTGCATCGCGAGATCGGAGCGCCCAAAGAGCTGATGCAGGAACACAAGGCGCTGCAGGCAGAACGCATCCTTTGTGAGTGCGCGGCGCACAGAGCGCGTATCCGGGAGATTGGCGGCGGCGATCAGTCCTGTGACGGTGTCTTTTGCCCGTCGGATGGCGGCAAGCTCCGTATTGTCGGGGAAGCGGCCAAGCCGCGCAACAGCGATTCCCCCCTCGGCGGTGTTGAGCTTTCGCAGATCCTTCGGCAGGTTCGATGCGTCCTTGAATACCATCCGATAGGCGATGTTCCCGATCGGGAGAAGCAGCCAGCCGGCAGAGCTTCCCGCCGGACAAAAGAACGATGACACCTTGTGCCCGACACGTTTTTCGAGTTTTTCACGGACGGTCTCGCGGAGTGTCCGCAGGAGATTGAGCACCTCGGCCCTCTGCTTTGCGATGCTGTAGTGCGAAAAGAGATACCGGAGCATTGATTCTTGTCCGAGTCCGACGAGCTCCTTTGGGGCGCAGAGTTCCCGCTGCAGACGGGACTCCCCGATGCACTGTTTCCACGTCGTTTTTCTACGCTGCGTGTCGAAACGAAACTCCTCTTTGTACGAGACTTCCCGCCAATACGACACCGATCCGCGCGGAGCAGGAGACAGCCCCTTGCCACATACAAGCAGCTTGACGAAATCCTTGAACTTGTAGAGATATAGGTGCATTGTGACCGGGGCGACCTTATCGTAACGCGCCCAGATGTTGTCCTCGTTGCTGATCCCGTAGCATATAAGCATCTTGCAGTGTGGGCAGTTGATAAATACGGGTGCACTCATACCGCCGCGCGGCGCAGGAATCTTGAAATCATGCCGGCAGTGCATACAGCGAAAAATCAGCTCGTCGGGAGTGTAGTCCTCAGATGTTGCGGCGTATGACGCGAACATCTGAGGGATTGTAACTTGTGCAATCTGCATAAGTGCCTCCCGTCAGTCGAGGAAGCTGAGATCGTCGTCCTCAGCCTCGGCAGTCTCCGGCGCGGGAGCATCTGCAGGCGGAGTCTCTGCCACGGGCTCCATCTTCTTGGCGCGGGACTTCTTTTTTGAGGGTTTCTTCTCCTCCGCTGTGGGCTCTTCTTTCTTTTCTTCCTTCTTTTCCGCCTTGGGCGGTGTCAGTGCCGTCTCAAGTGCGATCGCAGCGCTGCACGCACGCCGCATATCGGAAGCGTATGTGCGCAGGTGATCCACATCCTTGGCGGATGCTGTGCCTGTCTTTCCCTCTGCGTCCGAGCGTGCGATCAGATCGTCAAGTTCTTTCAGCACTTTCAGCTGCTGATCCATCTGTTGTTTAATCATTTGTAAGTCCTCCTAGTCCTTCTTGTAGTAGTCTGTAACGTATCCGTCGGCGGTCAGGAGCAATCCCGGCGCCCAGTCAATCGATCGCCCCATAATCCGGCATACGTCCGTCAGATCGCACGCATCGGCAGGACACTCGATCACGACCTCATCGTGGATGTGCATCACAATCTGATACCCCGCCGCCTCGAGGCGTGTCATGGCAACGGCGAGACAGTCCCGCGCGATTGCTTGGACGATGTTCTCAACGAGTTTCCCGCCGTACGTACGCAGGCGTGTCCATTTACCTGAGGTCTGTTCCGCTCCCTCGTAGGTAAGCCCCTCGCGGTTAAATTCGGGCTCGACCTCGATCTTTGGGCGTACATACGCAAGCTTGCGCCTCGACGGAAGTTGTATAGACAGAATCCCTTTGCGGTACGAAAGCGCGATACTGTGATGCAGTGTCACCACATCGCACTCACGAACTGCCCTAAGAGCGGCTGCGTCTACGTCGTACCAGAGCTGCTTGATATGTGGGCTCGCCTTGCGCCAGCTGTTCACAATCTCCAGCAGCTCTTCGTCGCTGAGTCCGAGCTTATCCGCGCCCATCGCTTTGAGTGCGCCGATGCTGCCTTGATACCCAAGGGCGAGCTCTGCGATCTTTCCTTTCTGCCGCAGATGCCCATTGATGCCGTGCTTTTCCACGGGGACGCCAAACATCTTGGATGCCGAGGCGCAGTAGATGTCCCCGCCTTTGGCGAAAACGTCCATACGCCATTTTTCCTTGGCGAGCCACGCGATCACACGCGCCTCGATCGCTGAGAAGTCAGCGACTATAAAGCGGTACCCATCGCGCGGTACAAACACGGTACGAATGAGCTGTGAGAGCACATCGAGCGGATGCGCGTAGATCATCTCGATGGCATATGTGTTTCCACTGCGTAAGAACTCCCGCGCATCGTCAAGTTCCTTCATAGAGTTGCGCGGCAGGTTTTGTACCTGCACGAGCCTTCCTGCCCATCGTCCCGTCCGATTCGCTCCGTAAAATTGGAGCAGTCCGTGTACGCGGCCATCGCCGCAACGAGCCCGCTGCATCGCCTCATACTTTTTGACAGAGGTCTTGGACATAAGTTGTTTGAGGCGCAGCATCTCCTTGACCTCAGGCTTCTGCACTTGTGTCATGAGCTCCGGTAAATTATCCTTCGTGATCGATGCTGGGAAAAATCCCTCCTCTTGCTCGATCCAGCGTTTGAGCTGTTCACCGCTTGCGGGATTCGGCAGGCCTGTGAGTGCTTTGGCGTGCGCGATGATGCGTCCCTTGAAATCTGCGTCAAAGTCAATCGCCTTAGACACGAGCTGCGCATCGATGCTGACGCCGCGATCGTTGATGCACTGATCGAGCTCCCACAGCAGCTGTTCCTCCACCCGTACCGGGAAATTGGAGAGACGCCGGCGGATCTCTCGCTCGGCCACAACGTCGCGCACGCAGTACTCCTTGAATGTCGCCCATTTCTCCGGCGCGTGCTCCGGCAGGTTTCTTTCGCGGCCGCCGTTGACCTTCGTCGGCTTGCAGGGCTTACAAAAATACGTGATGAGCTGTTTTCCGACGCTCATCTTCGCCTTGTCATCTGCGAGGCGCAGCGCCTTTGACGCCATGTCTAGGCTTCCGGGGAGCCCGAGTGTCAGAGCGTGTACCATCGTGCATGTCCATCCTGCGGGGTCGAGGAACTGAAACGGCACGTCAGGGCTACGGCGGTGCAGGAAATGACTGAGCACCGTGCGTTCGAACTGCGCGTTATAAGCGCATTTCGTTACCATATTGTCGGTAAGGGCAAAGAGAACATCATCCGGGAGCTCTTCGCCCGCTGTGAAGTCCACGATCTGCACGGGCTCATCGTCCCACGCATACGCGAAGAGCAGCACCTCGCAGTTCTCGGCGTATTTGTACCCCCCGACCTTCTTAATGTCGAGATCGCTGTAAGTCTCTATGTCAATGGATAGTATCATCTGAATACCTCTAAGAGCCCGTACGGATATTCCGCACGGGCTCCGCTCTATCGATCAGCTGAGGAAATCGTCGTCATCATCCCCGCCGAGATCCTCGAAGTCCTCGTCGGCAGAGCGTTCGCCTGTCAGGTGATCGCCGTCGCGCACCTTCTGGATGTTGCCGAGCCCGCATCCGATACCGACATTGCCCTGCGTGTTGAACGCAAAGAATGTGACGCTGACGTTGGCATAGCACCCAGAGTACACCTCCGAGCGATCCATAACTGGCTCAACACGGCGGTCGACGATCTTAGGCGGGTGGTCCGCGCTTGCATTGGCGTTGAGAAAATAGCATCCTGCGTACGCATCATCGTCCGGGCGATCCTCATCGCCATCACGCAGCGGGAGCTTGAGGTTCTTCGGGACGACGCCGTTCTTGTTGGCGAGCTTTGCCTTCCCCTCGACCTTCGCCTCCTCGATCGCCTTGTTGATCGCCTTGATGGTCTTGGTGTCGTCCTTGCTGATGAGGAGCGACGCACTGTAGCGCATCTTGCCGCTCGTGTCGCCCTGCATCTGCTTCGGTTCCCAGATATTCGCATACGAGAGACGGACATTCTTGATAACAATTCTGCTCATTGATCTTCTTCCTCCATAACTTCAAATTCTGCTTTCGCCGGATCATATTCCGGCCTCTCATCATCCTCCGGAACAAGCGTTGGCTTGCCCGGCGGCTTCTCGACGACGCTCCCGAGGAGCTCACCGAATTTCTTTTTCGTGACCAGCTTTTCAAGGGCCGTGATGGTCTGCATCTCCAAGGGCTTGTAGATCACATCATCGGCGTACCCTGCCTTGCGCAGGAGCTTGACGGCCTTTGCCTCGTCCGTAATTTTCCGATTGCTGCGTCCCTCAACGACCTTAAAGCCCGGCCATCGATGCCCTTTAAGGGCCTCTTCAAGTGCGTGCGTTTTGACCTTCTCGGCGTATCGCACGAGCCCGTCGACACGTTCCAACACAAACGACACTTCGTCGTCCGTGAGGAGGTCGGCGTCCCGGAACTCGAGTTTTGCGATCTCCATGTTGTACTCCGACAGAGCCTTGCACTGTGCGGCTGCACGGCAGAACCTGCAGTGATCGCCCGCCTTGAAATCGCCTTTGCCTTCATAGGCAAGCTCCGCGATCGGCTTGATGCTCTCGCCCCATGCAAGGAGCTCGTCAACGGACATAAGCTGCGTTGAGAGTCCCCCGTTACGCGGCTGGAAGATGGACATGCGGACGTGGTCAAAATCGTAGATGTAGCCGTACTGCTCGATCGCGCCGAGCGCGTAGAGCTGCATCTGTGTGTTGCCCTCAGCGGAGACCGGGACGCCCTTGCCATACTTGAGATCAACGATCTCAAGAACGCCGTCGCCGATGATGACCATGTCCCCTGTGCCGAATCCATTTTTGACCCAGCGACTGAAGTCCAGCCGTTCCTCAACGAGGGCGATGCCCTGTGCATCGTTGATCTTCTCGATACAGAGATCAACGTACTCACTGACGTACTCCCCCATCTCGGGGGAGTAGAGCGCGTCATGTCGGATGCTGTCAATACGGAGGGTCAGACCGTTTTCGGATATCTCACCGAGCCAGTGTCGGATTCGCGCCTCTGCGAGTGCGTGGGCGAGCGTCCCCTCCTGCGCAGCTTCGCCCGCCTTATCCGGGAATTGCCGTTCGAGACGGGCGGACGGCGGGCAGGAGAGCCAACGCTTACTCCCCGATGCGCTTAGAACTGCGTGTGCCATCAGAGCGCCCGCGCCTCTTTAAGGAAGTCCTCGAGCGCGACATCCGAGATTTCGCTGAGTTTCTCAACGCCACAATCTGCGAGGAGTGCCTTGAGTGCCTTGGACTTGCCGCTGCGTGCGATCGCGGCGCACTCCGCTTTCACTGTCTCACGGAGCTTCTTGTAGTCTGTCTCCGCATCGTCGGGGTCGGGGACAGCGGTGCTGTCCAGCACTGCCTCTTCAAGCAGCGGTGTCTCTTCCTCTGCAGCGACTTCCTCCGCTCTGTTCGTCTCAGACTCGGGAGCCTGCGCAGGCTCGGGCTCCGCTTTTACTGCAGGCGTTGGCTTTGCGGGGATGGGCTCGTCCTTGTAGACCTTCTCAGGTACGATGACCGTCCCCGAGGACTTCGCCCCGTGCGGTACGTTGGGCAGATCGATCTTCGTGCCCGCTGTGATCTCGCTCTTGACCTTCGCGGACGTGCTGAGTGCCTGCAGCGCGCCGATGAGATTAGCGATGGTGTCCTTCTGTGCCCCCGCTATATCGCGCTCGGTGATGCTGATCTTGATTGTCATGTTGTAAATCCTCCTTGAATTGTGTTATACTGTGTCTGTAAGTCTTTCTTGTCGCTCGGAGCGGTTGCCGCCGCTTCGGGCTTTTTCTTTTGCCTCACGGCTCTCCCTCCTCATTCTTGACCCAGTAGGTCAAGATGAGCAGGTCACCTGGGCAAATAAGCCCCTTTCTGTCTACAAGCCAGGGATTATTTTCATAAATCCCCTCCTTGTATTCCAAAATATACCGGCGCGTACCGGTATTTTTGGAACAATACGTTTCGGCGATGTCCCAGAGCGTATCGCCCGCTTTGACGACATATATCTCCTCGACGAGGACGGCGTTCCGTCCATCGGGCTGTTGACTGCAGGCTCCCGCGAGCAGGATCGCCGCCCCTGCGATGCAGCATCCGGTGATGACCTTCTTCGCATCCATCATGCGACTGCCTCCCTTCTCCCGATCGGGACGGGATTCCGAGGATCCTCCAGATCCATCCCGTCCATTGCGGCCATCCAGCGTTCAAGCTCGCGCCTACGCACCTTCATGCCGTTCAGCTTGATGCCCCGGATAATACCGGACTGCACCAGCATATTTGCATAGTTCTTACCAACACCGAGCACTGCGGCAACCTCTACCACCGTCAGGAGTTCGTCTGGTGTTTGACACTCCCGCACAACAGCGACCGATCTGCTTGCGCGCTCGATCGCACTGGCGATGATGGACTCCATTGCTGCACTGTCCATCATTGCACCTCCGTTCTATTTGTTTAGCCTCACATCATCTTTGACCGTCCGGCGAATTATCGCTGCGGCATCCCTCCTCTCGCGGTCTGTCAATATTGGCGACATATGGGAACAGATCATCAACACCACACCCGAGATACTCACAGAGTTTGTGGTAATCACATTGGAAAGGAGGTGTTAATATGTCCGAGCCTAGAAAAGTGCCCGGAGAGCCGACCAACGATCCGAACGACTTCTCCGAGCTCCCTCTGGAAACGCAGCAACACGTGCTTCAGTGGATCGATCAGACCTTCGCCAAGACCAAGACGATCCGACGGCGCTTCACGTCACTCTCAATTCGTAATATGTACAATCACGCTTTTGCTGACCGTGACACATATCTGACGAACGATGAGATGAAAGGTGCGTTGATTGCTGCTGGATTTCGTTTCTCCAAGAAGGAGTTGGATCGCCCAAACAAAACCGATTACTACTACTTCAATCTGCAGCTTAGGAAAGAACCCAAGCAATAACCTCATCCTTCGTAAAGGGCCTCTCGAAATACGCGCTGATTTCGGAACGCCCTTTTTCTGTGTAGTCCATACATACCTCGAGCAGAACGACGCTTTTGCGTGCGTCCACGTCGGGTATGGCGTACGGGCCTGTCCACATCTCTATCCCCTCGATTGTCCCCCCCTCCGTAACTTTCGCGTATCCGGCACGATGAAAGACCGTACACAGCGTTGACTTGCCCTGCCCCTGGGGGCCGTAGAAATGAACGCCCTTCCCTGTTGCAAGGGCTTCCTTCAAAAGCTCAACCTGCGCATCTGTCAGGTAGCAGGACAGGAAGACATCAAAACGTGACTTTTCCATGTGCTTAATTCCTTTCACCGCAGTACCTCAACAACCGACTCATTCCAGCGAATCTGATAACCGCTGTGCCCATTACGTTCATATGGCATTTCCTCGCCGTAGTTCTTGCCCTTGTTCGTGATGCGCCACTCCTTGCCGATCTTCATCTGGAGACCCGCATTCTTGAGGAGCAGGTTGGTATCCTTTGCACTGATGCCGAGCTTTGCACCGATCGCAGTAGGATTAAGAAAGCCCGTGTCATGCTCTGCCGGAGGAATGAGTTCCTTGACCTTGGGCATCTCTACACCGTATGCCCGCTCGATCATGTTTGTCGCCTTTGCGAGCGCGATGCCATTCTTCACACCGAAGAGTTTCTGCAGTTCTGCCGCCGTACTGCGGACATCCCGCACTGCTGTCCCGATCATGCGGGTGCGGTACTTCGGGTTCTTTTCGAGTTTCGGCACGGTGTAGCTGCCTGTCTTGCGGATTGCGGGGAGGACTTCGCTTGTCACCCAGCGTTTGAATTTCTTCGCAGCAGGGAGCTTTGAGGCGACAATCAGCGCGTAAAGCCCTGACTCGTTGATAAGAAGCCCCTTTGTCCCGTTGACGGTGAACGATTCGTTCACCGTCCTGTCCTCGTCGTCCACATGGTCACGAATCGCTTTTTGCGGGTTCGTATATCCAAGAATCTCCGCGACATCCTTGCCAACGAAGTACGGCTCTTTGTCGATGAGTACCGTTCGGACGGTGCCGAAGTCGGTGCTCTCGAAAATCTGAAGTTTGTTGCTCAATTTTTGGTTTCCTCCTTTTTTGTCACTCACTAAGAGACATTTTGGGCAAAAAAATTCTTACAAAGTTTTCCGATGGAATTTCTAGCAGATTAATCATAGCCTCGATTTCGTCAGAGTCGAAAACTCTCTTACTCATTTTTGTATAGAAAGTCTTAGGCGTCATACCTAGTCGCTTAGCCACATCGGCTTGACTCAGACCTCTCTCTGCTATGACCCCTCTGAGCGCACCTGTATTTACCATTCTTAATACCACCTCCCTGCTACACCAGATGAACCATACGATTCATCTGTTACGTCCTACGGAATAAGGATAGCACTTATTATGTAACAAGTAAATCAGATTTTTACGTATACAGTGATTTTTTGTTGCACATTGGGTAATTTCTGTTATAATAAAACTGCGGAGAAATAAATTTAGAAGGAAGGTGCATTGAATGGCATTAAACGACAGATTAAGAGCCGCGCGCACATCTAAAGGCCTTACCCTTGACGAAGTTGCCTCAAAGGTCGGCGTAAGCCGTCAGACCATTCAGCGCTATGAATCCGGGGTAATAAGCAACATCCCTTCAGACAACATAGAGAAGCTTGCAGCAGCGCTAGATACTACTCCTGCTGAACTTATGGGCTGGGATGTTGGCAATGTCCGCACCACAACCACCATGACGTTTGATGGGGACTCCCCTATGCACGATCTGACACAGGCGTATCTTCGCCATCCGAAAGCCGTGCAGGACGAGATCCTCGTTCGCCTTGATCGGCTGGATGTGACATTCTCGAAAAACGTCAGCAATCTATTGATGGATTCTGGTGATGTCAACGGCTTCATGCAAAAGACAGGTCTGGATTTCATGACCGTCGGCAAGCTCATGCAGGGCGAAACTGTATGGACTACCCCCGAGGAGGCGGAGCGCATCGCCGCATACTTCAGCACCGATGTCGTGAAGTTGTTCTTTGAGAGCGAGGTATCGGCAGCGCCACCGAAAACTACAGCATCGACCTCAGCACCTGTCGAAGATCCCGTTACGAACGCTTTCGCAGACTACCTAGAGAACCTGCCGAAGCCTGTCGCGAATCTTTTAGCCAAGGCACTAAATTCTAATCTCAGGGCTGAAGGGAATGCGTATCAAGTTCTGATTGCTCTGGCAGAGTATTTGAACAAAGAGGTGGATGCACCTTCATACAAAAATACAAACGCAGCACTTGCTATTATATTCAATCCCGACTTTGTCAAGCACCTCAATAAGGCACTACGCAAGTTTGAGGAAGAAAATCCTTGTGCTGCGGATGTAGGTACCGTAGCGCGTATAATTGCCGAGGAAATTTATAACAATACTTCTACCTTTCAGGTACTTTACGTTCTCAATGCGCATCCCGCAAGAAATATGAGAACGCTTTTGGAGCGAAAACTAGGGCTGGACTAGTCATGTAGGAAGGAGACTGTATGGATATAGAGTTTTCACGGTCTGCGGCGAAGTTTCTACAATCCGCCGACCGTCCCACGCGCGAGCGCATCAAGGCAGGGATCCTCGGCTTAATTCAGCAGCCGCCCATCGGAGATATAAAGGTATTGCAGGGATGGAAGCCTCCCTCGTACCGGCTGCGTATCGGGAAGTATCGGATCGTCTACAGTTATCTGCAAAGAGAAAGCGGTGACACTTATCTCTACATCAGAGATATTGGTGCACGCGGCGGAATTTACAAATAAGGAAGGTGATTATCATGACCGCACAGGAACAGGAATTTTTGATGATGTATAATACCCTGCCCGAAACAGAGCAGGGACTTGCCTACGAGCTTCTGCGCCGTCTCGTTCTTGCCTGGGATCCCGATTTTACAAAAATCACCCCATCGGAACGCACTGGCTTGGAGGAATCCGAGCGCGATCTGAGGGAGGGGCGCACGGTACGGATGGAAGATATCGACTGGGATTGACGTACAACCCACACAGCCGATTTGAACGCCAGGCAAACACATTCGCCGTCGAGCTTCTCCTTCCTGACGACCTGCTGCGTGAGTACCCGGACTGCTCCATCTACCAGCTCGCGCGATCAGCGGGTGTGCCGGAGAATTTTGTGGAGCTGAAGAGGGCGCAGACATTTTTTACAAAAAGCCGCCATAAAGGAGGGGCTCCAGACATGGATCTAAAGAAGCCGGAAAATATTACCGAGCTGATTAAAGCACAACGCGTTTTACTGCGAAAGTATGCCCGGCACATGCGCTATCTCGTAAATGAAAAATACAAAAACGCCGCGCTGCTGACGTATTGGCTGCTTGACTATCTTCGATATTTGCAGATGGAGGACACATTCAATCCTCGATTCAATATAAAATATCAACGAGGGCAAATTGTATATGTGAACTTTGGCTATCGGATTGGCAGCGAACTTGGCGGCTGTCATTACGCCATCGTCTTAGACGTAAAAAATTCAAAAACGAACTCGCAAGTAACAGTAATCCCTCTAAAAAGTAAGCGCGAAAAAGAAACACCATACAGCGCTGTATATCACGTTGATATACAGTCCGAGATTTTTCGTTTGCTACTGAGCAAAGCGAAAGAAATCGGGCGCGTAGAACGAGAAAAACTTCAACAAAGCGCCACTCCCGATGATATAAAGCGGGTAAAGAAACAGTTAAACATAGCAAACAGCGTAATTGATTTCGCGGAAGAGAAGATGAACAAATCCAGTGTTGCAGACCTCGGGCAGATAAGCACGATCAGCAAAATTCGCATTGTTCACCCGACCAAGACACGTGATCCGCTCTCAGGGATTTGTCTGTCGGATGAGAGCATGCGGCGTATAGAGGATAAGCTGCATTTCTTGTTTTTCTCAAATAGGGTTTGACAATTAACCGTTGTAGGGGTTATACTATGAACACGAAGCGGCATCAAGTCGCTAACCAGTTCATTTTCGTGGTCTTGAGCCACAGAGCCCCTGCATGATTCATGTAGGGGTTTTTATTTTCTAAATAAAAAAGCCGCCCACCGTGCTACCAACACGACG